>WLWD01005111.1_pt1 | contig 34028 bp, 31 predicted proteins | sample 6712731 | NCBI WGS metagenome assembly WLWD01 (sample SAMN12718690, study PRJNA576275) | sponge metagenome | isolation source: marine sponge | host: Mycale hentscheli | place: New Zealand: South Island, Marlborough, Capsize Point | collected 2014-11-01
AGCGGGTGCTGTTGGTCATGGACGGCACCGTGACCCAAGTGCTGGAAGCCCATACCGGCGAGGCTATCGATATTCGCCGCCTGGATCAGGGCCGGCGGTCGCTGGAGGCGGAAGATCGCTGGTTGAAGGCGGGACCGGGCGAGGCGGTGATCGACCGAAAAGTATTATTGCAAGGGCAAAATACGGGTCGGCCATATGTCTACGCCACATCCACCATTGTCGTGGAGCGACTGCCTGCAGATGTGCAGCAAGGCCTTACCGAGCCGGGCTCGGGGCTGGGACGGCTGCTGGCGCGCAGTCGCTTGGAAACCTACCGCGAGCGCCTGTGGTACGGGGCCCAAGCCGAAGGGGCCGATCCCGAGGCTAGTCGGTGGCTGGAGGCCAACTTGCTGTTGAGTCGGACCTATCGCATTTTCTCCCAAGGTCGACCGCTCATGCTAATCAGCGAAAAATTCTCCGGCAGCGTTGACGCAACGGGGTCGGGACCCTAAGGTTGACCGGCCGTGCCGGTGCTTAGCAAGGAGAATAAGGCAATGAAAATCTCTTTCTTACTCGTGGTTGTGGCTTTGGCGGGATGGGCCTGTTCCGATTTGACTACGAGTACGGATATGGTCTTTGATTCGGATCCTGCCGAGCCGGTGACGTTTGCGGCTATCCAGGATAATATCTTTACGCCTTCCTGTGCTTTAAGCGGCTGTCATGGGGCCGATAATTTTTCCAATTCGCCGAATCTGGCGACGGGCCAGGCCTATGCCAATATTGTCGGCGTAGCCAGTCTGGGCGATCTGCAGGCGCCGCGGCGGCCGTTGATTGCGGCGGGCGATCCGGACAATAGCTATCTCTATCTCAAGCTTTTGGACGGGGCTGCGGTAGAAGGCGTTCGTATGCCCAACGGCGGGCCCTATTTGCCCGCAGACACCATTGCGATGGTGCGGGCCTGGATTGAAGCGGGTGCGCTCAATGATTAGAGGCGGTTGCAAAGCTCCATTTGGGCCTCGGGTGCAATACGGCACCCTGTCTCAGGAGATATAAATTATGCGCTGGCTTATCCCTTTCCTGGTTTGTCTGCCCTTGGCCGTCCAGGGCGGCGAATGGCACGTCGACAAAAAGGCCCAGGCCAATCGGGTCGAATTCACTTCCGAGGTGGTGACCTTCACTTTTTCGGGCAGCACCGATAAAATTGACGGCTTTGTCTACTGGGAGGGCGAGGAGCTTTTCGAGAATAAGGACCAGTTGCATTTTGAGGTGGATTTGGCCACGCTCGATACCGGTATTGGCAAGCGCGACCGCGATATGCGCCAGGTGTTGGGTACGGAAAAGTGGCCCAAGGCGGTGTACAAGGGCGAATTTGTCGAGCATACGGCCATGGATACCACGGTCGCCGCGTACCGGGTGAAGACCAAAGGAACCCTGGCCCTGCACGGGGTGGAACGGCCGCTGGAGGTGCCCGGTATAATCGTGATGGAGGAAGGCCGTTCCAAAGTGGAGGCCACCTTTACACTGCAGCTGGCCGACTACGATATTGAGGCGCCCTCTATTGCGGCTTTCGTCAAGGTGGGGCAGGAGATCGTCGTTGAAGTTTCGTTCTATCTCAAGCACGTAAAATAACGGCCCGTTGCAGGGACAGGAGGGATTGACCGTGAAAATTAGCGCCTTGTGGTTGGGGGCTTTGGGGGCCATTCTGGCGCCGGTTTTGGTGGCGGCGCAACCGTCGTGGCAGACCAGTGCGCCCACCGAGGTCCGGCTAGAGTTATTCCGTGCCCTCAAGACGGCCAATTATCCCACCACCGAAACGCTGGACCAGGGTGATTTCCACTACGAGATCGCGCACCGCTTTTTGCCTACGATCGATGAGGGCTACGAGGCCAATTTTGGTTTTGACGGACCGGCCAATATCCGCACCGCCCTCAGCTACGGGCTCAGCGATCGGTTGATGATGACCCTGGGGCGCAGCAGCGTGCTGGACAACCTCGATCTGCAACTGCAGTACCGCTGGCTGCAATTCCCCAGCGAGAGTAGGCCGCTGGCCGTGTCGCTCAACGGCGGCATCGCCTGGAATACGGATATTCCGGGCAATATCGACCGCGGCGCCGCCTCGGCCGACAATTTCCAGTACTACGGCCAATTGGTGGTCAATGCGCTGTTGCTGGACAAGAAGCTCGGTGTGGGGTTGGTGCCTTCATATCTGTACAATAGCACTATTTTCAGCGTCGATAAACAGTCTACGTTTACCTTGGGGACCTATGCGCAGTACTATTTCAACGATATGTGGGGCCTCTGGGTGGAATACAGTCCGACCCTGTCGGGCTACCAGGGCATCCTGATCCAAAACGAAGGGAAACGCTCGCACGATTCGCTGTCGTGGGGGCTGTCGCTGGATACAGGGGGGCATACCTTCTATATCTTCGCCACCAATAATACCCGCCTCAGTACAGCGCAATATTTAGTGGGGGCGCCCGACGACGCGGCGCCGGAGAACTGGCGATTGGGGTTTAGTATTACGCGGCATTTGTAGAGTTATTGAAATAACAAATAGATCAGGGCCGCAGCGGTTTAGCCGCTGCGGCCCTGATGTGTTCTGGTGTTTTTATTCGCAAAGTTGATTGATTTGTAGTCTCACCGATTGCCGTTGTTGCGCCTAATGGTCAATTTGAGCCAGTGCTGCTTCTATGCTGGCAATGGCTCCTCTTTCTGCCTGCAGGGCTTTGGAGATCAGATCACTGGCCTCGACGCGGTCACTCTGGGCAAATTCGCCCGCCTCTTCGGCCAACTGAAATACGAGTCCCAATTCACCTGCCGCCGCTGAAGCCTCGTTATAGTACGAGGCGGCCGTTTCGAGATCTGAAGCCGCAGACGGAAACAGGCCGATCAATTCCCGACAGTAATCCGCCGCGTATTTTCGGATGAACCGCAGCTCGTTAGCATTGTACCGAGAATCGGCAAAAAATCCCTCGCTTTTCGGGGAGCCCTGCTCTGGAATCGGGGCTCCGGATGCTATATCGTCCCGCCAGAGTTCGAGTGCGGCGAATCCACGGGCGTCCACGGGGTAGCCCCCCTCAGGCGGGAAGCGTGTAGCGTTGGCGAAGGCGACGGCATTCCGCAGGGCTTTGGCGTTGATCCTGGATGCATCGACTTTCTTGGTTGGATCGTAGACCACCACGCTGAGCTGGTCGTAGACGATCTCGTCAAATTTCACCTGGAATTCTTGGTGACGCCGGCGCACGATGTAGGTCTTGTCCGAGGTGTCGTAGCCAACCAGCAGACCCCAATCGTGTGCTGCGCCGGGTTTGGGTGACATCGGGCATATGGCGGCGACCGGGACGCCCTGGTCAATGCTGGCTCTAACGGCGTCCCAGGCCGCTTCTGTGGCCTCGGGGCCCCCCTCAATGCGTCGGGCCGGGATCCCCAACTCGAGCGCTGGAAGTTTATTCCACCATTCCAGATTCGCTTCCTGCCATACTTTTCCGCCGCCTTTGCGCATCTCGAAGCTAAAGGAATTGCCCAGCACACCGTGCAGTCGTACGGTCGACCAATCCGATTCCCCGGCGGCCTGAAGCATGGGGTGGAGGGCGTTCACGGCTCGGGTGAAGGCATTCGATGGCTCTGCATCCAGCACTTTGCGCGAGTGCGAGTCTGCTTGAGGGTTCATTTCTTTCTCCTCTGTCTGATCGGCAAACAGCGACGTCTCAAGCGTGAAAACGGCCAGTGCGAGAATGGCGAAGGTGCCGAGGAGGTTGGTGATGGTCAAGGGCGAAGGCTTGTCGGTTGTTCTGACAGGGGCATTGGCGAGTAGTCGTTTGATCCGCGCCAGCAGATCACCGTCTGTCGCGGCAACTGCCAGACGTGGGCTCCGGAGCGCCTCAAGTGTAACGAGGGCATGGGCATATCGCTGCGGATCGCTTGCACGCGCCGCGGTGTCATCGCAACAATGTTCCCGTTCGGTCCGAATGCAGCCGGACACCCACCACACGGCTGGGTGAAAGAAGAACACCGTTTCGACCATTCTCTGGAGCAAATTGACCAAGTTGTCGTAGCGCCGAATATGGGCCAGTTCGTGGATGAGGACGGCTTCGAGTTGATCAGGTGCCAAGCCCAGGAATGTTGAGATTGGCACCAGCACGACGGGCCTGAAGGCACCGACGACCATTGGAACGGTTGCCAGGGCGGACGTGACGACGGTGACTTTGTGTCTGATGTTGAGCTGTTGGGTCAGAGCTTCGACGCGTGCCTGCCAGGGGTGGGGGAGCGGACGGGTGCCTGTGCGTTTGAGGCGGATACAGGTCCAGCATCCACCCAGGAGACGTACTGTGAGGAGAAAGACGCCGACCAGCCAGGCGATTACGATCTTGTCTGAGTGGGTCTGCAGCTTCGTGGACAGGTGGGACCACAAGTCCGGGGTTCCGCCCAGTGCCGGCAATGAAGGGGTTGTCGCTGTGCCGCCAGAGATGACGACGGGGGATTCCAACTCAAGCGGTGCTGCCAAAGGGCGGGGTGATGGGACGCTATGTGTGCCTGTCTCCACACGCTGTGATACGAAGGTGAAGACGGCCAGTCCGACCATTGAGAGCAATGCCAGCGACGCGACCCAATAGCGCAGGCGCGGACTCGTGATAAAAACTCTGGCTCCGGCCAATACCGCGGCGATGGTGAATCCTTGCCAGATAAAATGCAGCAGCATGGTGCCCAGCGCGTTGATCCCGTTATCTGATAGCAGTGTCCATTCGGTCATTTGCTCTCCTCCTCAGCCTGGTCCAGAAGTTGACGCAATTCTGCGAGTTCCTCTGGGGATGCCTTCTTGCCGGAAAGGGCGCCTGCCATCAGGCCAACGGCAGAGCCGCTGAACGCCCTATCGACGAGGTCGCCCACCAGCTCGCGCTGCGTTTGTTGGCGATCGACGGCGGCTTCGTAGATATGCGCTTTTGCCGCTTCGTCGCGTTTGACCAGGTTTTTACCGGTCATGACTTGCAGTGTTTTCAGCGTGGTTGTGTATTGGATGTCGCGCAGCGATATGAGCGCGGTGTGGACCTCGCGGACCGTGCTTGGGCCCTGGTGCCAGAGGATGTTCAGTACGTCCAGCTCGGCGTCGGTGACTTTGCCGCTATCGTTTCGACCCATGCTTTCCTCGTTGGTGTGAATGTAAGTGTAGGGGATTTACTGTGGCAATATACGACGTTTGTCGTAGGTGTCAACGATGATTGTCGTAGATGGAGTATTTTGCACCATCCCTTGGCAAGGTTCAAGCTGGGCCAGGAGCATAATTTTGGACAGAATCGTGGCTGTATCTCTCTGCTTGTCACGCCTTGGTCGTGGGCGGGGTCCTTCTTTATTAAATGGCCCGTTCGGATAGTTCCCAGAGAGTCAGCATCCTGAAAGGATTGGATTATGGATATGTGCAACAAGACTAGACAGGACCTGCAAAAGCACCAACGAACAACCCGCGGCCCCCGGCTTTCAGATCGGCTCAAACTCGTCTATAACCTTATCCTTTGTCATCAACCGCTCTGGGATATTGGTTGTGATCATGGCTATTTGGGATTACACGCATACAGCCAACAGTTGTGTCCCGAAGTGCATTTGGTGGACCGCTCTAGGGGAGCGCTGAAAAATACCCGGCGGCGTATAGCAAAATGGTGTCCAGATGAAGCTGGCAGGCGATTGTCTATTTGGCAACGCGATGCAATACGTCAGACTTTACCTATAAGTCGGGGCACCGTTGTGATGGCGGGTTTGGGCTCGAAAACCATTATACAAATGATCATGAATTTGTTCCCTCGCCAGTGCCAGGGGGGATACGGTTAGTTTTGGCTAGCGTCTCTCCCGGCGAACGGTTGAGGCTTACCTTAACAAGGTTAGGGTGGCATTTACAGCATGAGGAACTCTACGTTGAGAATGGGGATACGCGCCAGATATTGGCTTGTGCGGCCAAAGGGGAAATCCTGCATCCCTTTTGGAACAATTCCTCGCGCTCCATAGAGAACGGATTGCTCGAGTTTTTTCTGCAGGAACGGCGGCAATATTATGCTCGGAGTCGGGCCCCGACGCCCGAGTATGCTGCTCGGAATTTGTTTGATCAATTATAAATTGGGCTATCCAAGACTAGAGGCCCGATTCCAGCAATCGCGTTACCTACTGTAGGATTTTATAGGAGAAACGTATGAAGAGCCCAGAAATATCAAGGTTGTTTTCTCTGAGTGAGACTCCCTTACAGGGGAAAAGAGTGAGGAGGTACAATGGGCGCTGAATCCGCCGTCAAGCTGCCAATCCAGTTGCCCAAATGCTCATGGGCCGCCAATGATCTGATCACAGCCTTTCCGTCTAGAGTACCGCTGGAATTCACCGTGGAGAGCAAGCGGACCTTTGTGGGCTATGAGGAGTGGCGGATAAGCTTCGTGGCAGAGCCGTCGAGTGGCTTGCCCGATCCGCGCCTTGCGCAGGTGAGTGCCTATCTGCTTGTCCCGCATGGTGGCGACTTCCGGCCTCCATTTCCGGCTATGGTCTGCTTTCATCAGTGTGGTCGTGATTGCGACATTGGCAAGGAGTCGGTCATCGGGAAGATCTCGCAGCGTCCAGATCAAGCGTACGGGCTGGAGCTGGCCCAACAGGGCTTTGTGGTACTGGCACCCGATTCAATCAATTGCGGCGAGCGCATCGTTGAGCAGCTCAGAACACCGGGGGCGCCCCCCGACCAATGGAGCCATAGAAATTGCTGGAGCGCACTCGATCCATTCATCCCATGGGGTCCAGAACGATGGAAGAAGGTTTGGGACGGTATTCGATCGGTGGACGCTCTGTGGGGTCTTTCCTTCGTAGACCGTGATCGCATAGGTGTCATTGGCCACTCAATGGGTAGCTCGACGGCAATCGATACCTGCATTGCCGACGCGCGTATCAAAGCATGCGTGATTAGCCCAGGTGGCTGCTCAAGCGAAGACCGAGCACTGCTTGCGCCGAGATTGTTGATCCAGCAGCAGGGTGCCCTAGATACAACAGCAGCCGATCTTGGGTTGGTGGAGGCCGCCCAGGATAGTATTCAACGGCGATACCGCTCACTCGGTTATTCCGGGGATCTCGTCAACTTCAGCCAAGTCGAGCACGGTCACCATTTCAGCGACGAGTTCAAGGTGTACGCCTATGCAAGGCTACGGCGTCACTTCGGCATGGTGCCCCAGGTTGAAGAGGTCGTGTTGTATCAGGCCGTCGAGTCTGCGTTGCAGTCCCTTGAGGATAGAGAGGATCTGTGGTGGTCATGGCCCAACAGACAGGAAGGCAGCAGGTTGCCCAGGGTTGTTGTAGATGGCGACTGTGCCGTGTCTGCCGCGGCGGATCCCAAGGCCTTGGGCAGGGGGCTTGAGGCGCTCCTTGTCCCCATGATGCAGAAGATTCCGCACGGCTCCGATCTCACGATCAAGATCAATCACGACAAGGACAATGCCTTCATCACCATGAGCCTCCAGGGCGGGGCCGCTGCAGCCATTGTGGCCCATGAACCCCTCCTGCGGGAGGCGCCCCACCACATCGCCAGTTGCGGCGGATCACTGACCAAAGAGTCAGACCCGTCAGGGTTTACCTACACCGTGTCATTGCCAAAGTCGGACAGATAGCATGCGCATATGGATCGCCCCCTGACCGCCGTTGCCGCTGGTCCGCCGACAAGATAGTAACGGTCTTACAAGCCCATCCGTTCATACTGGCAAGCCGGGGCCCCATAGCCGTCGAGCAAGTCTTTCATCTGGGCCGCCAGTCGGTCTTCCAACGGACCATCGCGCAACGGGTTTTGCTGCTCTGGGTCGTCGACGATATCGTAGATGGGGTTGAAATCGGGGGCGTTGTGGTGGTGGCGCGAGGGCACTTCCATGCGATAGTGCGGTATGCCGTGGGCGTGGGGCAGGAAAACGCCGGTTTCGGCCTGGGCCAGGGCCTGGCGCCGGGTATGGGGCGACATTTGCGTGGCCGGGTCGGGAAAGACGCAGGGCACTGCCGTATGGTGGTGCAAATGCGAGTCGGGCAGGGCTTGGCGGCAATAGGTATGGCGGCCGTCGGTCAGGTTGATATCTTTGCCGAAATAGCCGTAGAGCACGGCCTCGTGGTGCGGGGCGTCGGCTGCCAGGAGGGGCGCGATAGAGCGGCCGTGGACGTGGGGGGGCAGCTGGCCCTGGTGCAAGTCCATGAAGGTCGGCATTAGGTCGATGGTGGAAGTGAGCCCTTGGCGCCGGCCTGGCTCTGCGTCTGGTGTACAGACGATAAGGGGGATATGCACCAGCTCTTTATAGTCGAACATATAGTTCTTGGCCCAGTAGCCGTGCTCGCCCAATAGATGGCCGTGGTCGGTGGTAAAGACCACGGTGGTATCCTTCCAGAGGTCCAATTCGTCCATTTTATCGAGCAGTTTGCCCAGCCAGACATCGGCCATGGTCAGGGTGCCGGCGTAGGCTTTGCGGATATGGGCTACGGCCTCATTGTCCTCGTCGTCGGCCAGGGGGGCGTAATCGGGCCAGTCAAAGTGGTAATCGCGTTTCCAGATATCGTCGTACAGGGCGCGGTATTTCTCCGGGCAGGCGAAGGGTTCGTGAGGGTCAAAGCACTCCAGGTGCAAATGCCAGTTGTCGGCCTGGTGGTTGTGTTCGAGAAAGTCGATGGCGCGCATAAAGCACTGCGGGGTCGGGTACTCTTCGTCGCGCTCGCTGTCCTGGAAGGCGCGGTTGGCCCAGTAGGCGCGGCGGTTTTTGCCGCGAAAGGCGGGCGGTTCGGGCAAATCGACGACAGGGCGCCAGACATCGCCTTCCTGGCCGCGCTGAAATTCCCAGGAATTGAATTGCACGTGGTAGAATTCGCCGCCGCTGTGGTAGTAGTGGTAGTGATCGGTGATAAGGTGCGAATAGGTGCCTTGCTGGCGGCGCAATTCGGGCTGCAGACAATCGTCCCAGGGTTGAATAGGGCTCCAGGGGGTCTCGAGAAAATTGACGTGTCCGGTGAACAGGTCGCGCCGGGCCGGCATGCAGGGCATGGAACAGCAGAAGTGGTTGTCAAAGACCAGGCCGCGCTGGGCCAGGCGGTCGATATTGGGTGTCTGCACCCAGGAGGGGCCATAGGCGTTGAGGTAGTGGCGGTTGAGCGAATCGAGCATGATAAAGAGGGTCTTCATGGATAGTCCTCTGGATGCGGATGGATGAAGGGCTTCAGGCGCAGACGGGGGCGTCGGTGGGCCAGCGGTTGTACGAGGGCCAGTTGTGTTGGGCCACGCGCTGGCGCGTTTGGTACCAGAGGCGGGCCCATTCTTCGGCATCGCGTAATTCAGTGCTGGGGTCGAGACGGCTGCGGGCGACAAAGCCGGGGAAGATATCGCGGCCGGTGGGTTGGCCGGTGGGGTTATAGCGCAAATCAAAGCTGATCCGCACCTCGCCGCTGGTATTGGGCAGGGACGAGTGGCAGGTGCGGCGGTGCATAAAGATGACGTCACCGCGTTCCAGGGGCAGGGTGACCATGCGTTGTTCGTCGAGCAGAAGATCGGGGATATACAACCCGTACGAGGATGGGCAGTGGTGCAAAAGGCCCTGGCGATGGCTGCCGGCCACAACTTCGAGACAGCCGTGTTCGACGGTGGCGCGGGTGAGCGGGATCCACACCGTCAGCATATCGGTTTCGTCGGCGGTGGGCAGGACCACGCCGTTGTCCTGGTGCCAGGGGGTGGCGCCCACGTCAAAGCCGGCGAGGCGGCCGTGGTGGTCGCGGGTTATGCCGGGCAGGTGCGTTTCGGGCGGTTTAATGCGGATATGCTGCACCGGATTGGAATAGATTTCGGGGCCGATGAGATCTTCAATTACATCGAGCAGGCGCGGGTGGCGCAACATGGAAAAGACCGCTGGCCCCACCCAGATGGGCGAGTCGGCCTGGGTGGAGGCCTGGGGCAGAGAAATGTCGAAGTGCTGCGAAAAAATTTGCCCGGTTTCGGCGTAGATTTGGCACAGGCGCGGGCCAAAGGGCTGGTCGGCATACGTCTGGGCAATGCGGCCCTGGGCGTGCAGGTCGGCGGCCAGGCGGTCTAGGACACCGGCGTATTCGTCGAGGACTGGGTCGATAGCGGCGTCGGGGTCGAGCAGGCCGGGGACGGCGACGTAGCCGTTGATGCGGTAGTGGTCGATTTGGGCGGGGGTTAGCATGGGCGAGTCTCCTGAATTGGGCGTGTTAAGAGGGGAATCTATCCTGTGGGAGAGGGGGCGTCAACGCGGTGGGCGGGTGGGGCGACCAGGGGTCGGGTCCTGGGGCTGCCGGCCTCTGGCGGTATGTGATGCCCGCTTGCGGCCTGCCCTACCCCACCCGGCTGCGCCGCCCGCCCGACCTTCAGCTTCCCGGCCGCCCCGCCCCCACATACCGCCGCCGGCCAACAGCCCCAGGACCCTTGGGTGGGCGCAAAAAAGAGGAAATGGGGACTGTGATATTGAGGCAAGTTTGAGCGATGAGAAAAGCGCCGGCTGGCGCTGCTGGCCGGGCTGTCTCATACTAACTTCAATTGACATGAATTCCTCTATACTCTATTTCAATACGCCCATTCACCCTGGAGAATCCCAATGCTGAAAAACCCCGACGTCGACATCGCCCCTGAACTAATAGAAGGCCTGCGCCTGGTGGGCACCCCCACCGCCACCGCCTATCTGATGGGCCAGGGCTACAACCACGCCTATGCTATTGGCATCCCTGCTCAGGTTCTGGGCGAAGGCCAGACCATGGTCGGCCGTGCTCGTACCCTGCGCTTTTTGCCCAAGCGCGAAGATTTGCTCAAGGACCAGTACAATACCGTCGGCGATCGTCCGCACCGCGATGCGATCGAAAGCATTCAGCCCGGGGAGATCCTGGTCATCGATGCCTGCGGCTCCTTCGAGGCCGGGGTGGTCGGCGATATGTTCACGCGGCGGGTGCAGGAGTTGGGCGGCCAGGGCATCGTTATCGACGGCTGCGTCCGCGATATGAGCGCCATCGGCACCATTGGTTTGCCGCTGTTTTGCAAGGGCTCGCACGGGTCGGGGATCAATCGGGCGCTGATGTCGGCCGATTACCAGCAGCCCATCCGCATTGGCAATACCCCGGTGCTGCCCGGCGACGTGCTGATGGGCGATGCCGATGGTGTGGTCGTCGTGCCGCCGCACCAGGTCGAGGGATTGGTGGCCTACGGTATTGAACACGAGGTGCAGGAGCGTTTCACCCGGCTTAAGCTCGAAGAGGGGCACGCCCTGCACGAGGCCTATCCGCCCAACGCCGAGTTGCGCCCGCTCTACCTCGAATGGCGTAAGAGCCAACCTGAATACGCGCAGTATCCCTTTGCCTTCAAGGGCGAGTGAGGTTGTTTGCAGAGGGCGGGGTTGGGGGCTGCCGGCCTCTGGCGGTATGTGATGCCCGCTTGCGGCCTTTCCTACCCCACCCGGCTGCGCCGCCAACCCGTCTTCCAGCTGCCCGTCCACCTCGCCCCCACATACCGCCGCCGGCCGACAGCCCCCAGCCCCTTGGCGGCAACTGATATGGGGGAAGATCGGCGGGCTATAATGAGCTGCCGTCCGTCCGGCCTCCAGCTTCCCGGCCGCCCAAGCTCTCTTTGGTGGCTGCGGAAAAAGGGAACGGGGCTTGGACGCGCATCGCGTCGGTCGGGTTGGCTATAAGGATGAGTGGCCTATTATGGAGACGCGCCCCAAGGGGGCGACCTTGTGTACTGGCAGGAGGTCTACAGTCAACTTTCTATCACTATGAGCCGTAGTTGCAGATTTCCAGGAGAGCGCAATGAAAATTACCGATGTACAAGCATGTGTAATTGGCCGTCCCGAGCCCCACAGCGGCGGTTGCGTCTGGACCTTTGTGCGCATTTATACCGACGCCGGGATTGTCGGTACGGGTGAGTGCAATTCGGCCAGCGCCTATACCGGCTTTGGTCTCAAGCAGACCATTTTGCAAATGAAGGACTTGCTGATTGGGCAGAACCCCTTTGATATTGGTCCGCTCTATGAGACCCTTAGGCGAAGGGGGCGCTACGCCGGCACCGGCAAGGCGCCGATTATCTTTGCCATTACCGGTCTGGAAAACGCCCTCTACGATATTGTCGGCAAAGCGCTCAATACGCCGGTGTACAATCTACTGGGGGGTAAATATCGCGACAGCATTCGCCTTTACGCCGATTGCCACGCCGGCGAGACCAACGAGCCCAGCGCCTATGCCGAAAAGGCTCTTGAGGTTATCGACGAAGGGTATAGTGCGGTCAAATTTGATGTCGACCATGCCGGTGAGGGCAAGCTCGATGCCTATAATTGGACGGTGGGGGCCAAAGAGATGACCCATGTCATTGAGCTGATCCGCGCCACCCGCGAGGCTATTGGCTACGAGATTGACCTGGCCATCGATTGCCACGGTCAATTCGATCTGCCCTCGGCCATTACCCTGGCCAAGGCGGTGGAGGACTTGCGGTTGATGTGGTTAGAGGAGCCCTTGCCGGCCGAAAATGCCGACGCCCTGGCGCAGGTGCGGGCTTCTACCAGCACGGTTATTTGCACCGGTGAAAACCAGTATACCCGTTTTGAATTTATCGAACTTTTGCAAAAGAAGGCGGTCGATGTGATTATGCCCGATCTGGCCAAGGCCGGCGGGATTATGGAGGGCAAGCGCATCGCCGATATCGCCGATGCCCACTATGTGCCCATTGCCCCGCACAATGTCTCTTCGCCTTTGGGGATGATGGCGGCCTGCCATGTGATGGCGTCGGTGCCCAATTTTCTGGTGTTGGAATTTCACGGCCGTGAAATTCCCTGGTGGTCGGATCTGTGCCAGGGGGACAAGCCTTTTATCGAAAACGGCTGGATGGCGGTTTCGGACAAGCCGGGGATTGGCGTCGAGCTCAACGACGAGGTGGCCAAGTCGTTGTTGTGGGGCGGGGATTCCTATTTCGATTAGAGGCTTTGCAGGCGCCGCTTTACGCTGGGTGGTTAAAGGGTTGGGCACACCGAAAGAACATCATTGAAGGCAATATCTTCTACGGGAGGAATAGATTATGGCTGCGGGCTATACCGTTCATATTGGCACCGTCGGTGGCGGTCTTGTATCGACGCCGGATCGGGGTGGGACCTGGAACCAGATTGGCGACTCGCCACCCCCGCAGTGCAACGTGCGCGCCCTGGCGTCCTATCCGAACGACCCGCGTTGCATCTTGGCCGGGACCGACGTCGGTCTGTTTTGCAGTGCGGATAACGGCTTCAGCTATCGAGTACTCGACACCCCCATCGGCGACCGGCAAATCTGGTCCTTAGCCGTAGATCCCCATGACCCGGATACCCTCTTTGTCGGTACCCGGCCCGAGGCTTTCCGCTCCAGAGATGGAGGCCGGACCTGGGAAGAGCTGTCTATTCCAGTCACGAATCCCTGCCCGGTGGGTATTCCCCGGATCACCAATATCATTGTCGATCCTCGCGACCGCAACACGATCTGGGCCGGCATTGAGGTAGATGGCGTCTACAAGAGCCTGGACGGCGGCGACAGCTGGGACCAACTGCCGGACCTGGGCCATGATCCTATGCACGGAGACATCCACGGCATGGCGCTGAAGTCCGGTGCCGAGCCGACGATCTTCTGCACCACGCCCTACGGAATTTGCACCAGCATTGATGAGGGGAAAAGCTGGGATCTGCACGAGTTCCCCAAGTTCAACGAGGACGATGAACAGTCCTATTGCCGGGGCATGGTGTTAAAGGCCGACAACCCCGATGTGATGTTCGTGGGCAACGGCGATACAATTCCGGGGATTTCCGGGGCTATACGCCGCAGCAGGGACGGCGGCCGTTCCTGGGATACGGTGGATTTGCCGGTTGCGCCCAACTCGGTGATGTTCTGGTTTGGCACCCATGCTGCGGTGCCCAACGTCCTTGTTGCGGTCAGCCTCCATGGCTATGTGTATCTCAGCGAAGACGGCGGCGAGACCTGGGAGAAGCTCGCCAGAGAATTCGACGAGGTCCGCTCCGTACTGGTGACACCCCACTAGAACCGACGCGTATCGGCGATCCGGATTTGGCTTTGGCCAGGCAGCAGGCTATAACTCCTGTACATTTGGGAAGGAGAAACAAGGCATGAAAATCACCGAGTTCAAGACCCATGAATTCAAGACCATGGAACGTGATTACCGCGGCAAATACGGGTATTGGATCTACCCCGTGGAGATACTGAAAACGGAGCCGTCTGAGGCCACCACAACATTGGTTGAACTGGTTACCGACACCGGTGTCAGCGGCTATTGGATCCCGCGTGGCGGTGCTCCGGCGCCGTGGATTCAGGAACTGGCCATTGGTAGGGATCCATTGGATCGCCAGTGGTTCTGGCAGTTAAGTCGCGGCGATATGGCCCTGGATATGTTGTTGTGGGACTTTGCCGGTCGTTACTTTGAGCAGCCGGTGCACAAACTTTTGGGTAGCTACCGGGACAAGATTAAATGTTACGCCAGCTCCTACCCCAATATGGGGCCTCCGGAGACCTTTGCCGACCATGCGCAGGCATGCGTTGAAAGGGGGTATCGGGCCTACAAAATTCACGCCTATATGTGGTACGACCCGATCAATATGGAGCCTGCTCCGCGCAGCCCCGCTTTTCCCAAGCAGGACGTCGACGTTTGTCGGGCGGTGCGCGAGCGCGTCGGTGACGATATTGTGCTGATGCTCGACCAGGCCGGCATCTACAACTACGAAGAGGCCTTGTATGTTGGCCGGGAGCTCGAAGAGCTCAATTTTTTCTGGTTTGAAAGTCCGATGCCCGAGAACAATATCGAGCCCTACATTCGTTTGACCGAAAACCTGAATGTGCCGGTCTGCGCCCCGGAGCAGCTGGGCAATTTGCCGTACAGCCGCACCGAGTGGATTGTCCGCAAAGCCGCCGACATGGGCCGTACCGAGGTAAACTTTAACGGCATTACAGGCTGCGCAAAATCGGTGGCCCTGTACGAGTCATTTGGGATGCGGGCGACCATTCATGGGGGTGGCTGGGGCAACCTGCAGATTTACGCCTCGACCGACGTCAACACCATAGAATACTTCGAACGCGGACTGCTGGCACCCGGTTTCGACGAGGCTTACGAAGTGCCGCCGCCGTATATGAAGGAGATCTGCGACCCATTTGACGGGGAAGGCAATGTGCTGATTTCACAAAAACCCGGGCTCGGGTTTGAGCTCAACTGGGATTATATTGACGACAACCGCGTCTGATGTTAGCCGGCGCGAAATACGGGGCAGCCACTGCCTGACGGCCGACCCGTTACGATAAGAGCCCCTACTGCTTGAGCGATTTTAGAAGGGAAAAATCGAAACCCGGAATTTACCTGGTATTTAGCCGTGTTGGCTAACCAGTGTGGTGTGGCAACACGGCCTCTACGGGGTTATATCGAAACCAGTTTGGCTATCGAGTAGTTAATCGCAATTGTGACCTTTTCATAACAGCATCGTGAGGTGTTGGTGCCTAGCTTAACGGACGTTGACAGAGAAATCCATGGAGGCTTCACCTAAACAGTATTTGATCGCCAAGACACCTCTTTTACGAGGCTCGGTTCTGAGCATTGGCTGCGGTCGAGGTGCGGATGAACTGCATCTGGCAAGAATGGGCCTGGATGTCCTTGCCACCGATGTTGATCCGGAGAAACTGGAGATGGTTGCATCTATCGCGGAGCAGGAGGGTTTGGATAACCTGAAGACGCTCAGGCTCAATATCGCAGCCAAAGCCAATATTGATCAGACTTTTGATGCCATCTACTCAGGTTTCCTGCTGCACCTTATCCCAATCGACAAAATCAAAGAGGTGGTCGTGGCGAATCTTCTCTCTCTCCTCGAGCCTGATGGTGTGATGGTCATGGTCTACCGCTTGATTGCGCCTAGTCGATTCCGGAACCGATTCCAGGTGACCGGTTTTTATGATGATGGCGTAGAGATTTTAGATGTAGAGGAGAAAACCAAAGGCTGCCTGAGTATCATCGACAGATCGAGGTTTCGTGAGATATTTGGGGATCGTTTTGTAATAGAAGATATTACGGAGTACACGGAACCAGCATACAACCGTATGTCAGACGATATGATCAGTGAAGCGGTAGGGGCAACATTAAGGCCAGCGTTAAAGTATGATCGATAAGTTAGACGCAAGCGGTTATCAAGATCCCAGCAATTTATGTGCATATGCCGAAGCATAAACACGACAGCATATATTACTTTTTTGCTGAAGAAGGATTCAGCCCGGAATCTTCGAATCCCTAAGGAACACCAGCTACAATGACAGGTTTCTACACAATTGAGAAGCGGGACCAGCGTTGGTGGTTCATTACGCCGGAGGGCGCGCCGTTCTGGTCCATCGGCCTAAACCATATCGACTCGGCTACGTTGCGCTATGCAGAGTCGGACGGCGTCTGGGAACGCGATTTCGGCAACAGTCAAAAACGTTGGCTGCAGGCTGTCGCCGGTGACTTGCGTGACTGGGGCTTTAACACGATTGGCTGGACCCAGGAAGTCGTGATTATAACCCAGGGCTACCACCGCCATTCACGGCCCTTCACCTATGAGGAATATCAATGGGCGGATATGCCCTATTGCCACTTGCTACCTTTCACCGAGGCGCATCAATGGCAAGTTGAGGTCCGTATGCCCGACCTGATGAGCTCCGACTTTGAGGAGTGGTGCGACTACGTCGCCCGCGATGAGTGCGCCCGCCTGCGCGACGATCCCAAGCTTATCGGCTATTTCTACTGCGATTGTCCTCAGTGGGTGCACACCTCGCCCGATACGGAGTGGCGTGGGTCTCTGGTCGATCCAGATCTGCTCAAGTCGGAGGCGGGCCGTCGCCAGCTCTCGGCCATTGCCCAACGCTACTATCAAGTCACCCACGACAGCATCCGCCGCTATGACCCGAACCACCTGATCTTGGGCGACCGCTGGGAGGCCAACAGAGCGCTCCCTGAGGAGGTGGTCCAGGCGGCGCTGCCCTATATTGATGTACTCAGTTTTCAATGTTTCGGGACCGTGGAGAATATCGCCACGAAGATGCGACACTGGGCCGACTTTGCGGACCGGCCGATCTTGCTGGCCGACGCGGCGAGCTGGGTCTGCGCCCACGACGACATCGGCTGGCCTCCGTCTGCGGATCGCTTACAGGATACGGACTACTACGCCCAAGTGATGGACGCCATGTGGGGTATCACGCAATGTGTCGGCTACCACTTATGCGGGGCCTATCTTAAGAACAAGGCACGCAGATACGGATTTCGCGACCGGGCGAACCATCAGATTGACGAGACGGTGGCGGGTATTCGCGCGGTCAACGCCGAAATGCAGCGGCGACAAAACCCATGACGTATTCACTACCAGAGATGAGGTCCATAAACACGTTTGTTGGGAAGTAGGAAGAAATGATGGAGGCGATAGCTGATATGCGCTAAGCGAATTTTAGTAATCAAACGCTTTCCTCGGCTCGAGAGAATTATGGGAAGGCCATAATTCTTCATTTCACTTATGCATTAAGGAGATTATCATGATTAGATATTTTCTTTGTGGACTCATTTTTGTGGGGTTAGTGTCTACTAACCGAATGGCTTATGGAGAGAGTGAGACGCCGGCCCATGTCATGGTCGCGGCGGATGCTCTAACCTGGAAAGAAGGCCCTGCATCGTTGCCCAAGGGCGCCAAATTTGCTGTAATGGAAGGGAATCCGTCCCAAGCCGGTGAGTTCACCATGCGGCTTAAGGTGCCGGCCAACTACAAGATAGCGCCGCACTGGCACCCGGCTATAGAACATGTAACCGTTATCTCTGGATCCTTTTATATGGGGCTTGGGGAAATGTTCGATGCCGCCAAAGCAAGCAAGATGGACGTGGGGGGCTTTGCCGCCATGGCGGTTGGCACCAAGCACTTTGCATTTACCAAGGATGAGGGCGCCATTGTGCAGCTTCATGGGATGGGGCCCTGGGGTATAACCTATATAAATCCGACCGATGATCCCCGCAAATAGACCCCGACCCCATAGCTGAAGCGTCTACTCTCGTTTCCACCTTTTGAGACTCGACGGCGAGCGCTAGGCGCTTTGCCATGAACTCAAAATGAGGCACGTCAGCCAATACCCCCATTCCCGCAGTGCGGCCACCGCCGCTTGGCCTAACGGCACAGTCCTTCGGGTTGTCGGGAATGGGGGGCGGTATCGGCCATATTGCCCAAAGCAGGATCAGCGGTTTGACCGTTAATGAGCCCCAATAACCAGGTCTCGCGGTGGCAGCGGGAATTCCTACAGCATCATTTCCTTCTATACTCTGCACGCAATTGAAGAAAGAAGGCTTATTTCCATGGATGCAATGTTGGCAGCCCTCAGTACGGAAGAGATCCAACAGTTTGTCACCAACGGATTTCTCGTTAAACGGAATATCCTCGACCGCAAACTTTGTGCTGCCGCACGGGACAGGCTGTGGGCGGGAAATAGCTCAAGTCATTTGCGCCGGGACGATCCTAAAACCTGGATAAACGGCCTCCCGGAGGCCGACCGTCAAAGCACGCCCGACGGCATGAACGATCGCACCGGTGACCACGGCTGGCGCTTGCGTGAACCTTCCGGCGACGAGGACCTGATCGACTTGTTGCCACGCCGTGTATTCCCGTGGTTTGAGCAACTTCTGGGCGAAGGCGAAGTCGTGCCACCAGAGGTGAGTTCCACTGCGGCCGATCCGGATCCTCGTGGCAGCCGGCTGCGCGGCTGGCCGGTTTGGGGCGGCAAGGAGTTGCGCGGCATCTACTGCGTGCTGCCCAAAGAGCGCACGGACTCTGCACCTTCGCTGGCGGCCGCCGCCCGTGCCGGTGCGCATATTGACCCGGAGCCGGTACATCTGGTGGTGAGCAGCTACATTGATAAAGTTCCGCAGGACGGGGGCGGAATGGCCCTCTTTCCCGGCAGCCATCGCTTGCTCTACGAAGCAGAGCCGGACTCTGTGGACCTCGCCCGCTATTCTATCTTGCACCCGCCCCACCCGGACAGCGGCGCCGCAGAATTCGTGCTGCCCAAGCCTCCAGGGCTCAGGGACGCCCTGGCTGATATTGAACCCTTTGAGTTTTTTGGTGACGAGGGCGATGTGATCCTGTGGCACGGGCGCATGTTCCACTCGGCAACGCCCAACTACAGCAACCCGCCGCAGATTCGCCAGATGATTCTCTACGATGCCTACAAAAAGTCGGTGTATGACAGGGCCTACAACGGCCGTTATGTCAAAGGTCCGCGACCATCGCCCCCGCCCGCGATAAGGAAGCTCCACGGTCTTGAACTGGGGCCGGCCGCCCTGCCGTCTGAGCCGCGGGCGGAGGGGCCGGGGCTTTGGGATGACTGGAGCGAGGCGGTACGTGCCGCCGCCGCGACGGCCTCTCAGGTCTAATATGGGCGCGGATTTGGGTAAATGCCCAGGGCCGGGGCAAGGGGAATAGCTGCTTGGCACGGACGAAAGGAATAGAGCAGTGAACGGCTCAGACAAACCCAATATCCTGTGGATCAGCAACCACGACTCCAGTGCCTGGAACTACGGTTGCTACGGAGATCAATACGCCCATACCCCAAATATTGACCGTTTGGCGGCAGAAGGAGTGCGTTACGCCAACGCGTTTACCGTCGGCCCAATCTGTTCACCTTCACGCACCAGCATCTATACCGGCATGCATCCGACGACACTGGGGACGCATCATCATCGCAGCGCGGTCATCCGTCCCGCAGGGGTTGAGCTGTTAAACAAAATGCTCGCGGATGCCGGTTACGCCTGCACGGAGCCGGACAACGACATTAATCTCTACGTCTCCAAAGATGAGAGCGAGCAGTATTATAACACGGGCGATTTTTGGGAGAACCGCCCTCAAGACAAGCCTTTTTTTTTGTACCACAAATTGGGCAGTTCCCACGCCAGTGTATTCAAACTGACGCCGGAAGAAGCGCGGCAAGCGCGTTCGCCGCTTTTGCGCGACGACGAGTTGCACGACCCGAACGATGTGCCGGTTCCCAGCTTTGTGCCCGACACGCCCTTGTTCCGTGAACGGATGGCTCTGTTCTACGATGCCCTGTCCAATGTCGACAAGCAGGTAGGAGCAATCCTGGACACGCTTGCTGAGCAGGGGCTCAGTGAAAACACCATTGTGGTCTTTTGGGGCGACCATGGCACGGGTTATCCCCGAGGCAAGATCCACGCCTATGACGACGGACTGAGAATCCCGCTGATCATGCGATTCCCGGAAAAGTACCGGCATCTGGCCCCGGCAGACCCCGATGCCGCGATTGATGAACTGGTCTTGCACATGGATCTTTGCGCCACGACCCTGCAACTGGCGGGCATCCCTGTCGCCGCACACATCCAGAGTCGCAACCTGTGCGGAGCCAACAGAGATGAACCGAGGGAATTTGTTTGCAGTGCCCGGGACCGGCTGGACAATAACCCAGAGATGATCCGTACCATTCGCACCGAAAAATACCGCTACATGCGCAATTTTCTGCCGCACCAACCCTACGCTTCGTTCTATCCGGACGGCGGTTTTTTTGCCGACGTACCGGAAGAGGGAACGCCGGAGCGCGACTTTTGGGAGACCTCTTGCTTGCCGGGCGAGGAGAAAATCCACGATCCCGACGGGGTATTCCTGATGTATGGCCCCCCGGTCATGGTCAAGCAGCACGGCCTGCCCGAGCAATACCGACAAGACCCATTTTGGCAGGACCACAAACCGCCCGAAGAATTGTACGATATCGAGAAGGATCCGGAAGAAATCCATAACCTGGCCAATGACCCCGTCTTTAGCCATATCAAAGACGAATTACGGCAAAAACTCTTTGGTTGGATGATCGAGACCGCCGACTTGGGGTTACTCGACGAAACCGAGATCGTAGTGCGCGCTGCGGCTTACAAGGGTGTTAGCCGTGAGGTGGGTGTGCATTGCGACAACTTTGCGCGGATTTTAGAGACCGCCGACCTGGCCAGGCTTGGAGAGGCGGGCAAAAAGGAGTTGCTGAATCGGCTGGACGATCCAGACAGTGCGGTACGCTTCTGGGCGGTTAGCGGTCTGTCCTCATTCGATTTTGACGCTGGGGCTATTGAGGGTTTAAAACCGCTCCTCGACGATGAGTCTGTCAGTGTCAGTCTGGCTGCGGCCGACTACTTGGTGCGCTCGGGCGAGGGCGCCGTGACTTTAACGGCTTTTGCCCGAGCTTTGGAAAGCGATATCCTCTGGGCGCGGATACGGGCCGGCGCCTATCTCTCCTATTGCAGCAGGCAACAGCTGCGCCCAATGAAACCGCTTGTGCCTGCTTTACACGCGGCTGTGGAAAATCAGAGCTTCTTTGGACCGGAGCATGAGCCCCATATTCAAACCAACGGGGCTATGGGCATGCTCAACGCACAAAGAGATGTGATCGCCAAGCAGTGGGTGCTGGAGCGGGTGAGCAGGCGGATCGAGTTGTCGTGACTAATATCATGCTGTTCATGGTCGACCAGCTTGCGGCCAAGTGGCCCGAGACAGCCCGGGAAGAAAAATCTGCCCGCTGCCAAATGGACTAGCTGAGTGAAAACTTCAACCGAAGGTTACGTTTCATTCTCTTGAGATACCGGCTTTTGTCGAAGGGACCGGCAGATAGAATTCTTACTTTTGGTCGAAAGCAAATTGATGACTACAGATATAGAAATAATCAAGCCAGAGCCATTTGCTGCCGAGGGGGAAATAGAGACGTTTAAAAGGGGGATCGATGTTGCGCGTACGATTGAAGCATTAGAAGCTGGCAATCCTATTTTGGTAACAGAGCTATATAGTAATGGATTGTCGCTTCTCAGGGCGTTACATAGTCATCTGGGTAGAAAATTACCCAATAAGTCTTTTCAGGAAATACGCGCCTATCGGGCAGAATATCATAAGATGTCAAATCTTATATTGATCAAAATTGTCGATCAGAAACTGGCCGTCAAGAAGGCGCCTGCAATTGGATGGCTGGAAAAGTTATATCCTGAAATCAGTGAATTTTTATTGCCTTTTCCCCAGGTTCAAGGACTAAATAGTTCGTGGCAGTGGTATCTGAATGGACTTTCTGTTCCAGTGTTGGAAAATAAAATCCACCCTTATTACGGCACTTATTTTCCAACGCGTTTCGAACATTTACAACTTTTCGATAATTGGCTTAAACGGTACGAGGGCCCCAAAAAATCAGCCATAGAAGTTGGGATTGGCTGTGGAGTTCTTTCTTTGCAAATGGTCCAAAATGGTTTCCATAAGGTTTTTGCAAGCGACACAAATCCTAATGCAATTGTTGGCTTGGCAGAATTCATGGGAGATACAGAGCTGTCTGGCAAAATAGAATTGGACTTTGGGCATATTTTTGGCAAGTGGGACAAGCCGGCCGAATTAATAGTCTTTAATCCTCCTTGGCTGCCTAAATCTCATGATTTAGATAAAATTGACGAGGCTATTTATTATGATGAAAATTTGTTTCCCGATTTTTTTACAGGCGCAAAACAAAGACTCTTGCCCGAAGGAAAGATGATATTAATATTTTCCAATTTGGCTCAAATCACCAATATGGCCAAAGAGCATCCTATTAAACAGGAGTTGGAAGATGGTGGAAGATTTCAATTAGAACAATATGTAACAAAACCGGTGAAAGCTTCTTCCAAGAAAACTAAGCGTGTTCAGCCTTGGCGTTCTTCACAAGAGGTGGAACTTTGGGTCCTTGTGCACAAGTAGAAAGGTGAGCCATGTTGACGCAAGAGCAGATCGCCGATTACCACGAAAAGGGCTATTTGGGCATTGAGAATGTCGTCAGTGCGGCCCAAGTGGAGCAGTTGCAACAAATTACCGATGAATTTGTCGAGCGATCCCGTACGGTAGAAGAAGACGATGCGATCTTCGAATTGGAGCCGGGACACACGTCCCAGATGCCCAAGGTTCGACGGCTGCGCAATCCAACAGGGCAACATCCAGCCTATGCCCAGGCCTTGCGCAACGAGCGGGTTCTAGACATCGTTGCCCAGTTAATCGGTCCGGATATCCGCACCAATGGCAATAAGCTCAACATGAAGCTGTCGGCGTTGGGCAGTCCGGTGGAATGGCACCAGGATTGGGCGTTCTACCCCCACACCAACGACGATCTGTTGGCGGTGGGCGTGTGCATCGACGATATGAACGAAGAAAACGGCTGCCTAATGGTTGTGCCCGGCTCGCACAAGGGCAAGATCTACGACCACCATCAAGATGGTTACTTTATTGGCGCAGTGACCGAGGCCGATTTTGACGATAGCGCGGCGGTGAAGGTAGAATTAAAGGCCGGCGGTATATCGATCCACCATGTGCGCGCCCTGCATGGCTCCCTGCCCAATACCTCTGACAAGCCGCGGCGCCTGATGCTCTTCCAGTATTGTGCGGCCGACGCCTTTCCCATTGGGGGTGGTTTGAACGATTGGGACCAATTCAACAGCTTGCTTTTGCGCGGCGAACCCGTCTGGGCGCCGCGGCTGGAAAAAGTGCCGGTGCGCATGCCCCTGCCCAAACCCGAGCGCAAAGGGGGCATTTACGAGCTGCAGACGCAACTGCAGCGCTCGACCTTTAAGGCCGCTGCCCAGAGCTGAGTCTGATAATGAATCCATCCGCAGCCTCTGTTGGATCACAAATCCCGCGCTGGGCGTCTCGTCAACTCGCCGATTACGAGGCGCGCCAACCCGGCACTATATTTGCCGAAGGCGTCGTGCTGGACGTGGGGCAGGGGTATGAACTGCAAGCGGCTGTGGCACAATTGCGCTGCGACCGTGGGGAACGGATTACCGGCTACAAGGTAGGTTGCACCTCGCCGGTGATTCGGGCACAGCTTGGGATTGACCATTGCGTCACCGGTCGGTTGTTCGACTCCGAACAATACGCGTCGGGCGGCGTTTTGTCGCGTCGTGGATTCGCCAACCTGGCGATTGAGGGCGAGTTGGCGGTGGAGCTATCGCGCCAACCGAACGAGCAGGATTTTTCCGGAGGCGAGATGCCCGCATGTGTTGCTCGCGTGTTTCCCGTGATCGAGTTGCACCATCATGTAATGCGGGGTGAGCAGCCGTCGGCTGGAGAGCTGGTCGCCAACAACGCGATCCACGCCGGGTTTGTCGCGGGGGCTGGTGTTGATCCAAACGATATATACGGTGAACCTTCTCTTGAGTCACCAGCCCTGTCGATTTTCGCCGATGGCCGCTTACTCGATGAGTGCGCCGGCCCGGCACTGATTGAGACGATTCATTCATCGCTGCAATGGCTGACAGATGTGGTGCACGATCGCGGTGATCGGCTCAGTGCCGGCCAGATTGTCCTGACCGGATCGATCCCGAGTTTGATTCCGATTACCCAGGACTGCCGCTTGCGCGTCGACGCCCCGCCGTTTGGCAGCGTGGAAGTGGAGTTCATCACATAAGGAGTAAGCTGGTGAATGCGGCGATATGTGCTCACCGGATCCGCAGCAAAGAGTGAATAGGTCATTACTGCCGCATTAAGTTCAAGGCGTCGGCGCCGCCTCGGGCAGCAAGCCGTCCGTCTTCAACTCCTCCCACAAGGCGGCCGGGATTTTCGCCTGCATCAAGCGCACATTATCCTCTAGTTCAGCTACCGTCGAGGCACCCGGTATCGCTGTAGCCACCGCCGCATGCCCAAACAGAAACTGTAAGGCCGCCGCACGCAGATCGACCCCGTGACGGTCACATACCGCCTTTAGTCGCCGTGCCTTGTCCACCAAATGTTGCGGCGCCGGCTTGTAGTCGAAAGAAACCGGTTGGTCCAGATCGCGCGCCAGGATACCGCTGTTGTACGGCCCGCCGATGGTCACCAGGGTGCCGCGTTCCAGGCATGTCGGCAAAAACTCGGGCAGGGCGCTTTGCTCTAGCAGGGTGTAGCGGCCGGCCAAAAGGATCAGGTCCAGGTCAAAACGCCGCACCATACGCCCGGTGACCGCCCATTGGTTCATGCCCATGCCGATCGCCTTGACCAACCCTTCCTGGCGCATAGCACTAAGGCGTTTCCAGAAAAATAAGCACTCCGCATCAAGTCGGCGTGGGTTCCATGTGGACAAACCACTTGGGTAAGGCCGGACACCGGACCCATCGCCGTTCCAACGCCGCCATAGCTTTGTGGGTTAAACGTTGGCCGGTCTGATAGGTTTTCTCGACCCACTGGACGATCGGATGCTGGCCGTTCCAGGTCATGGTTTGCGCCCAGTTGAGGACCGTATCGATTCGATCCAGCAGTTGCCCATTCCAGTGCTGTTCCAGGATTCCCCAGACCCGTTCGATCGGATTGTATTTACTGTGATAGGGCGGGTAATAGGCCAACTTAATCGTCATCTCAAAGGCATCCACCAAGTCGATGAGCCGCTTCATGAATTGGGTGCGCCGACTGTGATTCTCCGGTCCATTGTCCAGGTTGATCAGTAAGGTTTCGACCTGGGGGAAGCGCGCCCGATTTTTCCGCCAGAAGTCCTCCAGGCAATCCACGATGAAGTCACTGGTCACCCGAGAGGGGGTGAAATACAGACTCAGCTCATCCTTATCAGGCAGGAAGATCCCAAAGGGCGTTAGCTTCTCCTCTGGGTGAAAATCGTGATCGGCGGCCGCCACCTCGAAGCGTGCTTTTCCGCCTCTCGAAAAGGGGCCAATCAACACGGTGGCTTTGGCATCCAATGACAGGCGTAATACCGTCTCATCCTGGGCCGCTTCGGCATGGATCTGGGCTAACTGATCGAAGATGGCATCGGTTTGGGGGATCTTTTTTCGGCTGGCTCTTGCGCACCTTGCGTAAGTGGTAGCCCAAGTGATTGAGTTTCACCCGGATCGTTTCTTCCGTCGGCAAGCTCTCCTCCCGGTAGCCTTTCTGCTCGATAAGTTGCTGGCGGACCTGGGCCGCACTCAAGCGCGTATACAGCCGGGTGGTCTCAAAGGTCGGATCGGTTTGGCTTTGCCCCCCCGCAATCGCTTGAATATCTTCCAGCAGGTGGGGCAGATGGGCTTCGGCCGGTTTGCGTCCTCGGGCCCAATAGGCGTCCACGCACCGAAGGCCGCTCTCCAATTCGTGCATCCCTTTGCGGATGGTCTGGCGATTCCAACCCAGCACCGCTTCGGCCCGACGCTGCCCTCCCGGACCCAGACTCTTGACCACCCGGGCCATAAACTGCCGACGGTCGCTGCCTTTGAGCACCTGTGCCGTTTCGATATAGGTAACTTTCTCGGCTTCACTCAGTCCCATGGGCGATTCTCCTGGTTGGGGGAACCCAAGATAACCCAACCGCCCCTATGGAACGACTTTTTTATTGGAAACGCCTAAGTGTCTCCAGGCCTTGGGCAAATTCGGCGTCGCTGTGTTGTCCGTCGTAGTCACTATCGTGTAGATAAACGATCTCGACCTGCTGCATGCCCAGCCGCTCCAGGCTGCCTTCCAGCGAACGGCGGATGCCGTCGGCGCTGAAATCGAAGCGCATCTCGTACGGCGGCACGCCATCTGGGTTTTCCGGCCCTTCTGTCGCCGGACCTGTTGGCACGAAAAGCCGCGACACCTTGGTGGACATGACAAATTGGTCGCGCGGCATATCTTTCAGGACGCGGGCGTAGCGCATCTCGCTGCGCCCCTCGCCGTATAGCGGCGCGGTATCGAAATAGCGCACCCCCAGATCGTAGGCACGGCGAATAAGGCGCAGACCCTCATCGTACGTGCTGCCCTGGTAGATGCCGTCGGCGGCTACCATGCCGGCCAACGCCGCACCGCCCAAGCCCAGGCGTGTCACTTCAACACCGGTCGCGCCGATCTGTACTTTTTCTGTCGGATCCATAGGGCCTCGTATCGTGGAGATAATGAATAAATGCCGGAATCGGCGCGTGTAGGCCTGCCGCAGGCGTAGTTTGTATGCTACCAGGAGGCTTTCCCTGGGTTCATCTTCAAGAATATTAAGCACAGGCCGCAAAGCAGTGCCCTTGATCCATTCGATATAGAGGAATTATATAGGGTCTGTTAGGGGGGTAGGTCAAACCCTAGCCCCTGTGCGCCCAGGCTATGTGGGCGACAAATTGACGCTGCTAGGGTTAATAGAGGATATTCAAGAAGTCCTGAAGATATTTTAAGGTCAATACTTGAATAGACCATAAAGAAGGGATCAATGCGGATTTTCCTCACAGGTTCAAAAGGCCGGATCGGATCGGTCGTCGAACGAATCTTCACCGAAGCAGGCCACCAAGTTGTTGGATATGACATTGCCGACGGGCACGACATTATGGACGCCACCGCCGTGCACAAAGCTATGGAAGGTTGTGATTGGGTTGCGCATCTGGCCATGGCTATGGGCAAGGGAATCGCGCCGGAAGCATCCTATGCTAGCGGCACGGTCGGTACCTTTAACGTGTTACAGGCCGCCGAGGCGCACGGCGTAAAGCGCATTGTCTCCTATTCCAGCGTCAACGCTATGGGGCTCTTTTTGGGCGAGGACACGCCCGATTTCCTGCCCCTCGACGAAAGCCACGTCTGCCGGCCCGGTCGCCCCTACGGCACCAGCAAATACCTCGGCGAACAAACGTGCCGTCTCTTTACCCGCCGCACCGGCATCCCTACCGTCTGCATTCGCCCGCCGGCGGTATGGACCGATGAAACCATCGAGTGGGTTAAAAAAGAACGCGAAAAAGACGCCGAATTCGAATGGACGCCCTACTGGGAATACGGCTGTTATATCCACGTCGAGGATTTGGCCCGGGCCACGCTTTGCGCGCTGACCTGCCCTGATCCCGGTCACGTCGCCCTGCTCGTCGTCGCCGACGATATCTCGTCGGCCTCGCTCACCAGCCGCGAGTTGGTGCAAAAGCTGTTGCCCGATATCGATTGGCGTGGCGGTGCCGAATACGAAGCCGATCCCTATAAGGGACTTGTTTCCAATAGCCTCGCCAAAAAGGTCTTGGGCTGGGCGCCGCAATTCCATTGGCGCCGTTGAGATTGACCGCGAATAGGCCGCAACGTACGGCCTGCGTTTATTTGTTTTTGCAGTGTCTTTAACCGAAACAATACGAAAGAGAATAGCATGAGTAAGCGTCCCAATATCGTTCTTATCGTCGCCGACGACATGGGCTATGGAGATTTCGGCGTTTTTAACGATGGTCCGGCCAAAACGCCCCACCTCGACGCGCTGGTTGGCGAGGGGGTCTGTCTAACCCAACAGTACGCCGGGTCGGCGGCGTGCTCGCCGTCGCGGGCGGCGCTTCTTACGGGTCGTTATCCGCACCGCACCGGGGCACTGACGCCGATGGAGGTGCGCGGGATGGACCGCATCGCGCTCGACGAGGTGACTCTCGGCGATGCGTTCAAGCACGGGGGGTATGCCACAGGGCTTATTGGCAAGTGGCATAATGGCGCCTTAGATGATCGCTACCATCCCAACGCACGTGGCTTTGATGAGTTTTTTGGTTTTGATGGCGGCTGGATGGATTATTTCGACTGGTGGGTCAACCGCAATGGGCGGCGCGAGACGGCGGACGGGCGTTATTTGACCGATGCGTTTACCGACGAGGCGGTGGATTTTATTAAGCGGCACCGGCAGGAGCCCTTTTTGCTCAGCGTGATGTACAATGCGCCGCATACGCCGTTGCAGGCCCCCGACGAAGCGGTACAGCCCTATCTAGATGCGGGGTTGAGTCCGGGGGTGGCTATTACTTACGCGATGAACGAGATCATGGACCGGGGCGTCGGGCGGATCGCGGAAACCTTGGATGCCCTGGGGCTGGCGGACGATACGATCCTGATGTTCACCAGCGACAACGGACCGGCGTTTGCAACGCGACCCGACCAAGTACCCAAGGGGATGAGCACGGATACACGGCGCTACAATTGCGGCTTTAACGGGCAGAAGGGCTCGGTTTACGAGGGCGGCATCCGGGTGCCGATGATCATGCGCTGGGGCGGCGGTTTGGATGGGGGACGGCAGATCGACGAGTTGGTGCACGGTATGGATTGGTTGCCTACCTTGGCCGGGTTGTGCGGTGTCGAGCGGCCCGGCGGGCGGCCCCTAGACGGGCGCGATGCGGCGGCGGTGTTGAACGGCGCCGGCGATGAGGCTCCGGCGCGGTTTTGGCAGCTCAACCAATTTCAGCCCGTCGGCTGGATCAACGCGGCGATGCGCGAGGGGCCGTGGAAGCTGGTCCGTCCCCAGTTGGCGCAAAAGCCCAAGACCGATGCGGATAAGCGCGTGATGGAGCGCTACGTGGAGGTGGATATCCAATACAAATATCATCCCGACGAGGTGACGGAGCTAATGAGCGAGCCGGATCCCGAGTTGATTATCCCGCCGCCGGCGGATTTGGAATTGTATAATATTGACGACGACCCGCTGGAACAGAACAATAGGGCGACGGATGAGCCGGAGCGCGCGAGCCGGATGCTCGGGGCGTTGGAGACATGGTTTGAGGGGGTCGAGGCGGAAAGGCGGCGGATTCAGCCCGACGGCTCTATACTGGAGATGGCGGACGAATGAAGATACCGTGCCTTCGCTATGACAACCCAATTGTTGAATTTAGTTCAATGTCGGCCCCCGGGGAGTGCCCAAACGGATGACACCGTTGGAAATTCCAAGCGCGCTGCCGATAAGTTCAGCAGGCCGGTGGGCTCCTCTCGCCGAAATACCACCACGCTGTCTGGGCCGGCCTCACCAGCCCGAGTGTGATTGTTTTGCACGACCACAAAGCGGCCGTCTGTGCTCAAACAAAATACCCAGGGAATGCGGCCCCGGGTCGGCTCGAACTGCAATGGTGTAAGTGTTCCATCCAATGCATTTATGGCAAAAACCGCAATTGAATCATGGCCGCGGTTACTAGCGTATACAAAGCGGTCATCGGGCGAGAGCAGCAGCTCGGAAGCATGCGAAGGTTTGGAGTAAACTTCGTTTGGGAATGTCGCAGGGTCCGTGTGGGCCTCGGCCCATCCCTGTGGCAACGAGGAAAGCGTCTGCACCAACGTGAGTGCACCGCTCTCGGCAGCGTCGCGCCGCAGCACAGAGACCGTATTGTCGAGCTCATTTAGAGCAAAGCCCATATCACCACTACTGGTGAACTGGATATGTCGAGGCCCGGCAAGATCGTGTAGTGTGATGGCGCTTGCAGGTAGCAGCTTGTTATTGTCGAAATCGATGGTCCAGCAGACGACCTGATTGGTACCCAGGTCTGCAACGTAGAGCTGTCCGCCACATACTACCACTCCGTGAGGGTGTGCTGACTCTTGCCGGAATTGTGGCCCCTCGCCCCAACTACCTTCAGCACCGTCATGGGCCCCGGGACCGTGCGCATACACTTTCGTTTCACCCAGTGCGCCATCCTCGGCGATAGGCAGCAAAGACACCGTACCAGTGCCATAATTTGCGGTAAATAATAGACGGGCGGTGCTATCTGTGCACAAATGTGAGGCGCCCTTGCTGCCTGTTGGAGCACTGCCGCACAACGCTACTTTGCCGTCGTCGCCAATGGAGAACCACGATATCTCCTCGCCACTTGTAGCGTAGAGCATCTGCTCTCCAGATCGTGATTGGGTAACAGTCATATATCCTGGAGCAGCACTAGGCAATTCTGTCGTGCTGACAACGTGAATTGCACTGCCATCAGAGTCGAGGCGGCAGGTGTACAGGGCGCCACCATTCTTGTCCTGACCACCACTAGCTGCCACGCAGAAGTTGTAATACGGATGTGTCATGGTAGTATATTTCCTTTTTTAGAAGTGTTTTTTTAACCCATGAAGGTCGTGTCTTAAGGGCATCTTGCCGACTCAGACCGGCTGCAATGCGCGCCAACGGTCGTAGTAGAGCTGCATTTTATCCGGCAAGGCGGCGCGGATATTCTCGGCCAACAGCCAGGCAAAGCGCTCGTCGAGCTCCCTCTCGGGAGGCTCATCCTGACGATACTGGCTCAAGTAACCGACCAGACTCAACCGCTCTTCTAGACCCTCCGGCGCCCAGCCCCGGTGAATTGTCGCGCCATCCTAGAAAACCGTCTGCCCCCGTTTGAGCTTGATCGCCTTGGCACCCGGCAATGGCGCGTGTATATCCTCGACCAGTGCCACACGCTCGGCTTCGGTGCGATAGCGACGCTGGCTGCCCGGCACGATCCATAGACAGGGGTCGTCGGCCAAAGCTACATGCCACTTGAAATCGGTTTTGGGCCGGTTGAGCAAGGCCAACTCCTCCGCCTCGCTGGCGCCCTTGTCGGCACCACCAAGGTCGCGATGCCAACCGGTATCGTAGGGCACCTGATTTGCCGTAGTAAAAAGCGCTATCCCTCCCAAGCGCAGCTCTGCGCCGAGAACTGCCCGCGTATAGGAGGCGATCGGCTCACTGATCAGATGGTCGGCAAAAACTGGCTCGCCGTATTCGGGTGCCAGCAAACCCCAGATAACGCTGGGTTCGTCGTTGTCGCCAAAGGCCGTTTTGATATCGACCTGGCCGGCGCGAATTTTATTTCGTATGCGCCGGCTCCCCGCCTCCAATTCATTCAATACCGCAGGCTCGACGATATCATCGACGACTACAAAACCCTGGTCGCCAAAGCGGTCTATATCTTGTTCAATTGACATGCCCTATCTCCTTAAAGAAAGCGATATCGACGCTCTACCGCCGGCACCTGGCAGCCGTAGCGCAAGCCGCCGTCGACCCGCGCGATGGTCTTGCTGATGCTTCGCATCTCGCGCGGCAAATGCGCGAAGGCTCCGAAAGTGAATAACTCGATACCCGCCGGCTTAGTCTCTAAATGGGTGCAACCGGGTGCTTCTTCGTCGTGGTGCAGGATGGCCCGCCAGTAGACTTCTAGATCCAAACCGCCGTCCGCCTCGGCCTCGGCGACGATTTCCTTCATGACCTGCAACCGCCGCTGGTAATATTTGAACAAGGCGGTATTGGTATTGCAGAGGGCGCGCATATCCGCGTCTTCGCAGCCGCCATAGGTCGTGATTAGAACATTGCGGCTGCTCATGCGCAGCGCGTAACTGTAACGGGATTTCTCAAAGAGGACGCCATTGCAGGTTGCGTCACCGACCACCAAATTGCACGGCCCCCAGTACTTATTGTAGCGGACCAGCATCTCGATCGCCTCATAGACTGTGGCGCAGGTGCGCAAAACCAACTCGTTGACCGGAGCCGGAAAAAGCATCTCGTGGCGCACTTTTTCATATTCGTAAACGGCCCCGCCGCCATTGTTGATACTTAGCCCGACCTCATTGCCCGCACTACCGCAACGATAGCCGAGCCCTTCGTCCTGCGGCGGGATCTCGTCTACGGGCGGCGCACCCGGGTCGGCCGGCGGCAGTGGAAAGGGATCGTCCAGATACCAGGACATCACATCGTCCCATCCCTTGCCCAATAGCGGGCCATTTGGCGTATCCGGAAACCAGAATTCCGAGCAATGCGCCATCGTCTGACCGTGTCCCCGCGCTATATCGAGGTAAATCTCCTCGCAGTAGCGGCCCAAGAGCACTTCGCGTACGTCGATACCTGCCCCCGCCGCATATCCCTTGGCCTGCTCGTCGAGATAGGCGTCCATGCCCGTCAATTCGGGAAAGATCTTTAGATCGGGCAAGGCGTCCATCTTGCGCCGGTGCAAAGCCGCCGCCAACACCAACAAGTCATCCTGGTGCAAACGCTGCAAATCGTCCATGGCCGCGGCGAAATCCCGCTCCTCACAGACGATCGTCGGCGCTTCTTTTATCGCTTCTATCCAATATACCAACCGGCTGGTCGAACTGGGTTGCCATTTGCCCGCCACGGCTCGGCCCGCTTGGAGGCCATTTTCGTAGCCGTTTTCATAGGGTTTGATCTGATTCATCGATTTGTTCTTCCTACAAATAATAGATTCGCCAAATGCCTTCTGGCCGATCTACCATTATCGGGCCCAATAGCCTTCGCGCTCTGCCATTTTCTCGCTCTCATTCTGAATTGCCGACCTGGTATTCAGCCAGCATCTTCCGGCACAGCGCCACTTTGCTGTTGGTCGCTCCCTCGTCCTGCCACAGTTCATCGTAAGTTACGCCGAAGAAGTGCAGCACCTCCACCGCCGACTGCTTGGCGTGCAGCCCGTGTGTTTTCATCACCCGTGTCATTAGACCAAACGTATCGTAAAACGCCCCGGTTCCCTCTTCAAAGGTCCAGGCGCTAGAAAAGCCTATCTCCCGCACCACATCCCTAAACAAAGGCGTATTCTCGACCAGCGCGAAGGCCGGATGCAAACGCGGCGCAGGCTTTGTCCGCGACTCGAGCCCAATCCTTTCGAAACCCTCCCAATACTTTATCGAATATTTCATGGTGAAGGACATTTCCTCCTCGTCCTCGTCCTCGTCCTCGTCCTCGTCCTCGTCCTCGTCCCAATAAATGTGAAAACTCGACCCGGTCCCAAACGCCTGTGGCTTCGCTGCGAGTTCCTCCAACATCGTCGGCAAGGTGTGTTCGTGCAGGAGGCAGACATCGGCGTCGAGGAACAGGTAATGCGTGCAATCGGTATGCGAGAGGGTGAAGTCGCGCAAGACTTCCCCGTGCGTATTGACCGTCTTGGCCCCCGCGTCAAAGCCGGATTGCAAGAAGGGAATGTTCCGTTCGTCGCAAAATACCCGCAACGACGCCAACGCCGGCCCGTCCTTGGACTGATTGTCCATCACCGTCAGCGACAAATCCAGTCCGGCGGGGGTTTTGGCCAATAGGGATCGCAACAACAGCTCGGCAAAGAGCGAGGTGTTGTGATTGACAGTAACAGCCTCTATGCGATACGCGCTCAGATCCACCATTCCTCAATTGTCCTCTCCTACCCACTCTTACACGGCTCCGATCGCGAGTCCGGTACCCGCACCGGCTCCAAGCCCGATATACATTGATGTATAGGAATTATAAAGGGCCTTTTAGGGGGGTCAAGCCGTATAGGTGTCTTATCGCCCTCTTCCGTGCTGGAGTGCTCGCCTTTAGATAACCACTCTTTTAGGGTTGGCCGGCGCGGTGGACGAACGGACTCCTTACCAGTTAAAAACCAAAGC
>WLWD01004950.1_pt1 | contig 33986 bp, 17 predicted proteins | sample 6712731 | NCBI WGS metagenome assembly WLWD01 (sample SAMN12718690, study PRJNA576275) | sponge metagenome | isolation source: marine sponge | host: Mycale hentscheli | place: New Zealand: South Island, Marlborough, Capsize Point | collected 2014-11-01
ACCTCACTCTATGCATATACCACAGTCATGATCCCTAGTGATACTTGTATTACTCTTAGTTACATTGTATCCTCACTTCTTCTCACTTCTCATATACAGTCTCTGCAATTGTATTCAATATTACAATTATTATAGTAACCCTTCAGTGCCTTTCCAAATCATTGTGTTGTTATAACCATTACTTCAAAGTAATTGACTTCTAAAGAGGACTTCGTCAAGAAGTCAAAACATTGGATTATATGTTAATTAAACATTGGTTGTTAAAACTGAGAAAATTTGCTAATAACTGCAATTATTTCAGCAGAATGACTTGATTATAATGTAATGGCTATAATTATCAATAGTTAGATAAATACTTGAAATTCAAATATTGCATAATAAAGGAAGTGACAAGATTAATAAATACATTACTAGCACAATGGTCGTTATGTTGCTACAGCTCCTAGTGGCAGTCCTGGTGCACCAGCATCTAGTGCTACTACATCAACTAGCATCACCATCACATGGACTGAGACATCATGTCTAGACAGGAATGGAGTGATCACTGGATATACTATCAGATATGGACCTGTTAACACTTCACTTGCAACAATAGATCATACATCTACTGACAGAAGTAGAGTAATATCTGGTCTGATCCCCTTTACCAACTACACTGTCTCAGTGGGAGGAGTAAATAGTGCTGGACCTGGAGGCTATTCAGAAGAGGCTGTCATAAGGACGGATGAAGATAGTGAGTTTATAAAAAAAAACATATTGTTAGATTTTTTAGCTACGTTTTAGTATGCTAAAATAGGAAAGGCACAATATAATATATACACCAAATAACATGTACGATGAATATTGTTCTATCTATTGTATACTTATGTGTGCACATTAACTTTATATACTGTGTCTATGTCTTAGCACCCACAGAAGTCAGAAATTTAAAATCAGTGCCAATGATTTTTAGTATTGTCTTCACCTGGAGTAAACCAGTCCCTCTCAATGGCATTCTCAACAGATACACTATCAGATACTCGGTGAATGGCAGCAGTGAGATAACCAACACAACAAGGGACACCACTTTCTCTATTACAGATCTGAACCCAAACACTGTAGTGTCTAATATCAGAGTCATAGCTGCTACAGGAGCAGGAGATGGTCCTCCTCAGATGTTAAATGACATCACTACTCTAGACAGATACCGTGAGTTTGTAAATATTCACTTATACTTTTATTTGATAGCTATACATTTTTTTTTGGTTATGTACTAATTGCTTGCTTGCTTGACGTGTGATTTTCGTTGATTTTAATCTCATTCAAGTGATCCCCAATAAATTAATTCTAACATTGTTTCATTTTTTTTAGTAGAAATCAATTATTTGTTATAATTTTTCAAGTGATTGCAGTCAAGCTATATATTATCAGATACGTACAAATAGAGTTAAATAGCACTGGGGAAAATGTGACAGCAATGACTTTCAGTTTTAAAAACAAGCTAGCATTTGGGCAGATTTAAATGTTGATGTTTGACAATCAGTTTACAGGAGTTGAATTAGTATGCTGCTAAAGAATTATAATTGGCTCTAAGCGTCGATTTTGTGTTGGCCTTAAATTTTTTAAACTATTTGAATTATATCAATTTTTTATGAATTTATTATAATTAAAATGCAGCTCTACTTTACTACATTAAACAAAAATGGATGAAATATTTTGTATTGTAGACTTAAACACAAACTCTTCCTTATTAATATAATCAATTGGCTAACATTATAACAAGACAAGTAGTCGAAACTTCGAGTTAATTAACATATACTGGCTGTTAGAGAAAATTTCTACTATTATAACAATGCTTTTACATTGCAGCTAGTCACTACTTACTTTTATACCAACTAAATATGCATTCTTGTTTGCTTGTATCTTAATGTATAGATGACTGCTTCATAAATACTACTCCACTGACAATTGGAATGAATTCAGGAATAACGGCAGACAATTATTGTAGAAACATGAGTCAAAATTAAGAAGGTATTTTGGCTGGAGTATTGCAACTTCTGTACACAGAGTTTGGTGTGAATCCCCTGGGGCGATCTAGAGACTGTCCTGTTGAGTCATGTGACAGTGTACAGCTGCCTGGAATGTACTGGATCAGGAATGGAACAGAAACCATACAACAATACTGTTTCTGAAACACTTGATAACTTGACAGAACACATTAGTCAATAGCTTTAGAGTTGTTGATAATATAGTTTTTACTTTTTTTTTAAATGAGATTAAATGTATGACTACCAATAGGATGGATAACAATAGGAGGTAACTCTAAGTGTACTATAATTTCATTAAAAAATGAAAGTTGAAGCTGTTCAATGCATTACTTTCAATTATTGTACTATTCACTAGTCATAAATTCTTTCAATACTAACATTCCAATCATTAAATAATGGCCATCATCAATGTGTGCATGATGTATTGCAAAACACTAGATTTAGGAATATCTTATTATTATAAGGCTATAGTATAAAATTTTCCTGTTTCTTATACTCGAAAATTTTAAAATTCAATGCCTGTGGGTGCTACAAAAAAACATGGCTGTGAAAACAAACAGACACAATATCAGAATGTTATCTATTTCTAGACAGGTGTTTGTGAGATCTTTAGCTATTTATGAGACACAGTCAGTATCTAGCTTTTCTAGATGGGTGTTTGTGAGATCTCTAGCTATTTATGAGACACAGTCAGTATCTAGCTATTTCTAGATAGGTGTTTGTGAGATATCTAGCTATTTATGAGACAGAGTCAGTATCTAGCTATTTCTTGGCGGGTGTTTGTGAGATCTCTAGTTTTTTTCAGTCCTTGTTTTAGCTAAAAGGTATTTATCCAAAAAAAAAAATTGTAAAATAAATTTAAGAATTCTCAAAAAACCTGGGGATCAAGAAAGACTAAAGTCAAACTAAGTCCCATGTGTTTGACAACTCTCAGTACTTTTGAAGTTGACAAACGGCAAGGCAGTGATTTAGGGGTGTAGAATCACCATACTTAATTTGGTCATATTATGTAATACTCTTCTTTAGAATTAGCACTAAACAAACTAAAGACAGCTGTTTCCTTATCTACATCATCGCTAAGCCCCACCCACAACAGGTAGTAATTCTGCTTTGGTTATATCTCCAAGGTGAAGGGTTCTTATATAGTAATATTACTTCTGGGTTATATTTGCAAATAAAACAGAAAATAAACTAGTGAGTGTTGTATAATGACCATTTTCCTATTTATAAATTATATATACATACTCTATCACTAGTGGTGAGTTTGAACACATACAGATGGCAAGTGAACCTGCTTAGTTAGCTTACATAAAACTGTAACATCATGTATATAAATATATTTAGTTTGTGTGGGGTGACAGAAAGCTCTACTCATGATATTAAAAAGAAATCATGTGCCGTCCATTTATATATATATATAGATTAATCATTGAGTACCGCAGAATATCACTAGTCTGTCGGCTAGCATTTACACGAGTGCCGCAGGCACAGGTGTAAATGCCACTGACACATTGAGTGTTTTTCCCGCGGTATACAATGATTAATCAATTTATTGTGTACTGATCATGCGCAAATAGCATGCCCCAAGTTATTTAATACACTTGGCTGGGTTCCTCTGGTAACATTCAAGGCAAAGATTACCCTTCATTAATTATGGGTGGAAAGTTCCAACACAAACTAAATTCCATGTGTTCAAAAGATAGTGGCTGCATGATATGATGTATGACCATACTTGCTTTGAAATTGTACTCTCATTTGACATGCTCCTTGAGCACCAGTTATAGAAGTGTGGCATTACAGTTGTTATTTGAATGCCATGAAGTCTATAGCATAAGTTAATACAAGCCCAACACTGCCTGTTGCAGTTATTTCAATGCCACAAATTCTATAGTGTTAAACATTAATAGGCAGCCACACAATTGCAAGTACAAATGAACTTTAGATTCCTCATGTCACCAAATACCCTATTCAATAAATTCACTATAGAAAATAAAGTGATCCTGATTATATGAATTATACACACGTAATTGCTGTTATAATTTTGTAATCTAATAATATAGGTAGGTAGTTGAAGTACTTGAGATGATTGCTGAACCAAGGTTAGTTGATCTATATAATGCTTTGTAGATCTGTGACAGGTGTTTAATTAAAAGAAAAGTGCAACTTGCCAGGGAGCAAGATCTTTGAACTTGAGACAGAGATCACGAAATGGAAATCATTTCAATTTACTGGGAGTTTTTCACAGGACTGCTAAAGTAATGCAGCACATACTAATGTGAAGTTTGTTGTTTTTTTTTTCTTTATTGATTACTGGTTCCAGTACCAAAAGTAGCATAACCATGACACTCAAGCTTCCCTAACCGCAGCTCAATTAGTATATTTTAACACCAAATTCAGTGCAATTTCTGTTAATCTTCGACATACCTAGGCTCGTGAACCACCTCTCCCTGTGCTTGTAGGGCTACAAACTCATCACAAGTAAGAAGCAGGAAGATGGTAGACACTACAAACTAGTATTAGTATTGCTATAATCGCGTGTTACAAATTGAAAATTCACTTGCCAATATATATTATTAATATATAAAATTGCACAGGTATCGTCAGAGATCCCATAGTTATTGATGGAGCACCACTAAATGAATTTTCCCTTCCAGATGAATATAGCAATGTACCTGCTATGTCTTGCAAAACTGATAAACTCTGTGTATCCCAACTTGCTTTTGATGACAAACCTGTTAGCTCTCTATAAAGTGCTAAACTTGAAGAGGATAAAGTTGAAGAGGATAAAGTTGAAGAGGATAAAGTTGAAGGGGATAAAGTTGAAGGGGATAAAGTTGAAGAGGATAAAGTTGAAGAGGATAAAGTTGAAGAGGATAAAGTTGAAGGGGATAAAGTTGAAGAGGATAAAGTTGAAGAGGATAAAGTTGAAGAGGATAAAGTTGAAGAGGATAAAGTTGAAGGGGATAAAGTTGAAGGGGATAAAGTTGAAGAGGATAAAGTTGAAGAGGATAAAGTTGAAGAGGATAAAGTTGAAGAGGATAAAGTTGAAGAGGATAAAGTTGAAGGGGATAAAGTTGAAGGGGATAAAGTTGAAGAGGATAAAGTTGAAGAGGATAAAGTTGAAGAGGATAAAGTTGAAGGGGATAAATGGGTTAAACATAATAATCTTTTGTTATCAAAGAACACTCTTGCATAAGATGATTATTTATCCCGGGCAGCGTTTCATGCTTCTCTAGATACTATAGAATGCAGTAGTTTTCTCAGCAATAACTGCACTTCTACCTTTATATGGGGGATGGTTTTTTTGTATTTGATCATTCCAACTATGCTAGATGGATACCTATCCATCTTAGAGACATGAAAGCTCTTTCAGCTCAAGCCAAGGAACATTTAGCATTCATGGGTTATACCAAAATCACAGAAAAAATATTCTTACATGCCTGTTGATCAAGCCCATGAGCGGAACAATGAACTTGTAAAAGGGTCTGGTGGAGCTGTGGGATGGACAGAGAATCCATCTGCATTTCGGAGGTGGATGGTAGCTGGTCCAGAGCAAGCAAGAATAAAAAATGAATTTGAAAATCAAATTGTTAAGCCAGGAAAACCAAACCATCTGCAGATTAAACAAAGTCATTCTGCTCAGATACTGTTCCAAAAACAAACTGAACAATTTAATTGAAGTCATACTACCATGTGAAACCCAATTAAGGAGGATTCAAATGAACTTATTATTCTTGCTGCTCGAAACTGTGCTGATGCTGTAGTTTCAACAATAAAGACAATTGAAAGGTTAGGTTCCACTTAATATCAGCAATGTGTGATTAAAATCATCAAGAACAGGTCAAAGTCTATTCATAGTCCAATAAAATGAAACTCTTTACATTTGCTAAAGAGACCATTGTCGAAAAGATAGAAAAAACTAAAGCAACAGGTTTGATTGTCTAAAGGGTGATTGCAATTTTTTCCATACACTTGTATAAGACAAGCCAATTTCATGATACCAATCTCAACAATTATTCACAATATGTTTGGGCTCATAAGCCTTCTTCAGTTGTGAGGTATGACTATTTAAAATAAATCAAGTTATTAAAAGTAACAATTAAAATCTAATACATTATAATAATTATTGCAGGCATATTCTTTGAACTCCAAGATTCATACCCAGACATACAGGAGTATAGGCATCGGAAATAATTTCCAATATTACTACCTAAATGATAATTATATGCCAAGGCCTTGGTAAAAACAAGTTTCAAGTATGGAATTTCTTTCATGTATTTACAGGTTGCGATACGACTCCTCAATTTCTTGGAAAAGGGGAAAAAATCGTGGGTTGCCTGGACAGCATATCTAGTGCTACTGTAGCTTTTCAGTACGTATTTCAAGACCCGTTCATGAAGGTCAACAAGAATTCTATGTGCTTTGAACTATTGATGGGTTTACATGTGTTCTTTAGGAAAAGACAACATCAATCACAAGTGTAAATGATTTAAGGCAAGACTTGTTTTCAAAGCAGGAAAAATTAATCAATAGTATCCCACCAACACAGGTAAGCTTAGCTGTTCATGTATTATTTATACTGGATGAATTTTACCTTCTCTTAAATGTTTTCTTCCTGGTACTCAGAGTGTTCTTATAGAGCACACTAATGGGGCATTGTTTCAAGCAAGTATCTGGGAAACTTACCTTAAGAAGAAGAATTAGAACATTCCTCTTCCAGAAAGATTTGGTTGGTCTCAGGAAGAATGTTGGAAACCAGTATAGACTCTTCTTCCAGAAATTGCGAGTGCTTGCCACGAGCTTATTGAGTGTGGCTGCCAAACACTTCCCTTATGTTCCAAGAAGTGCAAGTGTAGAGATACTGGACTTCAGTGTCCTCCACTTTGCCATTATGTGGTGGCTCATGTGATAGTTAACTTTCTTTTCTCATTATTAGCTATTTAATCTGTTGCTAACAATTGCAAATTTGGTTGTTGTTTTTTATTTTAACTTCAAAAAACTTGAATCCTATCTGCAATTGTATTTGATGATTTTCTCAGAAATTGAATTATTTAAAAAAAGTTAAAGTCTACCTCACCTAGAGAGTGTATGTATAATCTCTCTCCTTTATAAACATTAACTTTGGCATTAATATTTTTTAATAATTTTGATCATCATGAAAAAACAATGTGAATTTGCAATTGGACATTGACGTGTGTCCTACATGTTGCATGTGATTATTTGATTGGACATTGATGTGTATCCTACATATTGCATGTACTTATTTCAGGCCATTGTAAAAGCTTAATTCTTTCTGAAATAATTTATGCATAATTAATATCGAGTATTTTCGAACAGAGATGTTTTTGTGGCAGCACTCTAGATTCATATAGTTTACAAAGTTTTATGCTTTGGACTACTGTTGCATAAAATCAATTCTAATCTTGCTTTAGCTACTGTGCTAATATTTAGCGATGTAAACCTACACTAATTGAACCACAGTTAACCACTTGCTGACTAAGCATAGTCTACCACACTCTTTTCCCGCGTAGCGATTGGTAAAGAGTCTGGCTACGCCGCCATGATAGAAGCGCTAGCCACGGTAGAAGTGCACTACCCCTGATAGCAGCGGCCCTGACAGCAGCGCTAGCCATGTACGGATGGGTGCGTACTTAATCTTAGACTTACGCCCTGTATCACCCCGCCCCCTAACCCCACCCCTTCCACCGTGTTTACATACTTTACCGGATCACAAAATTACTTCCTACATCCTGGGTAGAAGCGATAGCAAGTGAATTCTCGTACAGTGATTCTTGCATCACAAGCATGGCTAGAGTACTCTTCTTGTTCATTGTAATCCTGGACTTAGCAACTTACACAAATGGACAATGCAAGTTACACTCACTGATCTAGCTATTAGTGACAGAATTTGAGGTTGCTAAAACTTAGTTGTGTTAACTAAATCCAATCAGCCAGCAATCAAATTAGCAATAGTTACTGCATTAACAAGTCTAAATTATCTGGTCATCTAGCTAGCATCCAACACAAATAACTAATGCCTTCACTCCAACCTATTTGCTTTCTTATCATTTCACATTACCATGAGTTTATTGTGTTAATTATAAGGTGGTTGTTAAATTGATGCTATTAGAATAAAAAAAACAACTTTACTCTGAGAGTTTTATCTAGTTTCACAAATTCAGGAAAATTATAGTGATATCCTCCCTAAGATTATTTACTTAAAGTAGGACAAGTTTAATAAGTTGAACTCAAGTTCTAACTTAATCCTTATTGCCAGTAGATGCTTTCATGGTAAATTAACTTCTTCGTTGTGTAAATGATACTTATTGTTTATACATAGCATATGTTTTTAACGAGTTATTAAAAAAACTGTTTTAGAAAAAGCAGAAACAGTCGAACCGCACCCTCCGCGTATCGCGCTTATAGTACGATATATATTTGCATTCAGCGGCGACCCTTTCCTACCGCATTAATTACACCCATTTTATCGTACTATTTTTTCCTCCCTTTTCTGGCCACCCTACAGCTCTGGGAAACCTTTACCTGTTTTCTTATCTGTTGATCTTGCCACATGTCGATTAGTGACCGCCAATTCCACTTAGAAGCCATAAAACTGTCAACACTTGCTGCTGGAGGGGGAGTGACAAAATTAAGGGACAAATTTGTTTTGCAGGTGAGGAAGCCAGTATTTCAAGTTTAAACTTTCTTATATAGATACCTGTATAAAATGAAGGTAAAAAAATTTGTGTCCCCTATATATTATGTACATAAAACATTGGTCAAACATACGGTTAAATCGCAAGTACAGAAAACATTGCGTACCACTGAAAACACAATAAATAAATCATAAATACATCTGGCATATTTATAACTATTCTTTATAGATCCAGCACTGTGTGTTCTTATGTTGCTTGTCTAGTACAGGTTTTCAAATCATTCCCTGCACTTCTCCTCGCTTCCTGCAACTTGCCTCCATCACCTACTACTTCCCCTCGTTTCATCCTGTAGTTTTGTCCTGCTATTTGTTTCCAGCACCTCCTTTCCTGTATTTCCCCTCGTTTCTTCCTGCAATTCATTTCCAGCACCTCATTTCGTCCTGCAATTTGTTTCCAGCACCTCGTTTCCTGTATTTCCCCTCGTTTCTTCCTGCAATTCGTTTTGTCCTGCAATTTGTTTCCAGCACCTCGTTTCCTGTATTGCCCCTCGTTTCTTCCTGCAATTCATTTCCAGCACCTCGTTTCCTGTATTTCCCCTCGTTTCTTCCTGCAATTCGTTTCGTCCTGCAATTTGTTTCCAGCACCTCGTTTCCTGCACTTCCACTCGTTTCGTCCTGCAATTTGTTGCACCTCATTTCCTGCACTTTATTTATTTCCCGCACTTCATCACCAGCTCTCGTTTCCAACACTGCATCTACATCACGTTGAGGAATGGCATCTCACTGCAAAAAAGAAAGGTATTCTAAGTACCATCCTGACCAGCCATGCACTAAATGTTTCCTTTGTGGAAAATCAAGTCTTTTTTTTTCACACTATGGTGCATGGAAGGATGATGAGAAAGAATTTCTAATAAAACATTGTGACACTGAACCTGAGCCTAGTACCTGCATTTGTATTGCTCATCAAAGAGAAGCTAAGCGTTCTCATCCTCCCCAGTATTCTCCCAAATGGTGTACACAAAAATTAGTGGCAGCTAGTGAGCACACATATTGTGTTTATCCTGGCTGCAATATTCAGGAGAAGTTGGTTTCACCATTGTTTGCCCCTGTATGTGAAATAATGTCTGCACTTGACATTGAACATTGTGATAGCATTTTTAAATTGTGTCCAGAGCATTATCAGGAAATGTACAGGCAATTCGTTAGTGCTCGTCCTTGCGCAAGCTGCAATATTAACCCCAAAAAAGGCACACACTTCACAAGACACAGCCCTAATTCGGAGCTTGTCAACAATATTCTTGGAATAGCTGAACTGGATGGAACAAAGCCACTCTCCCCATCTGATTACATATGTGCCTATTGTTACAAATCCCATCTATCTATTGTCAAATCCTATGAAAACAAAACTGAATTGGCTGACTTAATACCAATATGGGAGATGACTTTATCAGATGAGAACAGTAAGTTAACTGCTACTGTCCTCCATTCAGTTCTGTTCGTTGCAAATTTATTCCTGAACAATAGAGCGGCACTTCTGCCATAAGTATGCAGAGTTTTCCTTCGGAAGTACTTTGCTTCTGATGACACTGTGGAGAACACCGAGCACATTGTAGAGAACAGTGAAGGAACAGTTAAATTTACATCGAGATGGATGTTAAATCAACTTAAGTTACATTTCAATACTCACACAGAGTATAAATGTATACACAAAAAATTTGGCACACTTCTCTACAAAAAAGGAGGGGATCTGCTCACAAGTTTATCTTGGGCATTAGGTAGTACGTCACCAAATGATACAGAATACATACCCAATGTACCTAACCATAACACACTTGGTGAAGATACAATTCTAGCAAAAGCAGGATATCATATCAATAATTTAGTTCATGCTGAAATCAGAAAATTTTCAAAAACCAAACCTACAAACAAGTTCGTTTTTGTTGAAGAAATTAAAAAAATAAATCAATCTCTATGGATTTTCTTGGAGACTATAACAAGTACAAGTAGAGCCAAGCAGCATACAGGTGAAACTATTAGATCTAAACATTTACGACGTTACTATCTCTATTGCCAATTGCTATTTTGTACCAACACTCAACAGCCACTCCCTCTGCATCTCCTTTTAGCTGATACAATTGAAGTTTGCGGTGGATCCCGCAAACTGATGAAAATATTTAACCAATTAGGTGCTGTGTGCTCACCTGATACCCATGACAGATTTGTTACCGAAATAGCCAACACACAGAGGCATAAAAGTATATGGGATGATCTTCCAAACAATACCCTTACAATAGCTAGTGTGGAGAATTTCGATATGCTTCAAAGTTTTGCAGCTGTGTATTGTGGGGACCAGCATCGAAGTTATCATGGAACTACTGTACAACTTACACAGCCCAACCCTGCCATACACCTAAAAGAAATACCGTGTGCTAACAAAGTAGCCAAGCGTATCCTTGAATTGTCTCCTGGTACTTCCCCACATAAATTGGGCAAAATAGGGCCAAAGAGGCCAAGAACTTTGACCCCAAGAAATTTGGCCAAACAAATAAAAATGGCAACTCCCATTAGCCTACAAGATCACTCTCAGCCTAGTCAGACAACCAAAAGCATAGCTGATTTTAAGGAAAATGAATATGAAACAAGGGAAAGAAAAAGATTAGAACGAAAAATGCTAGCCTACAATTTTTTAAAACATCAATTTCCTAAAAAAGAAGAAGTGTTGCATGAATTTAAGGATTTGTACGCCTATTCTACACAAGATGCAATCGAAAAATCAAACATCTACTACATGGAGATGGTTGACGAAAACCCTGATTCAAGTGATACAATGAGGTTTGTTGCGGAATTACTTTTGAGTACCACAGCTTCAAATAACCAAGAGGGCTACATAATTTTAGTAGGCGATGGAAAAACATACCAGCACCTTATAGAAATTAAACACACTTATGGAGCTTCTCTTCACAAGTCTTATTTATCCAGGAGAATGGCACCACACTAGCCAATTTTCAGCCTGTGCTAATGAAAATTTACTATCATGCAGGATTGAAACAGCTAGCTCAAGCTTCTGGATTTCGAGCAGAAACTCTAACATCTCTTGAAAAATGCTCCAATTTTGCTCGCACACATCACTTCTTGTTACAAGCATGGCAGGCAATATATAGAGCATTAATTGCTGCTTTTAATCCTACAGATTTGACAGACAGCGAATTCAAACTTGAAGACACAGAATTGAGAACTATTTTAATAGATATGGAAACATTTCTTGAAAGCAAAGCTACAGACCAAAAATTTAAAACTACAATGGACGAAAAAATACTGTCTGATGACACTTGGAAATTTTGGTATAGATTTGTTTTTTCTGATTGCTTTTGCTACATACAACTGTTTTTAGCCATAAGATGTGGGAATTGGCACCTACGTAACTCAGCTTTGAAACAAATGGCTCCTCTATTTTTTGCTTTTGACAGAACTACATACCAGCGTCTCATCCCATACCACCTAGCTGATTTACTAAAATTTCCACCCAACATATTAAAACACTTGCAAAAAGGTTTTACAGTGGCAATTAATGGAGGGAAAGGGCATGCAGTAGCCCTCGATGAAGCACATGAGATGTGCGTCAATAAGGACCTCAAAATGGCTATTACACGTCCTACACAATCATACCTTCAAAAAACGTCACTGTTTATGCGTCATCGTATTTCTTGCCACAAGAGCCTGCTATCTGAGTTATTTCCAAAGCTCAATACGGATGGCCAACTTCTGTTCCATGTTTTCACGAGCAGACCTGCAGTCAAACAGAGGGAAGAAAACATACAAGAAATGATGAAAGTAATTAACAAAGTAGATTTGTTTCCATCATCTATACAGGGAAATCGTGGACTTCTAAATGTATTTAATCAAACAAAAGCTACCCCAGAGCAGTCTTATGACATGCTTAATTTCAGGGATATTGGATCACTAAATCTGGACAATTTTATTAATCATTTTTTGCTACAACAGCCCAGTACAATAGCACCTGTCCGGAAGAACAAGCTGTTGACAATGGTACCAGTTAAAAAAATAAACAAACGTGCAATGAACCAGAAAGACAAATAACTCAGACAAATTACTAAATGCCTTCGGCAACGTCTTACCTGGTGCAATAGGACAGGACAGTCTTACAACAGCACCATTGAGCAATACTCCTTGTATCCCCGGGCCATTACTGATGAAGAGGGATGTCCACTGAAAGGAGCTAAGTCTGTTTGGAAAGACAAACTAGGAAGGCGCTATCCTGGGCCAGAATTGCAAGTAGTAATGGGTAGTTTACCACAGCAATGGAATCCAGATACTGCGGTTCTTGATGGTATGTTTTTCTTGAACTGCAAACCACTTCGTAATGTGACATCTATAAGGGAATATAGCAATTTCTTGTTTAACAGGTTTGTACTACCCCAATATCAATCACATGTTTCTGAAGTTCATCTACTATTTGACTCAAAAATAAATGATGGAACATTTAATCCTAAAGCATTTGAACAAAAAAAAAGAGACAGTGGCAAAGGTGCATCAGTCCACACCCACGTAATATTCACTCCTTCAACGAGTATTCCAGTACCATGGAAATCATATATTGATTGCAGGGAATGCAAATCTTCGATTGTGCAAGCATTGGGTTTGTCTTTTATTCAAACAATAAGAATGAAATTATTGCAAGGCCAGACAATGTATCTGAGCGGATGTTTTCCCCAAAATACCATCACTACCACATACAAATTTTTCGGCAATTTATTGCCTGTACCCATGATAACATATTCTTCAAATTCGAGGGAAAGTGATATGCGCATTTGGAGGCATACTTTTCAAGCTGAGGGCAACAAAGTGCTGATCTATTCTCCAGATACAGACATATACAATATTGGCCTACCTCTGTTGAGTAGTATTTCAAATAAACAGGTTATTGTGCAACTCAACGTACCTCACTCTCCAACACACTCGTACCTACATCTCAGCAATTTGATCACTGCTCTTGAGCTTGACCCTGACTTAGCAAGTCTTCCCCGTAGCAGCCTCTGCAATATCTTTCAAATGCTCTTCATATGTTCTGGCTGTGATTATGTATCTTATTTTCATGGCCATGGAAAAGCTGCATTTTTTAATACATTTTTTCAACATGCACCGTTCATTACAGGTGAGCATGCAGATGGCTTGTTATCAGACATCGGTGAAGATGTGAAAGAGAGAGGTTTTTTATCCTTCCTCAGGCTCATTGGGACACTATATTTTAAGAAACACATATCAGCAATGGCATCCTTGAAAAATGTCGAGACACCACAGCAACTATACCATTCGATCACTGAAGCAAGCATCAAAGAAAAACATGTGGCTTGGTACAACACCATCAGGAGCATTGTGTGTGAAAGGATATCAGACGAAAGAGATCGGGTACCATCACACACATCAATGTGGCGTCACTGGCTTCGTTGCTGTTGGGTAGGTATGATGTAGAACAATGCTACACAACAGGATTTGAATGAAGACTTACCTGAACCAGAAGCTTCCGGATGGATAAAGAAGAGTGATGGCTGCTTTGATTTTGACTGGGAGTGTGATGAAGTTCATCAGAGTGTCCAGAAAACAATTAATTTCCTGACAAAAGGGTGCTCCTGTAAGACAGGATGTGGAAACCAGAGGTGTGGCTGTGTCAAGAATGGCCGGAAGTGTGGACCCAGTTGTAACTGCCATAACTGCCAGAATGTCCTACCATCTGATGAGGTGCCATCTACAAGTGGCTTCACTAGCAGTACTGTAGCTCCATACGAATCTGAAGATTCTGACATCACAGACTCAGATTCTGATGAAAGCACCACTTCTGAAATTATAGAAACTGAAACAATATCAAACGTATATGATGATGATAATGACTTGTATTTGTAGTCAGTCACCAGTTCAGAATATCCTGTTTTTATAAAATTCAGAATACCCTGTTTTTATATTCATGATGTTAAAAAAAAAAAAAAAAAAGCTTGTACATACTTTGAATGAAAAATAAAAGCTAATTTAATGTGGTTACGAATTTCTTCGGACAAAATAGTTTTGAACATGTCCAACATAAAAAAAGAGAATAAAATTGTACAAAATATGTTACTACATTATTCTAACCCTGTGCATTTTGTGTCCCACACTCATCGGCTAAGATATCAGCTCTAGTAGCAGATATTCTTCAGCATCCTAACAAAGACGTTAGTGGTATGACAGCTTCCCAAAGCTATCTCACCCTCAGTTTTGAGATAGCAGCATTGATATACATTATGATTTCATAGAACTCTCTTTCATTTGAATAGCGAAGCCTAATCTTGAATCAGAGCAGCACTTTTAGGAGACGCTCAGACAGACATTTTGTTTTGACACGCCCCTCATCTTTGCAAATAAATTTATCGCATATTTTACGCGTGCGGTTCGACTGGAAATGGCATGGTATATGGAATCAACATATCATCACTGCAACATGTGTTGTTGTTTTTTAAACTTCTAGCTAATAATAACCTGGCTACTAGTGATGTGCTTGAGCACAAATGGCGAGCGAGCCTAAGGACTATACTATTTTTATATGAATGATTTTGACTTCTAACACTGAAGCTACTGCAAATAAGGTCCAGTTTTTCAATTTCGCATACACGGTAAAGGGATTTTAGTGCCATAGTAACAACTCTCTGCAAGTGCTTGAATTGAAGGGAAAAAACAACAACAAAAACAATACACATTATTTAAAAGTTTTTTTTGTGATATTCTTTAGCTAAGAAGTGGTTGCAGACTTACCTTCGCAGTAGTCTAGTGGACAATGTATTTTCAAGTAAATACTGTTGCGCACGGCTTATAACCATGACAAAGAGCGCATTGACTTACCACCGCCACTAACTCGAATAGAAATGGAAGTCCTGTAAGTTTTCACGTTTTAACTGCACCAGTAAAAGAATTAAAAAAGGTAAACAATTCAATTTCTAGGGTGATACGGGTACTGATCGATAAACCAGAGGATTCTGTTTAGTGAAGTTTGGGATGGGGTCGACAACCGAACTAACACAAAAACGCGAGGGTCAAAGTACAAAAATGCCTTATGTACGTCCATACATATATACAAATAAATAAACAAACACCCCGATTTTCAATTGTGTTACCCCTGTAAGTGTCTCGCTCGCTACGCTCGCTCGCCAATCACATTACTTACAGCTGCAAATAGAATGAGTAAAATTAACTTCTTTATTCTTTTAATGTTTTCTTACTAACTGTTTACACATAGCGTGTTTTTTAATGTGCCAAAACCTTTGCTGAAGTAACTTAAAATTTTCCAGTTTATACAGCTTTGCTAAGATTTTAAGTTTTTGAATAGCAGGGAAGTTATGAAGGGAAAAACTGACCTAGCTCTTTAGTCCCTTCAAGTAAAAATATATTATATATAATTACAACACAGACAAAATAAGTCACAAATTTTATCCATCCTCTATTGGGACAGCACTTCTAGGTCTTTCAATTCATGTAGCATTTTTGAAGGAGGGGGGTGGGGGGGGGGAAGTTTTACAGATAATACAATACAAAAATACTAGTGATGTGCTACAGCACAAATGGCAAGCAAGCTGGTCTGACTGATATTCAAATTTGAATGCTAGTGGTTATAATACTTCTTTCTTAGTTGAATGTTTTCATTTAATTTATTGTGCTATTCTTTAGCAACACACACACACACCTCTTAATCACTGGATATACCAGCACAAGACTTACATCGTATTCTCTTCGCGACTTGACTATTGGGCAAATGATTTTCTAGGTGTAAACAATAATGTTTTTTCCGAGACAGGTAGGATCGCTAAACCATATGATTCTACTTATCAAGCCGCCTTTCCAAAGTACACTCCATTGAAAATGCTCTATTGTACTAGAGCTCTAGTGGATAAAGCATCGTATTGGATTCTCTTAGTGACTTGACTATTGGAAAACGGATTTTCAAGTGAGAACAAATCTGTTACGGAAGGCATCCATATAGCTAGGACAAACAGCACATTAACCAAGGTAACTTACCACCACCACTGACAGAATAGAAAATGAACTCTGCTAAGTTTGTAAGACCTAACTGTGAATATCTGTCCTCGTCTCCATAGTTTTTGTCTTTATTTTTCTGGCATTATTTCAAAGTCTTTTCTCCAAAATTTCTTGCACCTACACTAATTTTTACATTTTTAAGTAGCCTCCAGGGGTGGACATGCATTGACTCTTTGAACTTTACCATATGCAGAATATCGAAGGTTTAAATAACATGTATTGACTGGCTGTTGTTGTTGTTTTTTAAACAGTTGCGGCGAGTAGTTACCATGGCATTTAAATTCCTTTACGGATTAAACATAATTTAAAAACTCGACATTATTTTATTAACTTTGAGTGTTAGAAGTTAAAATCAATCATATAATAATAGTGTAGTTTTAGGCTCGCTCGCCATTTGTGCTTTCTGCTGACAATGCATATGTTCTCTGATCTTCACACCTTTCTTTTTGCCTTATTTGTTCATACACAGGACTCAACTTATCACTTGTTGTATTTCTATTTCATGCACTTCAGGAAGAGGGTGTGACAGGCAGTTTTGTTTATGGTAATCATCACTTGCAAACACAGTGCCATACCAGCACAGTTCAGTGCATGGCCAAGTTATTCTTTCTGTATAAACATTGCTGTGTGAGCACTTTGATTTGCACTCTTACCTGAGCTAAGACACAAACAACATACAAACACACATACAGAATAAATGTCTGGCAATCCAGGACTCAACTTATCACTTGTTGTATTTCTATTCCATGCACTTCAGGAAGAGGGTGTGACAGGCAGTTTTCTATATATATTGTCTGTTCTAGTACACCTGATTCAGTCTTCACGTGTCCACTTCAAACTTGTATTACTTTGTCAGAAGAGTTTACAAAGCCAAACCCTCAGAAATCTTGGGTTGTGGATGCCTGCCACTGGGTAGGAGGAATAAGAGAGCTTCTCTGTAGTTAGCTGCAACTCACTTCCTCTCTTTTGTGGGTCAGTGATGATTCTGGTGGTGGCCTACTGAGCACTCCTGTGGCTTCTAGTTTTGCTTCTTGCCACACCTCCCTCCTACTCCCTATTCATTAATCCATCTCTGATAATCATTAATCCATCAGTGTTCCTATCTGTATTGTCATGGTATTTATTCTTTAAGTAAACATTTCAATGCAATATTTGTTATGTTTTGAAGTTCAGTATCCACTCATTTTTAATATGTATTTGTACAAAGTTAGCAGATAATTAGAGACTACGTGAGAGAGATTTCTGGTTCCAAGTGCAGTGTTTCTAACAGCACTATTGTGACTCTGTGTTGTCTGATGTTGTTTGTAGGTGCCATCACTAGTGCTACTATAATGATTGATGGGACTCCACGATTTCTAGATCGTAATGATCTAGAGTTAGTCCCAGAAGGAGTAACTACAGGAGCACAAGCTACATCAGTGACTTGGAGAAGGAATGGAAGTATGATTACTAATGGTGGTGGATTCTTTATAGGAGGAGGAGAGCCTATACATACAGGCAATCCTCCATGTGCGAGTAGGATGTACAGAGTTGCTTTACAAGTTAATGGATATCTACCTGGAAGTTACACATACACTGTTGATAATGCTGATACAGCAGATCCTGGAGTAACATCACCAGTATTTGATGTGCAAGGTATGTATTTGAATATTAATAATTTGTATCTGCTCTATATTTCATTGACCATGCTTCCTAATTACAGAATTAACACGGGAGTGTAAAAGTAAAGTGTGATAATACAACAATAAGACTGTGTAGTGTCGTATATTTAAAATTATTGTTGATGTAAACAAATGTGACCGGTTTTGGGAAAATCGGCCTAAACGCGGCATCTAAAGTTTTCTAATTTATTCTACCAGTGGGCTGCACGGGGTCTTGGGATGCCGTCCTCCTTATTTGGAAGCTGTAGCACAAGCCGTCTTCGCCCTACGCACTACAACACTTCAGTATTTTTGCTAAACTTATTATTGCTGATTTCGAAAAAACGCCGGGTAAGGCGTTGCTAAGGTCAGGGGGCGTGCCTTGTGTCCGTATACTATTACTGCGTGTCTCCGGGACACTATGGAATAAACCGGTTACAGGCGGATTGAAAGAAGTCTAAAAGGCTTAATGCAGGGCTCTTTAAGAAACTATGATGGCGAGAATTGCGTGAGTACATGAATTATGTAGATTAGTAAGTGAATTAGTTAGCTACAGTTTTTTCCCGGCTGTTAGTGAAAAGCCCGCCAATAATTTCTTAGCAACTCTCCGTACACGAGTCCAACCGGCTAGTGTTTTTAGCCTCCTAGTGTGAGTTCTACAGCACGCCAGAGCTTACAACTGCGTCATAAGCTAGAGCTAACTGGTGTCTATCCATTTCTGCCATAAAAAATTTTTCGAAAAAAATCGACCCATAAGGCTATACCCAGGGATACTGAAAAAATTTGTTTGCCGCGTTTAGGCCGATTTTCCCAAAACCGGTCACAAATAGGCAGTTTGAAGATATTATTTAAATTCATATTTCTACTTTATATTGTATTAAGTTATTTAGTACAACTACTGAATGCATTTTATATTCCAGATCCAGGTCCTCCTACTAATATTGTATTGAGACAGATTAGTAATAGGAGAGTACAGGCCACCTGGACTGCTCGAGCTGGTTTCTCTGGAGCTACATATCGTGTGTTTATAAACACTGACATGGTCAATACTGGTGGTACTGACATTAATGATGGAACTACATTTATTACTAGTGCTAGTTATACTACTGGCTTCACTGTCACTTTTCGTATAAGAGCTACTACTGGCACATATTACAGTGTCCCAGCTGTGTCTGAAACATTCACTGTTAGAGGTGAGGCATTGCAAGTACAATATTGGATCACCATCAGCCATTATGCTTGCTTATTATTATACATTATAATTATATACTGTCATAGCATATTCAACTTAGTGTCTGACTATCCCATTGTGTACCTGTACTAAATTAATTAATTATTCAAATTAGTGTCTGACTATCCCATTGTGTACCTGTACTAAATTAATTAATTATTCAAATTAGTGTCTGACTATCCCATTGTGTACCTGTACTAAATTAATTAATTATTCAAAAATTAGTGTCTGACTATCCCATAGTGTACCTGTATCTAAATTAATTTAGGAATCTGATGTTTGAGTCACACTAATAATATAGTAAGCTAAAGTGATTCAAAGATAGTGAGACTAATTTATTCATTAGAAACTAAAATACATTTAAGTGTAATTAACTTTATCAAACAAAACAATTATTGTGGTTATTGGCTAGCAAGTGAAGTGAGCAAGACACTATCAGGGGTAAAATAGTTGAAAATTGAGGATATTGGTTTGTTATCGAGCGAGCAGAGTGAACAAGATACTGTTAGGAGTGAACAATTGAAACACAATAGTCAAGAGCTAAATACTTACTTGTAGCTACTTTTAAGATTAAATAGACTAAACGATGTGTTCTAAAACTAGGTGAACGAGATCTAAGACATTAACTTCAGGCTAAATAAATGATAGCCTTAGTGTTACTTCTGTATACAAATTTTGTAATCAAGTTTTATCTGATTCTACCTTGTGCACACTGGCTCGCTAACAGTTAGTGCTCCTCTTGTTAGTGAGTGAAAGAAGTGGGCGAGACACTTACAGGCATAACACAATTGAAAATTAGTGATGTTTGTTAGTTTATATGTTTGTACATGTATGTTATTTTGCACTTTGACTCTCATATTTTTGTGTTAGCTGGGTGTTCCATCTCGTTCCAAACTTCACTAAACAGAACCTCTAGTTATCGATCATTACCCATATCACCCTGCGAGCAAGACACTATACAGTGGTGGGTGTCAAATTGAGAATCTGGGATATTCTTTTGTATGTGTGTATGTACCCAAGTCATTTTGTACTTTGGCCCTCATATTTTTGTGTTCTCTTGGTGGTCGACTCTATTCCCATACTCCACTAAATGGAATCATTTGGTTTATCGATCTTTACCTGTTTCATCAATATTGTTTATCCCTTTAAATTAGGTTGTGTCTGACATATCTGATATTTGGGGATGTAGTTAAGGCTTACAAAGTTAGAAGTTCATTTTCTGTTTGAATTAGCAGCTACTGCTTAGCTAAAGAATAGCACAATGTAAACAACTACCAAATAAACATATTAGCTGCCATTACACAGCTGTTTCTGCTTCTAAGCAAGTCACCATTAGGGTAAGACAGAGAGGTAATTCCTCAGAAATGTATGTTGTTGTTGTTTTGTTTGTTTTTTATTTTGTTTTTCACATCAAATAGTTGCGGAGAGTGGTTACTATGGCATTGAGATCCCTTACCATATATTATTTAAAAACTCTGCCATTGTTAAGTAGCTAGGGTGCTTTTCGGTCATTTAGATATAGCCATCTACTATAGTTAATGGCTACATAGCTACTTGTAGCTACTTTTAGACGGAATGATGCCTTTTAAAACTAGGTGAACAGGATCCAAGGAAATTAAATGAATGTAGCCTTATTGTTACTTGTGTATACAAATTTTTGTAAAGGTAAAAATCAACTTCTATTAAATTCTACCTTGTCTGATTTTAACTTGTGCATAATGGCTCCTCACCATTTGTGCTGAAGCACATCACAAGTTAAGAAATATTCATAGTATCATTCTTTGGAATGTAAAAGCTTTCATTGTTGACTGTATTTAATAATTGGATTTTGGCTTTCTGTAAACAAAACTATTTACCTCACCTCAGTACTTTTTTCTTAGCCTTGTCATGTTCTTAATTGTGTACTGTATCACTTTAACAGACATTTTAGTACAATAGAAAATGAAATTAGTCTAGAGTGGCTATCATTGAACTTCAAATATTATTTTTAAACATAAGAAAGAGAAAACATCTATCAAGTACTTTACACTTGGTCTGTGAAATATTGTTTATTGCTTTTTCTTTTTCTTTTTTTGGAACAATGACAATAATGGCACACTTAAATGTCTTCATGGTACTTCAGATGGTCAAGAATTTATGATAAATAATACAACTTGAATGGACTTTCATTTAAGGTACTAGCAACCATTCCAACCCTTTACATACATTGCAGGTATCAGGAAGTGTCTTCATTTCTGGTACTTCTGTGTTGCAGTAGATTCCATGATGATATAAGTTATAATAACTACAGAATAAAGCAATTATACGATAAAAAGCAACTTGAATAAAACAATTAATACATGCTTGAAATTTAGAGAATTTTTTTTTTCCAATTAAACAGTTATTGCAGCAACTTAGGAATTTGAACTATCAAACAATTCAATTGTCTTCCTATATATCTTCTTACAGCCACAATTGTTAACCCTAAGCATGTAGCATGAGAGGATTATTGTAATCACTTTGTAAATCAGTCATGCAGTCTGGCAGTTATTTCAATGATGAAAGGAGGGGGGGGGGGGGGCACTTTCTCAGAAGCTGATTTCTCACATGAACAATTTTTAACCACAAAAAATGCCTTTAGAGCCCTGCCCCCTTACCGAAACATCTTCCTACACCACTGCACTTCACAGTGAATCTCAAAAATGGTGACTATCAGAATATTGAAATAGAATTCAAACTATTGTACTAAAGTTGCTTTATACATGAAATTATTTGCACACTGCATGTCATGATTGTGTGGAAAAACTAGTGATGTGTTTCAGCACATATGGCAAGCGAGCTGGTCTGACTTAAATTTAAATTTGAATGCTACCTGCTGGTATTTTTTGGTTAAATATTTTGTTTTGTTTATTGCTATTCTTTAGCAACGCACAACAATTTTATACATACTATATACGTTGTTCACTGGATATACCATACACTGCATTGTATACTATTCATGACTTGACTATTGGACAAAGGATTTTCAAGAGGTAAGCAATCAAATTTCCAAGAATGATACAGGTAAAAATTGATAAAGTAACGGTTTTAGTTTTAAGCTGGTCGCCTTTCCAAAGTACGCTCCATTCAATATGCTCTATTGTACTGTATTCTCTTAGTGACTTGACTATTGGACTTTGGATTTTCAAGTAAGAGCAAATATGTTACGTAAGGCGTATAGCTATGACGAACAGCGCATTAACTAAGTTAACTTACCACTACCTCTAAAACATTAATGAACTCGGGCTAACTTTGGAAAACCTAACTGCCACGTCCAATTCTGTGTCCGTAGCTCTTTGCCGTTTTTTCCTAGCAGTATTTCAAAGTCTTTTGTCCCAATTTCTTGCGCCCGTGCTAATATTTATTTTTTTAAGTAGCCTCCAGGATGGACATGCATTGACCCCTCCGAACTTTGCCATATTAACCAAAATATCAATTGAAACTTGTCTGGCTTCACTTGCCCAATAAGTTGAGATTACAACAGTGGCTTCTAAGGCTTTAGTGACTGTGTAGTTGAATTACTGCTATTCTTTTAATGAAACACCACAGGACTGAACCCTTAGCAATATTACACACTTGAACGTTATTACTAAAAATACTTTATCATACCTAATTTACCACACAAAAGCTTATGATCACTGCCAAGAAAAAAAATTTTTCTGGAAAGTTATGTTGAAAAAAAATTCTGGCACATTACATAGTTTGATTTCTCATACAACTTGCTGAAAAGTCCCCATTTTTTAACTAGTTGTTAAGTGACAAGCCAATCAACTGACAAACCGAACACACACACACAGTTTGGAAAGGAAATGTGTTTTCATTATTTTGTTTGTAATTTTGAACCTAATTGCATAATACAGAATTCAGAGATCACTATTTTAGTTTTGTCTGTTAATATTAAATGGCAGATATCCTCCTTGAACAAATCATAACATAAAAGATGAAGTACATAATAATCATTAATTAGTTTTAGCATTTTATATTTTCGAGTTGTTTCCAATATGTAAACAGTCAACATTTCCTGTTTTCATATGATTCTTTACAGATGTATTGACACCAACTGTAATGACATCATCAGTGACTGCTACATCAGCTACTCTGTCCTTCTCTCAACCTACCAATAGTTTATCAGTAGATATGTACACAGTTACATTGACTGGTACTACTTGTAATGGAGTCCCTACTAGAACAGGATCTACTACCAGTAACTCAATAACTATTGGTAGTCTGGAGGCTGGTATTCGATACTCTGCAACTGCTGTTGGTAGAAATAATTTGGCAGATTTAGAAGGCACTGGAAGTGCAACTCTAACTACAAGTGAGGCAGGTAATCATATTCAGAGTAATTGTTCACTCAATAGATTGTGATGCTGCTATAGATCAGTGTATTGGTGATTTATCAATCAATAAGACAATACTGAGTTTAATTCATTATATCATCCAACTGCTTTTTAAAAGTAGGACTAGTAACAAACAAGTCATTTACAGAATTGATCCAATAATTAATTAAGTCATAATATGATATATTATCACATTGATACAGCTCCTAGTCGCAGTCCTGGTGCACCAACATCTAGTGCTGCTACATCAACTAGTATCACCATCACATGGACTGAGATAGCATGTCTAGACAGGAATGGAGTGATCACTGGATATACTATTAGATATGGACCTGTTAACACCTCACCTACAACAATAGATCATACATCTACTGATAGAAGTAGAGTAATATCTGGTCTGACTTCTTTTACCAACTACACTGTCTCAGTGAGAGGAGTGAATAGTGCAGGAGTGGGAATATATTCTACAGAGGTTGTCATAAGGACGGATGCTGGTGAATGTATAGAGTAATTGTACTATTTTACTTGTAAATCTAAATAAGATTATTATACACAAAACAGTTTTCTTAGCTACTTTGATTTAATATAATTATATATATATATTATATAGCAGAGGGTTATGTATGGGATTGATTTTTTATAACTAATTATATAATACAGTTTTATTACAGCTTAATGTGACTTGTTTTAGCACCTACTGCTGTGAGAAACTTGAAAGGAATGGCAATGTTGTTCAGTGTTCTCCTGACCTGGAGTGAGCCAGTCCCTCTCAATGGCATTCTCAGCAGATACATTATCAGATACTCAGTGAATGGCAGCAGTGAGATAACCAACACAACAAGGGACACCACTTTCTCTATTACAGATCTGAACCCAAACACTGTAGTGTCTAATATCAGAGTCATAGCTGCTACAGGAGCAGGAGATGGTCCTCCTCAGATGTTAAATGACATCACTACTCTAGACAGACCATGTGAGTGTTGTATAATGACCCTTTTTCTACTTATAAGATATATTTAATTTTGCAGTTTCTTGCTATTATTTAATTACTTAAATTTAAACTCTATTACTATTGGTGTGTTTGAGTACAGGTGGCGAGCGAGTCTGCCTAGTTAGGTTACATAAAACATGGATGAAAAAATTCTTCCAGGATTGTAAATGGATCATGTGCGCCCGTAGAAACTGTATAAAAATGCTAAAGGCGTGTAACATTTCTTATATTCATTGGCAGTTCGCAAAGCTGGTTAACTACCTACCCAGAGCTGCATAAGGCAAGCTAACTCAGGGAATGACTACTTCTAGGTTACTTGATATATTCTAATTTATAAAAAAAAAATTGTACTTGCTAATTGTTACTAATACAATAATGAAGCACCAAAGGTCGGAACCCTCAGCGCTATTAAGCACTACCTAGCTATTGCAATAATAATCTCCTTAAAAAAGAACAAGCAATCTGTTAGCGATTTTAATGAGGCATCAAAATAGTTTGACCAATGAAAATGGTACATGGAAACATAAAAGAAGAAGCTAAACTAGCCAGAAACACTCACCCATATGCATTTTCAATGCGAAACTTCACTTCTTGCAACTCCGTTCACTTCTCTGAGCATAAATCAAACTATAGCGCTAGCTGCAGGAAATTATTTGCTCACGTGATTATGATGTGACAGTAGGGGGCGTTGCCCATAAAAGCTGGTACTTACCGCAGAGCTGAAAGCTTCGCATTCTCTCAACGATAAGCCCGAAATTAAAAAAAATCTTCGTCCTGAGTAAGTTCATACCTAAATCAACTGTTAATTGTCAGTATTCTCCAAAATCAGAGCGTGGCAGACAGACAAACAGACAAACAGACTGGACGACTACTATAAATAGAGTTAAATGGTATAGGGATATGCCTAGAAAGTTTACATTAATAAAGCCTTAATCAGCATAAGAGATTCATATAATATGTTCATGTGTACAATAATGCCACTGAGCAACCTTGAACATTAAATCATCCATGAATTATGCACAACTACTTTCTTGCAAAGAGTTTTATGTGCTCTCTGTTGAATATACTTCTAGAAGATTAGTAATACATATTGCTGACCCCAACTTAATTCAGGTCTTAATGGCACGTGCTGCAGATATTACGGTCTCTGTGTCACTAGCTATCATTTTAAACTCAGCAGAAGAAAATATGGGTAGCTAAAAAAAATCAGATACATGCGTATTGCTACAGCGCCCATTTTGTATTGGCTACTGGACGTTTCCAATCGTGTTAAATTCTTTAATCAATGGGCACACTGAATGTCTTCATGGTACTTCAGATGTTCCCGAGTATGATAAATGAAATAACTTGAATGGACTTTCATTTAAGTTACCAGCAACCATTCCAACCCTTTACATACATTGCAGGCTATCAGGAAGTGTCTTCATTATTATAACCATCATCTTCTGGTACTTCTGTTGTAATAGATTCCATGATGATATAAGTTATAATAACTACAGAATAAAACAATTATATGATAAAAAGCAACTTGAATCAAAACTATAATACTTGCTTGAAATTTAGAGAATTTTGAATATTAATAAATGATTTATTACTGACTCCAACTACCTGATTCAGGTGCTAATGGTGTATTCTGCAGATATTACGGTCTCTGTGTCACTAGCTATCATTTTAAACTCAGCACAAAAACATTGAGAAAGCTGAAAAAAAATCAGATAAGCATGTATTGTTAGAGCGCCCGCTTTGTACTGGCTACTGGGCATTTCCAATCCCAGTAAATTCTTTTATCAATGCATAAGCTTATATGTTAAATCATATGCCATCCATGTATATAATATAGTTATAATATTATATACAATATATACATATATATATACTATGACATTATAATTAAAGTGTCTGTCACATCAATGTCTGCATTTATTTAATTGTACTGAAAAAATAGAGAGTAGCTCACTAATGATAATAACAGTAATGTTCATTACGTAGCTCCAGTACAGAATATTGCAATTGAAGTTTTAACAGACACCACAGTGAGAGTTTCCTGGGACAGAGTAGGAGACATCACTGACTATGTAGTCTACTACAGACAGACTAACAATATACAGAGACCAGACCAGGAAATGAGTAAAGTGGTGTCATCATCTGAGAAGTCTGTCATTATAGATGGTCTGGTCAGTGGAGCAACATATGTATTCCAAGTAGTGGCTAGAGTTACTGTAGGAGACAAGTCTGTGTCTGGAATTAGGGTTGGATCAAGTCTGACCATGATAACTGCCTTACCAATGACTCCCACTCAGAACGAATGTCCAGTTCAAAGTTGTGGAGTGCGTAAGTTAAATGTTATGTCACCAAATTAAATTTTATAATAAGGGTGCAGAAATACACATTATTATAGTTATGTACATATATATCTAGCAGTGATGTTTCGAAATGGCGAGCGAGATGCAAGACAAAATTTGTGTACTCATTTGATATAATAGTTAATAATGAGCAAACAATATTGTTATATGCACACACATATTCACAGAACATACCAGCACAAGACTTACGTTGTATTCTCTTCATGACTTGACTATTGGAAAATGGATTTTCAAATGTAACAATTTTAATAATTACGTTTCCTTGGATGTAACGGGTAGGGATCAATAAGACTAAGGATTCTGTTTAAGTTAGATGCCTTTCCAAAATACACACTATTAAAAATGATGTACTCTACCAGAGCACTAGTAGACTTACATTGTATTCTCTTACTGACTTGACAATTGAACAATGAAATTTCAAGTAAGAAGAACAATTCTATCATTCAGTCAATATCTCGGCTGAAATAAGACACAAAGATCACATCTTACTGAAGTCAAAGATACTATACCCATAAGCACTGAGTCATCCATAGTAGTAGCATGTCCTGCAACTGTGGTAAAGTTTATAGGTGAAACAACTAGAAGAGTGAAAGAATTGTAGACAGAGCCAAAAAGAATCGTGAATTAACTCTACACATACAGATGACACCAGACAACAACAAGTTTAACAGAGACATTGGTTTAGAGCTTACTGGATGCTGGCTGTCTATGTTGTGTGCAAATCATCATCCAGGGTATAATAAACAGAAGCATATCCTCCAGTTACCTTGCAGGCTATTAAATCACCGTGGAGAGTTAGACTCTCAGTTGACCCCTGATGGAGACTTCAGCAAAAAATGGAAACATCAGGTTCAGTTTTAATTAACAAAGTATTGGCTGTTAGAATGAGTAAATTTTCTATTATCACTTCTGTTGTGTATGGCGTATAGCTAGTGCATTACCCAAGAAACTTACAACTGCCATAAATTGCATAGAAAATGAACTCCACTCAGTTTGTAAACAAACTGTGAATGTCCCTCCTCTTTTGTCTTTCTTTGCCATTTTTTTCTGGCATTGTTTCAAAGTCTTTGTCTGATTACCACTTACACCTGTGCTGCGCTAATATATTTAAAGAAAGCCTCTGCAATAATTGGCACATCGACCTCTCTGAACTTTGCTACATAATTATGATAATATACATACTAAAATCTCAATTGAGACTTGATTGTGAGGGGCTGACTTTGCTTGCCCAATAATAAAATCTGTATAGTTACAGTAGCTATAGGCAAATATAGTGCATACTCACTTACCTAGTAACTCTATAGCAACAGGATGTAACAACTCAAGCTAACAATTTATGAATGCAATACTCAGTATGAAGTACCAGAAAAATATGATTTTCTGCATTCACTTTTTGTGCACTGAAGCACAAAAATAGCCAATACTAAAGTCAAATACAACTTCCATAATATTAAATTTAACTTGCACTTCACATTATTATACAGTATATTATTTTTGTACATTTATTTATAGTTATTGAATATTCAATATAGATATTGCTATCACAGCAGTTGTCACACTGGTTACCACGGTGATAGTATATTCTATTATACTAGTTATATCAATTACATTATGGAAATGTTCAAACAAGAACAAAATGTAAGTGGAAAAGTCAATATATGTGTTACCATTATTGTACAATTAAAGCAATGAGAAGTCAGATAACTCATTATGTAAAGTTAGCAGTAGAACCAAGAGTTAGTTCATAGGGGCTCCCCACACCCCCAGCTAATATTTTAGCAGCTGCCCTGTTAGTTCATAGGGGCTCCCCACACCCCCAGCTAATATTTTAGCAGCTTCCCTGTTAGTTCATAGGGGCTCCCCACAACCCAGCTAATATTTTAGCAGCTGCCCTGTTAGTTCATAGGGGCTCCCCACACCCCCAGCTAATATTTTAGCAGCTTCCCTGTTAGTTCATAGGGGCTCCCCACACCCCCAGCTAATATTTTAGCAGCTGCCCTGTTAGTTCATAGGGGCTCTCCACACCACCAGCTAATATTTTAGCAGCTGCCCTGTTAGTTCATAGGGGCTCCCCACACCACCAGCTAATATTTTAGCAGCTTCCCTGTTAGTTCATAGGGGCTCCCCACACCACCAGTTAATATTTTAGCAGCTTCCCTGTTAGTTCATAAGGGCTCCCCACACCACCAGTTAATATTTTAGCAGCTTCCCTGTTAGTTCATAGGGGCTCCCTATACCCCTAGCTAATGTTATAGCAGCTGAGATGACTTGGTTAAGTAGGCTTCTGGGGAAGGTAGCTTTAAAAGCACTGGAAAACTGTAAGCTAGGATCTTTGAGAGGGTAGTGAACTTGTTCAATGCAGCATGAGATAACACTAGTGTCAGCACCTGTGTGATATCTTGAAATATCTCACAGGTCACTTGAGTGGAAGGTGTTACCCAGATGGTCAGTGGTTTGGGCCTTCAAGACTGCCCATGGCATTGGAAACTTATTTTGGTAGAGTGCTGGTTGGTGGAATTAGCCCACCTCTTGTCAACCCTATTGCTATGGTTACTGGTGACAAGGTGTTGTCCACAAATATAAGAAACTACTCAAGAACATACTCCTACTCCTGAGGATCATTTAGTCATGTTCTACTTCAAAGACAATCACAAGAAACTGGACGATGGAAGATTCTTGGTACTATCCCTGCTGCCAAGCCACTTAACAATTTCGTGTCCAAACTTTTCTTTTGTTTGAACACAGCCTGCACTCAAAGGGACATACTCCAATTCTATCATAGATGAACACTTCAATTAAGGATGCACCCAAATTGTGCCAGGCTTGGACAAACCTGTTCAGTTACATGCTGATGCACTCAGTCACTAAGGATTCCAGTATCACCACGAAGATATGGGGCAGTATTCAATTCCTCCATGAATTTCACTGAATGGCACATAGAATATTGAATTCACTATGCAATTTGAGGAATATTAGTACTTCAAATGTCACCGTGTGGCTTAGATCTCAGATGGTAGCCATGTGTATCGTGCTGTCACCCTCTCATCCCCTGATGAAGATTTAATTGTTTTGTTTGGAGAAACTTTTCTAGTGATCCACTTCAAAGGTTTTCCCATGACTCACGTCACGTTTGGTGTCTGGTCTCCTTGAGTTTGCTGCCAATAAGAGTGAAACAAAACACACGTGATTATGCTTCGTCTTTTCTCCCTTGCAGCTTAAACTCCTTCTACTTGGACAATGGCTTCACCAGAGAGGTCATTAAACTCAAGCACTCTTTGGTAAAGCTCAGTTTGCATAAGTGGAATTCAAGTGAACCAATGATAGTGGAGCACTTTGACCCTAAGCTACATGATCAGAAATCTGTCATTACAATAGCTGATTACAATGAACACACCAAGACCTGGAGGTAGAATGGAATTCTTACCTAATCATTTTCTACTTATTATTGCAAGCTACCCCCGGTCAATTGACATAGAGCATACCTCAAGGTATTTGATGCACTTGGGGACTGCTCAGGTAACATTCAAGGCAAATATTCCCCTTCATTAATTATAGGTGGAAAGTGTTGAGTGGGATGAAGAAGTCCCAGTGGCTTTGCGAAACTAATGGCTTAAATGAAGACGTGAATTGGTCCTGCTCACGACAAACATATTCCAATTGTTATTATCTCAAGGAAGTGAAGATAGTATACTAACAAGTCCATGGATTCTTAGATTCCTTGGAATGAGCGTATGAGTATGATATGTACCAATACACACAGCATTAGTTGAGGCCAAGAAGAAAAGGGCACCCATCAAAAAATTCTTAATTCCTCTTGTGGAACTTGGTGCTCTTCTACTTACACAGTTGTCAAGACATCGTCAAGTTGATTTAAATGATCTGTTTACCTGGATGGATAGTGCACTAATTAACCCTCAGCGCGCATGCGCGAGAGTGCTATAGTAGTATGTTTGTCATTCATTAACCCTCAGCGCGCATGCGCGAGAGGGTTACAGTAGTCTGTTTGTCATTCATTCATTCATTCACTCTATCAACAGCGGATCTTGAAAATTGGCGGACTTTTTATGCCTTGAGATTGCCACTTTTTTTTAATTTCAGCTTAGTTTTTGAGCAATTTGCCACTTTTTTTAATTTCAGCTTAGTTTTTGAGCAAACGAGAGAAATGGCAGACTAAGGTAAGTGCTTGTATACGGCAACGGCCATTTAATCATTTAGCTGCCATTTAGAATCACGCACGCTCATGTGAGCATACAAATTTTACCGCACCCAATTCAGATTTGTTGCTAGCATTCTGTAGTCTCTGAGAAGTCTCTGCTGCTGGAGGTGCGATTCTGTAAGTATGTCTGCTCTCCAAAAAATGTGCACTAAGTGTTTGTGTAGCGTGCATGTCAGAAAGTCAAAATGTTCTTGTGGCTATTTTAGACAAGGTTAATACTAAAGCCGGAGAATTCCATGAAGTCCTAAAGTCGTAAAAACCGTATTGCTGAGTATCAAGCTCGTAAACCACTTTAGAAAGTATGGATTAGTACCAGGTGTGTATAAGGGTTTGTTCTAAATGTTTATGCCCATAAAAAACCCTTGAAATACCTGAACAATCCCAGAGAGGGAAGCCGGACAATTTAAAAAGCCCCAGCAAGACAGGTTAAAATTTATATTCATAAATAGAGCAAAACTATTATTGTTATAAGCTGAAAATTTAAAAACTTGGTTATTCAACAGTAGTAACTTCTATTGCAAATTATTGCATTTTTTAACTAATGCTGAGGGTTTGCAATCTTGGTACTCTAGTTTTAAACTGGTTGTGTGGCAGTCAGTCTTAAAAACTTTCATTGAGATCAATGAGCTAGTGGAATCTTCCCATTGGCATCAAATAAACAGTTCTGATAATTTGATAATTGGCCTGTCTATCAGAATTGTTAAATTACAATCTCTGTTGGAATAATCCTCCTTTACTATTTGCCTCTGGCTCCAGAGATATCACCAAAATCATCAGGTCTTGACAAAGCCAAAAATATCCATTGTCATAATCATGACTGGTTCATCTGACCCTATCATTCGTCTTGACAAGTTTTCAACCTTCACGTGACTACTTAGGATCACTTCCTGGATTTTGAGGTTTATTCGTAAGCTGACAAGTTGTCAGTATGCTTGGCAGGCAGCAAAATCGATGAAGCTAGTCCCTACTGGTTAAACCGTGTCAATCCTATCACTGTACAAGGGAACTCCATAAGTCAAGCTCAATACTCAATGTGAATGTTTTCATTAATCGCAATGGTGTGGTTCGCATTGGTGGAAGGCAGCAAAAATCAAAATTTGAAGTTTTGTACATCTGGTATTACTGCATGAGAAATCTCCTGTCATCAACTTGTCATATGTAATGAACATGTACGCTCACTCCATGCTGGTCCAAGGATTGTGTTAATGTCCCATGATTGTCTGTTTTCTTCATTGGGGAATACCAAGACAGTAATTCGATAACTCGAAGCTGTCTCTCATGCAGGAAAATCTGCTAGTCCTAATCTCCTCAAATGGGCCAATTTCCCACGGAACGAGTAACCCCAGACTCGCTAAGGTGGATGTTGATTATGCTGACCCACTTCTCATGAAATATGGTCAAACCTTTATGCGGACAAAACAATTAGCAGTCAGACTTCGTGGAAGTGAAACAATTGCTCAATGACCATAAGAGTTTTTGCAAATGCAAACTTCGGAAAGTGTCATTTCTGACATCTGTGCCTGAGCCCTCCTTATGTGAAGGTCACTGCATGTGCTGTCAGATCCTGAGACATCAGATCATTGTGGCTTGCCTGTCAAGTGTTGGCACTTGTGTCAGAAACTCCTATATCTCTAATGGCATCTGGGAAAAGATGGAATAGTGCATGTGGTGACATGAAGTGGCAGTATCTTTACTCGCCCTGATGTGAAGGTGACGAAACTTCTTACTGGGGATCACAGGTCTAAGCCAGTGGTATATCTATTCTTACTTACTTGTTATTGCTTAAGCCTTTCTCATTGTTTGTTATGCAATTCTCGTCTGAGAAAACCGTGTCATTTCATGACCTATCTGTCCAATATTTGCTTTCGTATAAGTAGAGAATTTAAAAAAATTGAACTTATGTGTGTGTGTGTGTGTGTGTGTGAGGTGTTGAGAGTATGAGAAGTCCACTTGAATCAGGGAGACAGCCAGATAAGCCAGTACTAGATTAACAATTCTGAGCAGATATTAAATTGTTGAGTTACCTACATACGCTTTGTAGGATTTCAATTGTAAGCTTCTTTTTATTGATAATTAGTACAACTATTTAAATTCTGTTAATGTGAATGAGTCATTCTCAGCTGAAATTATTATAATAATAGCTAATTTTCTCGTTCTCGTGCTGTTAATTAAAACTTAACCCAATGTTGACCCCTGAAGAGGACTTCAACAATAAGTTGAAACATTGGGCTAAGTTTCAATTAACATGTATTGGCTGTTATAATGAAAAATTTGCAATTATTTAAAATTTTTGTCAGAGTAATAGCTAGAGAGTATTCAATACAATCAGTTACAGTTGAACCTCAGAACTAAGAACAATGACTTTACCTTCACAAATAAGTTGTTTGCTTTTAGAGTTAATAAGCATTATTTTAATATTGCGAACA
>WLWD01004151.1_pt1 | contig 33974 bp, 23 predicted proteins | sample 6712731 | NCBI WGS metagenome assembly WLWD01 (sample SAMN12718690, study PRJNA576275) | sponge metagenome | isolation source: marine sponge | host: Mycale hentscheli | place: New Zealand: South Island, Marlborough, Capsize Point | collected 2014-11-01
GTCAGTACGCGCCGTGTGGAGAAGGTGCTGGATCTGTTTGGTATTGAGAAGATCTCCTCCACTCAGGTGTCCCGTGCAACGGCTTTGCTGGACGATGCCTTGTCAGTATGGCGGGATCGTGGTCTTGGCGAGATTCGGTATCTCGTACTGGATGCGCGTTACGAACGGGTCAGGATGGATCATGAGGTGGTGGATGCCGCGGTGCTCAGTGCGGTGGGAATACTACCGGATGGTCGACGAAGCGTACTGGGTGTGCAGATTGCCACCAGTGAAGCCGAGATCAACTGGCGGGAGTTTTTACAGTCTCTGGTGAAACGAGGGATGCACGGCATCATCTACATTGCCAGTGATGACCACGCGGGCCTCAAAGCAGCGAGACGTGCTGTGTTTCCGGGGGTACCGTGGCAACGCTGTCAGTTTCATCTGGCACAGAACGCGATTAATCATGCGCCGACAGCAAAGGTTCGTAGCCGGATTGGTGGTGAACTGCGTTCGGTGTGGAATGCGACGGACGAGGCATCTGCCCTCGCTCATTGGAGCAATGGCGGGGGCCCGTTACGAGTCAGATTACTCAAAGCTGTCGCAATGGCTGCTCGATAACGTTCCTGAAGGACTGACGGTGTTCAATTTACCGGAGTCGCATCATCGAAAGATGAGAACGACGAATGGAATTGAGCGTCCGATCCAGCAGGAGATTAAACGGCGAACCCGGATTGTCCGGGTCTTCCCGAATGAGGCATCTTTACTCAGGCTTGTCAGTGCCATCCTCGTCGAGATTGACGATGAATGGAGCAATGCCGACAAGCGATATATCGTGTGGAACGACAATAATGACTCAACCTAAATCAAAGTTACAGACGTAGGGTTGCACAATCACTTTTCACCATTAGGAGAGATTGCCTATCCGCGAATCAACTTCAGCTAAATCAGGTGTATCCAAGACAACACTAAGGTTTTTTATTTGTAGTGGACAACTTTGCTGTTCGATTCTTCTTAAAGGGATCCATATCATCGTTAAGATCAGAAATCTTCTCCAATACACTGTCTTCTGTCGCCTTCTTGTCGTTTTTCACATCACTAGCAGTAGATGCTTGTTTACGAAGACTCTCTCCTTGGAACTGACTCTTGCTGTCGATAATTAAGCTTGAGGAAACCAGTTTTCCGTCAGCCTCGCCACCGTCGATCAATTCAATAACATTACACTCAGCGTTACCAGTAAATTTCCCGGTAATAATTAATTTTTCAGCCTTTACGTTTGACTTCAAAACACCAGCTTTACCAACTTTAACAATGTTTTTGGAACTGATATCCCCATTAAAGTGTCCGTCGATGTGCAAACCGCACTCTAGTTCAATTTTTCCTGTAAAGACGGATCCAGCTGCGATAGTTGTAATGTTTGATGTAAAATCTGCTTGTTTATCAGAGTTATTAAAGATGGCCATTGTATACCTCTAACTTTTGTAAAAATTTCATGGGAGCCTAATTCCCTTTTCAGAAACTGCTTTGGATCTATTGCTTTACCAAGATAACGAACTTCATAGTGTAAATGTGGCGCACTACTCCTTCCAGTATTTCCTGAGATACCAACAAGATCCCCCTTTTGTACTATTGTTCCTACTTTAACTCTACTCTTTTTTAAATGTGAATATCGAGTTTCAAAACCAAAATTATGAGATACAACAACTCTGTTCCCGCTTAATTTGGTGTAGCCCGAAGAGGAGACTATACCGTCAGCGGTGACAAAAATTTCTTGTCCCATTTTTGCCCTTAAATCCACTCCTTTATGAAAACTTTTAATTTTTGTTACGGGATGAACTCGTGAACCAAAATTGCTGGTTATCACATTTAATTTTGTAGGAAATCCATTCGGAATATTATCATAAAACATACGTTCCTGACTCGCATTAAGACTGGCTAATTCAACCCGTTCTGCTAAATCAATAGACTGAATGTCCTCTTCAGGATTATCCAAGCCAATCATTCCTTCAATTTGTTCTACTCGGCTACCGATCTCTGTGTACTCTTCTTCTTTCAGAGAGTAAAACTGTTTTACGATTCGAACTCTTTCTTCCAGCCCTAAATTGATGTCACTTGTTTCAACACCACTTGTTCGTTCAATATCTACTAACTCTTTACTGATATTGGAAATCAACGCTTTTTGACTTCCAATCGTCGATTCGAGCCTAGAACTAATACTATCGAATTGAGACATCTTAGCGTCTCGAATATCAATTTCTCCAACCAACGTATCAACTCGAGTAGATTGGAAGATAGTCGCAAATAGTGAAGAGACGATAAAACAAAATAGCGCCAATGAAAGTAATATAATATTCTTTTTTATATTTTTCCCAAAAGAAAAATACTTAGACCCATTGGAATCAGAAATAGTAATTGTGTAAAATTTTTTCATACCAGTTTTGTCAGTGGCCCCCAGAACATCGGAAAATTTGAGCTAGGGGCTAACCAACATTCTTCAGTTAGCCGGCGCGAAAGGATAGCCTATTTTTTTCGAATTGAATACCCACTAAACCAAATTATTTACTTAGAATCTGGATAAACCTCATAAGCTATTGAATAGTTGCATTAAAAATTTATTTCTAAGCAAGCTTTGCCCACTCTTATTCCTATTTAGGAACACCAAACGTCTTAAGTTGGACATGCCAGTTTTGATAAGAATTTCCATCGCGGGCAATATCAATCTAGTTGAACGCCCTCGTAATTTCTACACAGTGTTGGACGCACATACGTTGCTTCGAGTATGATTGCATTATCTTATTCTTCCTTAATCACTACCCGTCATTTCTCGATAAGACTGTCATACCTTTAGGGAATCTTGCCGCGGTGTAAAACAGATGTAAATTCATAATACCTTAACTTCCACTCCTCGTTGATTCGATACAGGGGCGAAATCTGACATACGAAAACAGCAATTTCAAAATAATGAACGAACTAGAACAAACAATTCTTACTGCATGGGAGAACCGCGCAGACATCACTCCAGCCAGCGTGACCCCAGAAGTGCGAACCGCGATCATGAATTCGCTTGACTTATTGGATTCAGGAAAGGCTCGAGTGGCAGAGCCTGATCAGAAGGGCTGGAAAGTCAATCAATGGTTGAAAATGGCTGTTCTCCTATCATTTCGGATTCAGGATAACCAGATGATTTCCAACGAGTCAACCAACTATTACGACAAAGTTGAATCCAAGTTTACGAATTACACTTCTACGGATTTTGAAACCGGCGGATTTCGAGTTGTACCACCAGCGGCAGTGAGAAAAGGTGTCTACATTGCGAGCAATGTAGTATTGATGCCAAGCTATGTAAACATCGGCGCTTACGTTGATGAAGGAACGATGGTTGACACTTGGGCTACGGTAGGCTCTTGCGCCCAAATTGGTAAAGGTGTCCATTTATCGGGAGGTGTTGGGATTGGTGGCGTGTTAGAGCCACTCCAAGCTACCCCCACCATCATTGAAGATAATTGTTTCATTGGCGCAAGAAGCGAAATTGTTGAAGGCGTTATCGTTGGTGAAGGTGCTGTTATTTCAATGGGCGTTTACATTGGTCAAAGCACACGCATTCTTGATCGATCCACAGGCGAAGTAACCTATGGTTACGTTCCACCTGGGTCTGTGGTGGTCTCTGGCTCTATACCGTCGAAAGATGGGACGCACAGCCTTTACTGTGCGGTAATTGTGAAAACTGTAGACGAAAAAACCCGCAGTAAAGTTGGCATAAATGAGTTGCTAAGAAACATCTAGACATATCTCCTACAGTTTAGCTTCCAATAGGCATTCTTCTAACGCCGGAATTTGCCCCTGACTGCCTGACTGTATAGATCAGCAGACTCTGTTACCTCTCTTCATTTCAGATTGTTAACTATCGGGGGGAACTCGATACTGATTTCAGCGCCACCAAGAGCGCCAGTGCTGATAGTAATCGTCCCAGCGTAGCGCTCAACTATCTCATTTGCAACGCATAATCCAATTCCCTGACCATCCATTTTTTCATCGGCGCGAATTCCCCTTTGGAGAACCAAACGTCTCTGGTCAGGGGATATTCCACCTCCGTCGTCAGCAATTTTGATCACCAATCCAGCGCGTATCTCACCCGGTACATTGATTGCTCTGGTTTCGCAATAAACTATTCCTTTCGACCATTTAAATGCATTGTCCATAACATTTCCGGTAGTGTAATCTGAGGTCTGTAATTTAGCTTTCTATTGCAGCTTCGCTATTGGCTTTGGCGGAGTGAACGTAGAGAGCGAAGCCAAAGCCGGTTTTTCAGGCTTTAGTATTGAATGTTGAGCCATCAAGTCGTTCCATGTTTGTGACTTACGCAAATGTGGAGACAACCCAATGACCCAACCTGATTACCCTAACCTATATGAAGTAGTGATGGAACAATTGATTCAACATGGCCCCCAGGCATTTCGTGATGTCATTACCGCGATGATGAATCAGGCCATGCAGATCGAACGATCCCAGTTTCTGCGTGCGGTGCCCCATGAACGCAGTGATAATCGCCGTGGCCATGCCAATGGATTCAAACCCAAACAGGTGGACACGACCCTTGGGACGCTAAATCTGTCGATACCCAAGACGCGTAATCACGGTGGTGGTAGTGTAATCTGAGGTCTGTAATTTAGCTTTCTATTGCAGCTTCGCTATTGGCTTTGGCGGAGTGAACGTAGAGAGCGAAGCCAAAGCCGGTTTTTCAGGCTTTAGTATTGAATGTTGAGCCATCAAGTCGTTCCATTTTTGTGACTTACGCAAATGTGGAGACAACCCAATGACCCAACCTGATTACCCTAACCTATATGAAGTAGTGATGGAACAATTGATTCAACATGGCCCCCAGGCTTTTCGTGATGTCATTACCGCGATGATGAATCAGGCCATGCAGATCGAACGATCCCAGTTTCTGGGTGCGGTGCCCCATGAACGCAGTGATAATCGCCGTGGCCATGCCAATGGATTCAAACCCAAACAGGTGGACACGACCCTTGGGACGCTAAATCTGTCGATACCCAAGACGCGTAATCACGGTGAGTCCGGGTTTTACCCGCACAGTCTGGAACAGGGACGACGCAGTGAGCGCGCGTTGATGCTGTGTGTGGCTCAGATGTACGTTAGTGGTGTCAGTACGCGCCGTGTGGAGAAGGTACTGGATCTGTTCGGTATTGAGAAAATATCTTCGACTCAGGTGTCCCGTGCAACGGCTTTGCTGGACGATGCCTTGTCAGTATGGCGGGATCGTGGTCTTGGCGAGATACGTTATCTGGTACTGGATGCGCGTTACGAACGGGTCAGGATGGATCATGAGGTGGTGGATGCCGCGGTGCTCAGTGCGGTGGGTATATTGCCGGATGGCAGACGCAGTGTACTGGGCGTGCAGATTGCCACCAGTGAAGCCGAGATCAACTGGCGGGAGTTTTTACAGTCTCTGGTAAAACGGGGGATGCACGGCATCATCTACATTGCCAGTGATGACCACGCGGGCCTCAAAGCAGCGAGACGTGCTGTGTTTCCGGGGGTACCGTGGCAGCGTTGTCAGTTCCACCTGGCACAAAATGCGATTAATCATGCGCCGACAGCAAAGGTTCGTAGTCGGATTGGTGGTGAACTGCGTTCGGTGTGGAATGCGACGGACGAGGCATCTGCCCGCGCTCAGTTGGAGCAACTGGCGGCCCGTTACGAGTCAGATTACTCAAAGCTGTCGCAATGGCTGCTCGATAACGTTCCTGAAGGATTGACCGTGTTCAATTTACCGGAATCGCATCATCGAAAGATGAGAACGACGAATGGAATTGAGCGTCCGATCCAGCAGGAAATTAAACGGCGAACCCGGATTGTCCGGGTCTTCCCGAACGACGCATCTTTACTCAGGCTTGTCAGTGCCATTCTCGTTGAGATTGACGATGAATGGAGCAATGCCGACAAGCGATATATCGTGTGGAACGACGATAATGACTCAAACTAAACCGAAGTTACAGACGTAGGGTTGCACAATCGGTGAGTCCGGGTTTTACCCGCACAGTCTGGAACAGGGACGACGCAGTGAGCGCGCGTTGATGCTGTGTGTGGCTCAGATGTACGTTAGTGGTGTCAGTACGCGCCGTGTGGAGAAGGTACTGGATCTGTTCGGTATTGAGAAAATATCTTCGACTCAGGTGTCCCGTGCAACGGCTTTGCTGGACGATGCCTTGTCAGTATGGCGGGATCGTGGTCTTGGCGAGATACGTTATCTGGTACTGGATGCGCGTTACGAACGGGTCAGGATGGATCATGAGGTGGTGGATGCCGCGGTGCTCAGTGCGGTGGGAATACTACCGGATGGTCGACGAAGCGTACTGGGTGTGCAGATTGCCACCAGTGAAGCCGAGATCAACTGGCGGGAGTTTTTACAGTCGTTGGTGAAACGAGGCATGCATGGCATCACTTACATTGCCAGTGATGATCACGCGGGTTTGAAGGCGGCAAGGCGTGCCGTGTTTCCGGGTGTACCGTGGCAACGCTGTCAGTTTCATCTGGCACAGAACGCGATTAATCATGCCCCAACGGCAAAGGTTCGTAGCCGGATTGGTGGCGAATTGCGTTCGGTCTGGAATGCGACGGACGAGGCATCTGCCCTGGCTCAGTTGGAGCAACTGGCGGCCCGTTACGAGTCAGACTGCTCGAAGCTATCGCAATGGCTGCTCGATAACGTTCCTGAAGGATTGACCGTGTTCAATTTACCGGAGTCGCATCATCGAAAGATGAGAACGACGAATGGAATTGAGCGTCCGATCCAGCAGGAAATTAAACGGCGAACCCGGATTGTCCGGGTCTTCCCGAACGACGCATCTTTACTCAGGCTTGTCAGTGCCATTCTCGTTGAGATTGACGATGAATGGAGCAATGCCGACAAGCGATATATCGTGTGGAACGACAATAATGACTCAAACTAAACCGAAGTTACAGACGTAGGGTTGCACAATCGGTATCTATCTGTAGAAGTTTAGACCAAATCTGAACAGTATTCTTGGTCCAAGCTATAATGCTTCCAAGACATATCGGCATCCCCCATTGTATGTGCTTCGATATTGTGCTTTAGGGAGCATAAAACAGTAGTTGATTAACATATACTGCAAAACCTGCTACCTCTCCTATTTCTAGGTTAGTGATCAAGTATTCCTTGAACGCTTATTGACCAAGATTCACCTCAAAAAAACAGACATACCTTAGAGGAAATCAGATATCACAGACATATTGTGAGCCACAGTTGATTCTTTTTCGCCAACCGGAGCAACATAGTGTATAGCTTCTTTAGCTGCCTCTCTACTTACTAACCGAGCAATAATCCAGCTCGCAAGATATTGCGATGCCAAACATCCACCTGCAGTGGCAATGTTATTGTTAGCAATGAATGGTGCGTTCACTACATCAACACCCGCTTCAATCACCCAAGGTTTGGTCGTAAGATCAGTACAGGCTGGCAGACTCTTCAGCAAACCAAGTTTTGCCATGAGTAATGTCCCCGAACACTGGCCACAAATGACCTGCCTCATTGGATCTAATTTGAACTGACCCATAATTGACTCGTCAATCGCTATCTTTCGAGTCAATATCCCACTTCCAAAAATTACTACATCTGCGCTATTGGCAAAGCTTAGGGTTTGTTGTGATTGAACTGTAAGACCGTTCATTGATGTTACCGTTGGGGACGGAGATGTAATTTTAACATTCCATTCCCTATCCCGGATCCGATTTAGAATGCCAAGAGCGACAAAAGAATCCAGCTCGTTGTATCCATCGAATGTCAGAATTGCAATATTCATTTCACTACCTCGCTTTTAAATTCGATAATAGGTAAAAGGCTGAAGCCTGTTTCGTCCAACACAGATGAATGATTAGCCTTTAGTGCGAATCGCACGATTTGTATCAACGATATGTTGAGCCATTTTTACCGACGCCACATCAATCATTTGGCCGTCTAATGACGCTGCCCCTCTGCCCCTTTTTGCTGCTTCATCCATTGCAGAGATAATACGTTGCGCGTTTTTAAGTTCGCTGATTGGTGGTGTCATAACTTTGTTTGCCGCAGCGATCTGCTTGGGGTGAATCGCCCATTTTCCTTCGAAGCCTAAGGTTACGGCCCTTTGCAATTTCTGAACATAACCGTCTTCGTCGTGATAATCACCAAACGCTGAATCAATTGGGCGCAATCCATTTGCCCTTGCTGCGATGACTATTTTTTGCATGATGTAGTGCCACTGATCTCCGGGATAGTCGGGGGCATCTCCACCAATGAGTGTCATTCTTGCTCGGCAACTTGCAGCAAAGTCTCCTGCGCCAAAATGTAACGCTTCCAATCGATCGCTACAGGCTGCGATACGACTAAGATTTTCGGCACCCTGGGCCGTCTCAACGAGTACTTCGATACCAATGGTGTTAGTGAGGTTGAGATGGGTTTCTAACTGATTAAGCAAACACTCCAACACTTTAACGTCAGTGTCTTCATTTACTTTGGGCAATAAAATACTGTCTATATGTTCACCAACACTTTCAACAATCTGAATTAGGTCCTTATACATAAAAGGGGTGTTCGAGCCGTTGATCCGAATCACCACCCCTTTAGTGGTTGATTTCCATTTCTGCTCACTCATCGCATTGATCACGTTCTCTCGTGCTCGTTGCTTGTCATCGATCGCCACCGAGTCTTCGCAGTCCAGCATGATAACGTCAGCCTCACTGCTCAACGCTTTTTCAAACATGTGAGTATTGATGGCGGGCACAGACAACATACTGCGTTGTAAACGAAACGGTCTGTTAACACTTGAGCTCAAAACTGTCATGATTTATACAATGAGAATGAAAAAAGCCGGTACTCAGGTTGATCCAGCTTATCAACGGACATTAGGCATTACGCTTCAATCCGACAACAGAAACAGGAGTGTATAACAGCTTTCGCTTCCCTTCCATGTAAAGACGTCAATGGCGAATCGAGAACAATATCAATCGTTTCAAGATCTGATCTAGCAGCCATCGATTATCTCTCCTTCCACACCCAAGGCATCTAGATTTCCATCGAAAAAGCCGGCTATAAATAGCCGGCCTTCCTATTACTTCATTGCCCAAACCAGACTAGGTTAGGCAACACTAAAAATAACAGCTAAAACAAACCTTCTACATCACCTTCTTCGTTAATTCGAATGCGGTTAGCTGCGGGCTTACGAGGTAAACCGGGCATCGTCATAATATCGCCGCAAACCACGACGATAAACCCAGCCCCAGCGGACAAACGAACTTCGCGAACAGGTAAAGTATGCCCGGTCGGTGCGCCCTTCAGATTTGGGTCAGTGGAAAAGCTATATTGGGTTTTTGCAATACACACCGGCAGATCGCCAAAGCCACCATTTTGCAAATCATTGATTTGATTGAGAGTTTTTTGGTCTACATTAATACCATCCGCACGATATAATCGAGTTGCAACTGTTTCAATTTTCTCCAAAATAGGCATATCGGCTGGATAAAGAGGGCTGAAATCACTCACTCCGCTATCAGCAACTTTAGCAACCTCTTCGGCCAGTGCTGTTGTGCCATTACCCCCTTCAGCCCAATGATTTGCATCAATTGCTTTAACACCATAAGTTGCGGCGAGTTCTCTCACCGCTGCGATTTCTGCTTCGGTATCTGCGCTAAATTGGTTAATCGCTACGACAACTGGAACACCGTAGGATGTCACATTTTCGATGTGACGACCTAGATTAACACATCCATCTCTGACAGCTTCCACGTTTTCGTTACCCAGCTCATCTTTTGTGACACCACCGTGCATTTTCAACGCTCGGACAGTCGCAACAATCACAACCGCATCTGGGGCCAAGCCTGCGCTGCGGCACTTAATGTCAAAGAACTTCTCAGCACCGAGATCTGCACCAAACCCCGCTTCTGTCACAACGTAGTCAGCCATTTTCATGGCTGCTTGAGTTGCAATCACGGAATTACAGCCGTGAGCGATATTGGCAAAAGGGCCACCGTGGATAAAGGCGGGGTTATGTTCAAGTGTTTGCACAAGATTAGGTGCGAGTGCTTCTTTTAGCAGTACTGTCATCGGCCCTGGACCCATCACAGCCTCAGCGCGAATTGGTGTCCGATCACGAGTATACCCAACCACAATTTTGCCCAATCGTGCCTCTAGATCTTCTAGACTAGTTGCTAGACAAAAAATTGCCATGACTTCAGACGCAACCGTGATGTCAAAACCATCTTCGCGAGGATAACCATTAGAAACACCACCAAGCGAGCTTGTTATTTGGCATAAAGAGCGATCATTCATATCGACAACCCTTCTCCAAGCAACCCGACGACTGTCGAACTCAGCCTCATTCCCCCAGTAAATGTGATTATCGATCAACGCCGACAAAAGGTTATGCGCAGAGCTAATTGCATGAAAGTCACCGGTAAAGTGCAAATTGATATCTTCCATTGGAATCACCTGAGCATAACCGCCACCAGCAGCACCGCCTTTCATGCCAAAACAGGGGCCCAGTGACGGTTCGCGCAAACAAACCATGGCATTTTTGCCAATCTTGTTGAGACCATCGGTTAATCCAACCGAGGTTGTCGTTTTACCTTCTCCAGCTGGTGTTGGAGTGATAGCAGTAACCAGAATCAATTTGGCATCTGGCTTATCTTTAAGAGACTCGATGTAATCCAGACTGACTTTAGCTTTAGTGTGGCCAAAAGGGGATAAAGCGTCGTTTGGTATACCTAATCTATCGGCGATCTCAAAAATCGGCTTAATGGGGGCCGCTCGGGCAATTTCTATATCACTCATCGTCTATCCAACTGGGGGTTTGTTTAAATTATTAGAGAAAGAGTTATCAACCAAGGTTTCGTGAACTCGAGGCAAATCTGTACTATCGGTAAAAATAGATTTCTAATTGGAATTTTATTTCATAAAACACATAAATAGCAGCATTTTTATTGCAAATACTACTATTTATGTTTGTAATACAAAACTCTTTTTACTGTGTCGATTCAATTCGTGCAGCACAAAACTTGAATTCGGGAATTTTCCCGACAGGATCCAACGCAGAATTAGTCAAGGTATTGGCTGCCGCTTCGGCATAACAAAATGGAATGAAAATCACGTCATCAGGCACCCCTGCATCAGATCGTGTTTTGATTTCAAGCACACCTCTGCGAGTAGATACTTTGATTTTCTCACCTGCTTCTATCTGCAGATTCATTAGCACCTTGGGTGAAACGCTGGCAACGGCTTCTGGTTCGATTTGGTCCAAAACGTCCGTTCTTCGCGTCATTGAACCCGTATGCCAATGCTCCAACTGACGACCCGTTGTCAATATCATCGGGTATTCTGTGTCGGGAACTTCATCTGGTGAAATCACATTAGCTGTCACTAGCTTACCTTTGCCTGACGCCGTTGGAAACCCATTCGTAAATACGATTTCGTTACCAGGTTGATCAGGAGAATCACAAGGATAAGTAACAGCGTCTTCTCTTTCTAAGCGATCCCATGAGATATTTTTGAATGAAGCCATGACCGTACCCATCTCTGCAAATACATCCCTTGGATGGTCATAATTCCAATCTAAGTCGAGCCTTCTAGCAATCTCTTGAGTAATCCACCAGTCCTGTCGAGCATCTCCGGGCAACGATAACGCCTTTCGGCCAAGTTGCACCTGCCGATTGGTATTCGTCACAGTGCCGTCTTTTTCTGGCCAAGCCGATGCAGGTAGAATGACATCGGCGTAGAATGCCGTCTCCGTCAAAAATAGATCCTGCACAACTAGATGGTCTAGTTTCGCCAAAGCATCTCTTGCATGTTGCACATCCGGATCAGACATCGCTGGGTTTTCGCCCATAATGTACATACCTTTTATCTCATTATCATGGATCGCATGCATAATCTCAACCACTGTCAAGCCACGTTGAGGGTCCAGCTTTGTTCCCCAAGCGTCCTCAAACTGAGATCGCAGATTATCAGCATCCACCAATTGATAATCAGGCAACATTATCGGAATCAAACCTGCGTCAGAGGCACCTTGAACGTTATTCTGCCCTCTTAGTGGATGCAATCCGGTTCCTGGTCGACCCACCTGACCCGTGATCAGAGACAAGGCGATCAAACATCGTGCATTGTCTGTACCATGGGTATGTTGAGAAATTCCCATTCCCCAAAAGATAATTGACGCCTTGGACGTTGCATAAGTTCGCGCTACAGTTCTCAGTGTTTGGGCATCAATACCACAGATTGGCTCCATTTTCTCGGGCGTAAAATCAACGATATGTTTTTTAAGGTTTTCAAAGCCCTCGGTGTGTTGACTCACGTATTTGTCATCATATAGTTCCTCAGTGATGATGACATTGAGCAACGCATTGAGCATGGCTACATCCGAACCAGACTTAAACTGCAACATGTGTTTGGCATGCCGCTGAAATTCTGTCTTTCTAGGATCCATAATGATCAGCGTTGAGTTCTTCGCCGCTTGCTTAAAGAATGTAGCTGCCACAGGATGGTTGGAAACTGGATTCGCACCAATAATGATCACACAATCTGAATCCTTCACCGCAGTAAAAGGCGCCGATACTGCACCGGAGCCAACACCTTCAAGTAATGCTGCCACCGAAGAGGCATGACATAACCTAGTACAATGGTCGACGTTATTTGTTCCAAAACCCGTTCTTACAAGCTTCTGAAACAAGTAGGCTTCTTCATTAGAACATTTCGCTGAACCAAACCCTGCCAAGGCGTTACTACCATGGTCCTCACGAATTTGTCTTAATCCACCTCCCGCAAGATCTAATGCTTCTTCCCAACTTGCTTCGCGAAAGTGGGTAAATGGGTTGGAGGGATCGAGATCAAGTTCCCCTCTTTTTGTCGACTTATCAATTCGAATCAGTGGTTTAGTTAGCCGATGAGGGTGCTTGACATAATCAAAGCCAAAGCGACCTTTTACGCAAAGACGATTTTGATTGGCAGGCCCTTCTTTGCCCTTAACAGAGACAATAGTATTGTCTTTAATCTTATAGGTAAGTTGGCAGCCCACACCACAATATGGGCAAACGCTATTCGTCTCAGTCAATTCAGATAATGGGTCTGCATATTTCGCGACACCTTTTTCGTCCACCATACTGATTTCCATTAGCGCACCAGTGGGACAAGCCTGAACGCATTCTCCGCAAGCGACACAAGTACTTGCGCCCATATCATCACCCTGATCGAAGACTATTTGGGAATGGTGTCCGCGATTCGCCATACCGATCACATCATTTACCTGCACTTCACGACAAGCCCGCACACATAGATTACATTGGATACAGGCGTCCAATGCCACCTGCATAGCAGGATGAGTAATGTCAATCTGAGGTGCCTCACGGGCTTCAAATCGGCTTGATTCAACACTCAGCTTATCTGCCCATTGCCACAAATGAGATTGCTTGTCGTGAGCAACTTCCCGTGCTGGTTGATCCGTGACCAGTAACTCCATAACCAAAGACTGTGCTTTTTTCGTGCGCTCATTATCCGTGCTAACGACCATACCAGGATTTGGTTTTCTAAGGCAGGAAGCAGCCAGAACACGCTCTCCTTCTATTTCCACCATGCATGCTCTGCAATTACCGTCGGGCCGATAGTCAGGCTTCGGTGCATAGCAAAGATGTGGGATCTCCACCGAGTGGCGTTTTGCTACCTGCCAAATTGTTTCTTCCGGACTAGCATGAACCGTTTTGCCATCTAGTGAAAACTCAATCAGATCAGACATTTTATAGGTCCTCCTTAAAGTACTTTAAAACACAGTTGATCGGATTCCCTGCAGCTTGACCCAAACCACATATCGAGGCATCTGTCATCACTGCACTCAAATCATTCAGCAAGTCCACGTCCCATTGTGGTTTGACCATCACTTTTACCGCCTTTTCTGTTCCCACGCGACAGGGAGTACATTGACCGCAACTTTCATCACGGAAGAACTCCATGAGATTAAGCGCGACCGATTTCATATTATCTTCATGGCTGAACACCACAACAGCCGCAGAGCCAATAAAGCAACCATGTTTCTGCAGAGTGTCAAAGTCCAAGGGCTCGTCAGCTAAAGAGGCTGGCAAAATCCCCCCCGAAGCACCACCCGGCAGATAAGCCTTGAAGCGATGCCCGTCCTGCATGCCACCACAATAGTTCTCGATCAACTCATTCATTGTGGTTCCAGCGGGTGCAAGCTTTACACCCGGGTTGTTCACTCTTCCTGATACCGAATAACTACGCCAACCTTTGCGTCCATTAGCACCCGCCTGTGAAAACCATTCGGGGCCTTTCTCAACAATATCTCTCACCCAGTAGAGTGTTTCGACATTATTTTCAAGTGTTGGTCTACCAAATAGGCCAATTTCAGCGACATAGGGTGGACGGTTTCTCGGAAGCCCTCGTTTACCCTCGATAGACTCAATCATCGCTGATTCTTCCCCGCAAATATACGCACCAGCTCCTCGTCGCACTTCTATCTCTACATGATCTGCCAAACCTGTTTCTCTGACAGCGTCAATTTCAGTCTTCAGTAACGAAACGATAGCAGGATACTCATCTCGGACATAGACATAGCTTTTCTCAGTACCCACCACCCAGGCAGCAACCAACATCCCTTCGATGAATCGGTGAGGATCCGTTTCAAGGTAGTGACGATCCTTAAACGTACCCGGTTCTCCTTCATCTGCATTAACCGCCATCATTCGAGGGCCTTCAAAGCTGTGCACAATGCCCCACTTTCGTCCTGTGGGAAACCCTGCACCACCCAATCCACGTAATGATGAATCATCCAATGACTGAATCACGCTGTCTGGTGCAACTTCACCCGACAAACAACGTTTTAGCAACTGATAACCTCCCGATTCTACATACTGATTAAAAGTAATGTAGCTTGGAGTGTCTGGATGGATATGTCCCTGATTAGCGGCATCTAGCAATACGGAAGCATCCGCATTTCCGATGTGGTTATGTCCAACCTCTGCGACGGGTGCACTGTCACAACGCCCCATACAAGGCGCACGAACAACTCGAATATCTGCAGAAGGGGACGTTTCCAGTGTCCCAATCAGCTGTTCCGCTCCTGCTAATTGACAGGCAATGCTGTCACAGACACGAATGGTGGTTTGAGGTGGTGGTGTTTCACCTTCCTTAACAACATCGAAGTGAGCGTAAAAGGTTGCAACTTCATAAACCTCAGTCTGGGCCAACCTCATCAATGATGCCAATGCGGCAATATGAGCTGATGACAAGTATCCATACTTATCTTGAACTAGATGCAAGTATTCGATCAAAAGATCACGTCGTAAAGGCGCGTCTCCCACCAAAGCTTGAACATCAACCAATGCTGACTGCTCAACCTGTCTTCCCTTAAGGACAGGGCGCATCTTTTTACGTCCGCTACCAGGGTGCCCCCTTTTCATTGCAACATCAATAACTGCACTCATTGTCTAATTGACTCTCTTAGGACGGGGTGTTTAAACTCTCAAAAACCGATGTTATTCTAGTGAATCGGCGCCTGTAGAAATATCCATATACGACCAAGTCAATCACACAAGGACACTTTTTAGGGTACTACCTAGGGATGCAGGAGAGTTAGCAACTGCAATTCCAGCACTCTTAAGTGCTTCTATTTTGTCGTCAGCCCCGCCTTTACCTCCCGCGATAATAGCTCCCGCATGCCCCATTCTTCTTCCTGGAGGTGCGGTAACACCTGCAATAAAACCGCACATTGGCTTTTTCTTAGAGTTTTGCCTGATGAAATCAGCCGCTTCTTCCTCTGCGGTTCCACCGATTTCTCCAATCATAATGATAGATTCAGTTTCAGAGTCTGCAAGAAATAATTCGAGGCAATCGATGAAGTTCGTACCGTTAACCGGGTCACCGCCAATGCCAATACAGGTACTTTGCCCCATTCCTTCCGCCGTCGTTTGAGCCACCGCTTCATAGGTCAAAGTACCAGATCTTGACACAATTCCCACACTCCCTTTTTTGTGTATATGACCTGGCATAATGCCAATCTTGCAGGCATCTGGTGTAATAATACCTGGGCAGTTTGGGCCAATCAGACGACTAGCAGAGCTTTCTAAAGCACGTTTAACCCTCACCATATCCAACACTGGTACACCTTCGGTAATGCAGACAATAAGAGGAATCTGAGCGTCAATGGCTTCAAGAATCGCGTCCGCCGCAAACGGAGGTGGGACATAGATAACTGATGCATTAGCGCCCGTCATTCCTACCGCTTCATCAACGGTATTAAATACCGGCAGGCCAAGATGGACTTGCCCACCCTTTCCTGGGGTTACGCCACCAACCATATGCGTCCCATAGGCAATGGCCTGTTCACTATGAAACGTTGCTTGAGAACCCGTAAACCCCTGACAAATAACTTTGGTAGATTTGCTAACTAAAACAGACATAAGATTTTTCCTTTATTTGGCAGCGCTTATACTTATACTATTGACTGCTTCAACCACCTTTTGAGCGGCATCAGCCAGATTGTTCGCGGAAACAATGGGCAATCCGGAATCAGCCAGTATCGCCTTACCCTTCTCCACATTGGTTCCTTCCAGACGCACCACTAGGGGCACATTCAACTTCACCTCCTTTGCCGCAGTGATAATCCCTTCGGCGATCACATCACAACGCATAATTCCACCAAAAATATTCACCAAGATTCCCTTAACATTCGGATCTGAAAGAATAATTTTAAATGCAATGGTCACACGTTCTGCGGTAGCCCCCCCGCCCACATCCAGAAAATTCGCCGGGGACTGACCATATAATTGAATAATATCCATGGTTGCCATCGCTAATCCCGCACCATTGACCATACAGCCGATCGAGCCATCAAGCTTGATATAGTTCAGCTCATGCTTGTCAGCTTCAATTTCCGCCGGATCCTCTTCATCCTCGTCTCGCAATGCCGCCACGTCTGGATGTCGGTACAAAGCATTGCTATCAAAATTCATTTTTGCGTCCAATGCAATTAGTTCTCCGTCGCCTTTAACAACCAATGGATTGATTTCGACCATACTGGCATCTAGTTGGATAAATGCATCGTACATTGCCTGTAGAAATTTCACCGCAGAGCGAACCTGTGCACTTTCAAGTCCCAAACCGAACGCCAGTTTACGTGCATGAAAAGGTTGTAGGCCTGTCGCCGGATCGATTACCACAGTGATAATTTTTTCGGGTGCAGTTTCAGCCACTTCTTCAATGTCCATTCCGCCCTCGGTCGAAGCGATCACCGTCACACGACTGCTTCCACGATCTACTAACAGCCCCAAATACAGCTCACGAGCAATGTCACACCCTTCTTCTATATAGATACGTTTGACTTCTTGCCCAGCGGAGCCGGTTTGGTGGGTCACTAGCTGCATACCTAAAATTTCTTCCGACGTGGATTCAACTTCTTCGATACTGTTCACTACTTTCACACCACCACCTTTACCTCTCCCACCGGCATGAATTTGAGCCTTAACTACCCAAACCGAGCCACCTAATGATCTGGCGGCATCGATGGCCTCATCAACGGTAAAAGCCACCTGCCCCTTGGGGACCGTGACGCCAAAATCGGCTAAAAGGGATTTAGCCTGGTATTCGTGAATATTCATAAAATTTACTATAAAACGATTTGGTAAAAAAACGCCTGATGAAAAAGATGATACTGCGTAGTTTAACGCATTAGCTAGGCTATTATATGCCGCAAGATATTCAAAATTTATGTCAATTTAGGATAAAGACATCCAAAAATGCAAATACGGATCAGCAGCAAAAATCAATCAATCCATGCGACATGCAGTAGGTTAGTGGTGCCTGAAACACCAAATGGCAGCCCCGCTGCGATTACTACGGCGTCACCAAGTTTTGCGAAATCTTCTCTCACTGCGATGTCCTTAGCCGTGTTGATCACCTCCATCAGATTCGCATCTTCGTTCGCAACGCTCACTAAAACGGGATGCACACCCCAAGCAACACACAAGTATCTTGCGATTTTGATCTCTGGCGTGAGGCTAAGTATAGGGGCTCTAGGTCGTTCACGAGCAGCACGCAGCGTGGTACTACCAGAGGAAGTATAGGTTACCGTTGCAGTGGAAGACAAAACATGTGTTACTTTCTGCAATGCATTGCAAATCGCATCTGCAGTAGTAGCATTGGGGTCCGGCCTTTGGGCATCAAGGATATTTTGCGCGACTGGATCCTGCTCAACCTCGTGGATAATTTTATCCATCATCGTGACTGATTGGACAGGATAATCTCCTGCCGCTGACTCCGCAGATAGCATCACCGCATCGGCACCATCATAAATTGCGGTGGCAACATCAGAAGCCTCTGCCCGTGTCGGAACAGGAACATGGACCATTGAATCCAGCATATGCGTCGCAATAACGACAGGCTTGCCAACCTGTCTGCATTTTCGAATCAGGTGTTTTTGTACAATGGGCACTTGTTCTGGTGGAAGCTCAACGCCTAAATCGCCTCTCGCAACCATAACACCATCACATAATTCCAGAATTTCGTCCAAATGTTCAAGTGCCGATGGCTTTTCCAATTTCACCATAATAGCGGCACGACCATTGACCAGAGTCCTCAATTCCCTGACATCTTCTGGTTGCTGTACAAAAGACTGGGCGACCCAGTCTACGTCTAAAGACAAACTATACTCCAGGTCTATCCGGTCTTTTTCAGTGATCACAGAAATAGGAAGGACAACCCCGGGGATGTTCACGCCTTTATGATCGCTAATGACTCCGCCAACCATCACCTGTGTCACCACATATTGATCAGTGGCCTCGGTCACTTTTAACCTGACACGTCCATCATCGATCATAAGCTCGCTGCCGACATTCAAAGCAGCAAAAATCTCAGGATGCAACAACGAAACTCGATGCTGGTCTCCTTTTTCTTCATCGAGATCCAAACGATAGGTGTCACCTTTGACAAGTTCGACTGAATGATTATCAAACTTGCCCAAGCGCAATTTAGGGCCCTGAATATCCATCAAAATACCAATGGGGTGCCCGACTTCATGCTCTATTCGTCTTATAATCTCTACTCGTTCTCTATGGTCTTGGTGGCTACCATGACTAAAGTTGAGTCTAAAAACATCAACACCCGAGAGATGCAACGCCTTAATGGTCGTTTCAGTGGAACTGGCTGGACCCAATGTTGCCACTATTTTAGCTTTTCGGTTTCTTCGCATAATTAAAGCGCTTATTAATTCTGATTTTCAACACCTAATTATACTTTATATTAATATTGAGCATAATACAGAGACATACTAGAAACTCGCCAACAATCCGTGATTAAACATGTGCATTCGTGTTTCAATTTGAATTCGACTTAACGCTACAAGAGCTCGACTCATGTCCCGAAAAAAACTCCCGATAGATATCGGAGCCCAAACCCAAGCAATACACGGTGGTGAAACTCCAGATCAGCAAACTGGTGCTTCTGCTCCAAACATCGTTATGTCAAGCACCTTTGCCGTTGATAAAACCGTTAGTTTTTCCGCCACGAATTTTGACGAAGATACACCCTACATGTATACCCGGTGGGCTAATCCAACTGTCACTCAACTTGAAAGCAAACTGACTATTCTAGAAGAATCACAAGCCTGTGTTGCATTTTCTTCCGGCATGGCAGCGTCCACTGCGGTGCTCCTGAGCTTTTTAAGCCATGGCGATCATCTGATTATTAGCAGCACAAATTATGCCGGCACCGCGGAGCTCGCCAGAAAAACACTGCCCAGAATGGGAATAGAAGTGACACCGGTCGATACCAGCAATCCAGAGGCGGTTGAAATGGCTATTAAGAAACAAACGAAGATGATCTGGATAGAAACACCATCCAATCCGCTAATTAACATCACGGACATCGCTAAAATTGCGAAAACGGCCCATGATAACAATGCACTACTCGCTGTTGACAGCACATTCGCGACACCGATTGCCACTAAGCCGCTGCAACTTGGCGCTGATTTGGTGATTCATTCTCTAACCAAATACATTGGTGGCCACGGAGATGCCATGGGTGGAGCCGTCATGGCGAACAGTGAACACATTAACCTTTTGCGAAATGAAGGAGTCATTCACCATGGCAGTAGCATGAGCCCATTCAATGCATGGCAGTAGCATGAGAGCCCATTCAATGCATGGCTAATCATGCGAGGAGCGGCGACTTTACCCATTAGAATGCGAGTACACCAAGAGAATGCCTTAAAAGTCGCAAAGTATCTGGAACAACATAGTAGGGTAGAGCTAGTCCGTTACCCAGGACTGAAAACGCATCCTAGTCATGACATAGCCGCTAAACAAATGAAGAACTTCTCGGGCATGCTTGCGTTCAGAGTAAAAAACACACATGACACAGCAGAGAAAATGATGAAACAGTTATCGATATTCCACTATGCAGTATCACTCGGGCATCATCGGAGCTTAATATATCTAATGGACACAAACGACCTCGTCCAATCGTCCTATCAATTAACCCACGATGACCTCAATAACTATACAGCCATCGCTGGGGACGGCCTATTTAGAGTTTCTGTGGGACTAGAAAACCCTGAAGACCTTATCAGAGATTTAGACCAAGTATTATAGAAACAAAAACCGGAGCATTAAACACCTCAACCTACTTCTATCTTAAGATAGGTAGAGAAGTGAACTCAAGCAGTGTACCGCGAAGCTAGCATCGCTATGGCTGGTAGTGTTTTCCCTTCCAGAAACTCAAGAAAGGCACCTCCACCAGTCGAGATATAGGAAATTTTCTCACCTAGATTGTACTTTTCTATCGCCGCAAGGGTATCCCCTCCTCCGGCAATTGAAAAGGCCGAAGATGCAGCGATGGCTTTTCCAAGCTCCTGGGTACCGTAGCTGAATTGATCAAATTCAAACACACCGACAGGGCCATTCCAAACGATCGTACCAGCATCCCTCATGATTTGTGCGTAACGTTCCGCTGTTTTAGGGCCAACATCTAGAATCATGTCCGTTTCATCAATCTCTTCAACTAGTTTGACCGTTGGTTCAGCATCCTTTGCAAATTTTTTTCCAACCACAACATCGACAGGGACTGGGATTTCTCTGCCTTTCTTTGCCGCCTGCAGCATCAGCTTTTTTGCCTCTGAAACGAGATCAGGTTCATAAAGTGAGGCTCCTACGTTATAACCGGCCGCTGCGATGAAAGTATTTGCAATCCCACCACCCGGAACTAATTGATCAACAACGCTCGACAACGATTCAAGCACAGTAAGTTTTGAAGAAACTTTTGCGCCACCGACAATTGCCACCATCGGGCGATTAGGTTGAACTAATGCTTTACCCAGCGACTCAATCTCATTTTGTAACAACGGTCCTGAACAGGCCACTCCTGCAAATTGTGCTACGCCATGAGTTGATGCCTGAGCACGATGTGCCGTTCCAAAAGCATCCATGACGAAAACATCACACAGCGACGCATAAGCTCTAGACAAAGCTTCGTCATTTGTTTTCTCACCAACATTAAAGCGAACGTTTTCCAACAGCACGACCTCGCCATTTTCTAAAGAGGGGGGAAGAGACAGATAATCTGTATTGAGTTGCACATCAAAATCCAGATGCTTACCTAAACAATCAGCCACCGGGCTCAAAGAAAACGCCGGGTCGCAAATACCTTCATTAGGTCGACCTAAATGCGACATAACCATCACTTTTGCACCGGCAACAACGGCCTGCTGAATGGTCTCCAATGAAGCCAAAACCCTCTTATCAGAGGTAACAACACCATCTTCAATGGGCACATTCAGATCCTGTCGAATCAGAACACGTTTCCCGTGGAGTTCCATATCTGTGAGTTTATACATAGCGTTCCAGGCAATCAGCCTCAGTCAATGAAATTATCGGAGTCTCGATCAGATAAGTGGTCACAAATTGTATTCAGGATTCATCGGACAACATGTCAGAAATCGTTGCCAAAACGTTATCAACGGTCATCCCAAAATGCTCAAACACGTCCTTGGCAGGCCCTGACTCACCAAACGTATCAATACCCACAACAACACCATCGAATCCGGTGTATTTCCCCCATCCACCGCTAACACCGGCCTCAACGACCACCCGCTTGGTAACAGAAATTGGCAGCACCGATTGCTGGTAAACTCTGTCTTGAGCTTCAAATCGATCCGTTGACGGCATGGACACCACTCGGATAGCTCGATCTGATAGCTTAGACGCTACCGCCATCGCTAACCCAACCTCAGAACCGGTTGCAATCAGAATAAGTTCAGGTTCTTCAACGCTGTCTTTAAGCACATACCCACCTTTTTTAATGCATTCCAGCTGATCGGGGTTTCGAGTTTGATGCTCGAGGTTTTGTCGTGAGAAAATCAAAGAAAAGGGTTGATTGGTCGATTCAATCGCTTCTTTCCAGGCAATGGCAGATTCCACAGCATCACAGGGTCTCCAAACAGACATGCCAGGTATTAGACGAAGCGTTGCAGTTTGTTCAACAGGTTGGTGTGTCGGGCCATCTTCACCGAGACCAACCGAATCATGAGTAAAAACATAGATCGTTGGTATTTTCATTAACGCAGACATTCTCAGTGCATTTCTGGCATATTCCGAAAACATCAAAAAGGTGGAACAATAAGGTTTGAAACCTCCGTGCAGTGCCAATCCGTTATTGATAGCAGCCATGGCAAACTCTCTCACACCATAGTAAATATAGTTTCCATCGGCGTGATTCTGTATCCCTCTAGAGCCAGACCATATCGTCAAATTTGAACCAGCAAGATCTGCTGATCCACCGATTAATTCAGGTAATAAAGGACCAAATTTCTGCAAAGCATTTTGTGAGGCCTTGCGTGACGCGATAGTTTCCTTGTTTTCAACTATCTGATTAATCTTTTCACCAACTTGGTCATACCATTCGTCTGGTAACGTCGATGCCAATCTCCTTTCGTACTCGGCGGCCAGTACGGGATGGGCAATACGATACTGTTCAAACATTTCGCACCACTTAGCTTCTGCATTTTGCCCCTTCGCCTTAGCATCCCATGCAGTGTAGATCTCAGCGGGAATATCAAACGCTTCATGAGGCCAGCCTAGAGCAGCACGAGTCAGCTCAATTTCTTCTTTACCCAACGGAGCACCATGACTGGATTCTTTTCCGCCTTTGTTCGGCGATCCGAAGCCAATGGTTGTTTTACAACAAATCAGTGACGGTTTATTACTAGTCTGTTTCGCCTCATCAATTGCATTACGAATCGCTTCGGGGTCATGTCCGTCCACATCGGCAATCACATGCCATCCGTAAGAGCCAAATCGGCTCGGAGTATCATCAGTAAACCAACCTTCTACTTCACCATCGATAGAAATGCCGTTGTCGTCATACACCGCGATCAGCTTACCGAGTCCTAATGTACCGGCTAATGAGCATGCTTCATGGGAGATACCCTCCATCAAACACCCATCTCCAAGAAAGACATAAGTGCAGTGATCCACTAAAGCAAAACCGGGTTGGTTAAATTGCGCAGCCAACGTTCTTTCAGCAATAGCCATACCTACTCCATTAGCAATTCCCTGTCCCAAAGGACCCGTCGTTGTCTCTACACCCGGAGCATAGCCATATTCTGGATGGCCTGGGGTTTTTGAGTGTAGTTGTCTAAATTGCTTAATATCCTCAATGGACAAATCATACCCCGTCAAATGTAAGAGAGAGTAAATCAGCATAGATCCGTGGCCATTTGAAAGTACAAATCGATCACGATCAGACCACTTTGGATTTGCAGGATTGTGTTTCAAGAAATCCCCCCAAAGCACCTCAGCAATATCCGCCATACCCATTGGAGCACCAGGATGGCCGCTGTTTGCTTGCTGGACAGCATCCATACTTAATGCTCGTATGGCATTTGCTTTAGTCCGCTTATCAATTGACGTCATTAACCGCCTCTTAGCTGAGTTTGAGAGTTTCGAAAACAAAGAGCCCTTTTGGAGCAAAGATAATGACATCATGAGGGAGTTAACCCCGCGTACTATCGCGCACTAAAAGAGCAAAGAAAACCTAAAATCTGACAGTTTAAAAAACAAGTCTCCTAGTACGAAAAACCATCATATCCCGCACAGCAATCACATTACTTGACTTAGATCTAGCTTGCACTTAGCTCTTGAAAGCGATTAACAAGCACGCCGATTCTTGCCGACATAAATGTTGATAACTTGTTCATTTTCCAGAATGAGAATATAGCGCTTTTTGACTGTTTTCTGAAGTCTAAATCCACATCAGTACAACGATATCCCTTACTCCATTGCCATAGCGAATCAGACGTGGGAATAATCACATGGCATTTAGTTTGCGAGTACAGTACAACAACTACGCTCTATGCGGCGGTACCCTTTCAGTATTGTAGGTTTTTCGAAACCTTACTATTGACCTCAATCCAACTTTTCCATTGAACGAGTAATGCCGGAGTAACTGCAGCAACCACTGACCGCTTTCTTAGGTTTCCACAATCGAGTGGCTTTCCAGATAGGGAGGTCGCATCTCCCCCCGCTTCCATCAAGATAAGATAACCCGCCGCAAAATCCCATAGTTTTTGACCACCATGTAAATACAATTGAAACCGACCTGCGGCAAGCCAACACCATTCCAATACTGAAGCACCAAGATTTCTTTGAGAACGATAAGGTGGGCACCGCACCAGTTGCGCCGACAAATCACCAACCAATCGTTTGTAGTCAACATTCGCGATACAGTTTTCAATCGCCGGTTCTGACACTGTCGTCATTCTCTGTCCATTGAGATATGCTCCTCTACCCGACTCTGCAGAAAAGACCTCGTCTCTGACTGGGTCATAGACCACCGCGAGAATGGGGCAGCCCGCCACAACAAGGGCCACTGAGACGCCGTAAAACAGGAAACCTGAAATAAAGTTCGTCGTACCATCCAGTGGATCGATTACCCAATAGCCTCTCTCACTATTGGCTTTCGTAACCGTAATCTGATCCGAATGCTCCATTTCCTCTCCAATAGCACCAAAACCTGGCCACCTCTGCATTAAGATCTCCAATAACTCTTCCTGCATTTGCTTATCAATCGCAGTCACAAAACTACCATCAAGCTTCGTTGTGTGCCCAACGCGCCCAGATTTCAGCGCAGGGACACGTCCTGAAACCTGTATTACCAGTTCTGCCAATTCGTGCAGTGTTGGATAATTATTCATTAAAGTAGAACATTCGAAGAATAGGAGAACGGGTTAATCTCCCAAGATAGGTATCGATACGATCCAAGAGAGCAAAACTCATTATATGCAATTACTTTCTCAGCAAACACTACTTGGTCTCAAAAAACATCCTGAGCCAACGTTTTCAGATCAGGAATAATACCTAAACGACTCCCAACCTGAATAACACCAGCAGCATAACGAATTTCTTTTGACATCGTTGACGGTAACAAAACCATAGTATCGTCAATGACAATAATCTTTGGTGCCTCACGGCTACTAAAAGCAAGAAAATCATTCTGTTTAAATCCATGCACAGGCCATAACACCACTGCTCGACTGTAATCTTCATCAAGAATCGCTGTCGCTCCGAGCGCTTCAGAACTGTTAACCAAAGGCATTGAATATTCGCGCCAATTTATCTCATATGAGATGTAAGGCTGTCTATGTTCACAAAGTCGTTGATTTGAGCTCGCTAAAACCTGGGCAACCATGCTCACTGGTATGAGCAAAGACCCTGCTCGGGTATCCAAAGACAGGACCTTCATGACTGTTTTCTGCCTCTTGCACTAATCAATTTTTTGATTATATGGGCCAATGCAAACACATTATACGGCCGATTAATATAGTCATCAGCACCTAGATACAATGCTTTATCCCGATGCTGCTCATCCGATCTCGAAGTAATAACAACCACGGGAAGCGTATCGAAACGAGGATCTTTCCTTAGCTCCACCAGGAATTCGTAGCCACCCATTTCGGGCATCTCTATATCCACCAGAACAATATCAACCTTCGTCTGATTCAGTGTTTCCAACGCCTCAATGCCATTTCTCGCGACCAAAGCCTCCAGCCCAATGGAATTGATATCCCGTTGCATGACGGTTCGTAACACCGGAGAGTCATCCACAATCAACACCTGCTTTAATCTTTTGGAAGCTTCGTCGCCATCCTCAAGTTTAGGTATCACCAAAGGTTGGGTTTCCAGTTCCATCGTTTCAATAAACTGGCCTGGATCCAAAATCAGAACAATGCTGGAGTCAGCCAGAACAGTCACGCCTGAGACACCATTAATTGACACAAGCTGAGTGCCGGGTGTCTTGCTAACAATATCAACTGTTTCCTCAAACCCATCAACAGAAAACGCGGCAACTCGATCTGCTAGTCGAATCACAATAATGGACGCCGTTCCTTTGCTTGCAACGGATCCCGCCACTTCCATTCTATCGGGCAAATCCAAAATAGGTAAACGTCGGTCATTGAAATTGAGGTGCAGAACGCCACCCACATTGATGAGATCTGACTTTCTAACTTCAATGATTCGCTCTATCGTGCGGGACAAAATAGCACACCGATAGTCCCCAAGCCTGACCAGTAGTGCTTGAGTAACAGACAGTGTCACTGGCAAGCGGAATTGAAAGCTTGTTCCATGTCCTCTTTGAGTAGACACCGACAGGGAGCCTCCTAAATTTCGGACTGACTGATAAACAACGTTCATCCCGACCCCTCGACCAGACTCCAGACTGACTACTTCTTCTGTGCTGTATCCCGGCTGAACGATAACTTGCAATAAGTGATCATCCGTCACCTCTCTCATGTTTTTAGCAAAACCTAGCCTGACGGCTCTGGCGGCAATTTTATAGTAGTCCAACCCCCGGCCATCATCCTTCAATTCAACGAACAACTCAGTGCCCTGCTGAGTGACCTTAAGTTGCAATTGTCCTTCTAGGTTCTTATTCTCATGAGAACGAATACTGGATGGTTCAATGCCATGGGCGATGGCATTACGAATCATGTGCTCGAAGGGCGCTATCATGGTCCCAATGACTTGTCTATCAACTTCGATTTCGCCGCCGATCACAATAAAATTAACTGGCTTTTTAGCTTTTCTCGATGCCTCCCGAACCAATTGCCTCAATCGTGGCATATGCTCATTAATTGACGACATCCGGGCGCTCATAAGCCCAGATTGAAGCTGCTCACCCAGATAAAACTGTCGAAGTAACGCTTCCCCCAACTCAGACGCTCGGTCATCCAATGATTTTTCTACCCCTAACAACTTACCCAACTGCGAGTTTAGTGTCTCAGTTTGAGTTTGGAGATTAACAAAACGGTCTCTATGAGAAGAATCAATTCCTCCCGATATAATGCTGTTTTCAAATGGCATCGGGCAAGCAGCAACCAATGCCTCCGATTCACTTTCAATTTCAACCACTGACTCCTTCATGGACCGCACGCTGTCTCTGAAAACATCCAGCTCCTTTCTGGTTTGTTCCAACATATTTTTCAATTGTGTCCGAATCAATCCCAGCTCTCCAGAGTGATTCACCAGCTCAGAGAGTTTCTTATTCTCAATTCTCAACGAGTTGTCAGCGAATCCCGCCTCTGATTGTTCATTCATCTCATCGAATTCATCCAGCTGCGTCATGGTGAAAGCAAGAGGAGACGACATGGGCTCCTCCTTTCTCAAACCACGGGGCAATCTGCCTCCATCCTCAACAGAGGAGTCCATTGGCTTTTCCATTAGCCCTAACCGAGCGTGTGAATACTCATTAGCTAGCGACGGTATTTTCTGTGAATCCTCCACAGATGCATCATCACCAGCTAAAGTAGAGTAATTCGTTGACGTTTTTTCAATACCACGAGAAGGCGGTTCTTTTAGCTCACGCCTAAGGGACTCGTCCGACAATAGCAACGTAATGGCCTTATTCAACGATCTCATGTGATTGCCCGCACCAGCTGGAATAAAACCGAGTTCCGAAGCCAAGCCATCATGAATTTCTTCTAACAGATTGAGTAAACTCGATTGCTCACTGTGCGGCGAAACCTCTTCTTGATCCAGAAAGCTTTCAACGTTATGGCATAAAATAGACACATTATCGAAGCCTGTCGCTCCCGCGCTTCCCTTAAGCGTATGAAACTCACGACGTATAGAGATCAACATTTCAGGGGTGAGCTCACCCGCACGCCATTCTGACAAGTGTTGATTCACTCTAGACAGAATTGACTTGCTTTCATCCAAGAAAATCACTCTTATATCAGGGCCAGCATGGGCTTTTTCTATATTTTCTTCTGAGAGTAAATCGGCCGTGGCATTCAACAGCGTCTGTGAAACAAAACGCAGTTCCGATACAATATTCTCCGGCAACACTCCTTTTGAGCGAATTTCATCACCCGCCCTATCCAACAACCCGATAGCGCCCTCGAATAACTCGTCAAAACGTATAGAAAATGTATTAAAAGAGGCTTGAGAATGAACAATAGGCTCTAAAGCCTCTACACAGATGGCGATACTGTCAAATTGAATACTCCGACAATTCCCAGCTAGCGCATGAACGCTTCGTAAAAAAGTTTCCTGATAGGATAAGGTATCAATGTTCTCAGCGTTCGATACCAGCGACCGATAGCTGCTTTTCAAACGCAAAGTATGTTCTTTTAGCTCTCCAACAAATATTTGTCTAAGCTCGTCTGAAAATAGAATGCTGAATCGCTTGGGAGATTCTGATTCTTCATACTCACTTGACACGTCCTGAGCCCGAGCGGAGCGTTTCCAATCTCCGTTTCGATTTCCCTGCAATCTCTCTGCAACCAATTGCTCCTCTTTCTTAGCTCGAGCACTATCGATCAGCACGTTTAAAGCAAGCTGCCAATCCTGCACGCTTTGCCCCGAATCCCCTTCTATCTGCTCAATATCTGAACAAAATTCCTGTCGAACTCGATCACACATTGATTTAACAAAGCGCTCGGCACTCTCATCAAAATCCAAATCTTCACCATTCAAAGCCTCCATGGTTGACTCGCCCAATTCAGCGAACTCAGCGGCTTCCTGCTGTCCTTGTCCCACGAGAAAAACATTGACCGCCTTGAACACAGCTTGGATTTCACGTATCAACACCCGCTTCCCAGAATTAACTTTGAGGACTCGTCTTTTTTCGTCAATGCGATCCAAAAGTGGCATCACAAACCTTTTATCAGTCTCGCTGGTGTCGTCCCATAGCACACTCTGGGAACCCACTAAATCGACAAACCCATCTGTTTGCAACGTCTCTATCTGCCCATACGAGGAATCCAGCCCGGGCTCTAAGGCCCCATCCTCAGAATCAGACGAATCACTGTTAGAACTTTCTGGATAAAGCTTTTCTTCAGTGCAACCTTCGACACTCATTGATTTTAGCGCAGCTCTGGCATTATCAATCAATCGATCAGAATGATTATCCGTGTATTGCAGTTCATCAGCATAGACCTGCAAACTGGCAATAACAAATGCCACCTGCTCCCTTTGAGCGGGAGAAATAGTCAAAGATGTTTCATCCTGACAAAAAGCATCGATAGTAAGGATCAGTGAACGTGCCAGATCCAATCCTTTATTTGCTTCCAAAATGACAAACAACTTGGTCAATTCTGATAACCCCGATCTAATACGGCTAAGGTTGACTAAATCACCATCTTGCTGGTAATTGTAGATAACACTCTCAAAACTTCTAAGACGGTTTACAATTTCCCGGAGAAGAAGATTTTTGGCTTCTTCCACTTCATTGGCCACATATCGTGCATCTACCACAATCCCCTTAAACTCATCATCGCCATCACCGATCAATGCAAGGAGATCGCTTCTGCAAGCGTTGACGGTCGACAACCACTGGACCGAAGACACTGGGGGGCGACGTAATCCATCAATCGACACCAACACAGCAGACGCTAATCGCAAATCACTGTTCGATCCATCAACATTTCGGCCTGCGTAAAAGAATGTCTTGATCGTGGACATAATCGTTTCCACCAAATTCGCAAGATCTGAAATTCCTCTTTCACGGGCCTCTCCTTCTAGAAGTTGTAACAACGAAAGAAAAGATACATTGGTATCGCTGGACTTATCTCCAGTAAGACACTCCTCCAGCCCTGTTTCCAACAAGTACAGTTCGGAAGAGCTGAAAACATCGGCTAGCTCCCCCAACTTTCTCTCAAGCTCTCGATCACGTATTCCCTTAGTGTCTTCGGCACTAAAAACAAACCATTGTTCCAACCTAGTTTGTTCGTACACCTCAGAGTGAACCAACCCACCAGCCTGAACCGCGTTACTTACCCCACTACCGATGTAGAATAACATCTGCTTAAGCAATTCTTGAGGTGGGTTTTGTTTGATCGATTCGTTACTCTCATCTTTCATTCGAGTAATTTCGAGGTCAAGATTAGCAAACTGCGCTTTCACTTCATTGGAAACTGATAGTTCTCCACGACGCATCACGTCGACGAAATCCTTTGCAACCACCCACAGTGCTTTTAAAACATCAATTTTACTGACCTGCTTTAGCTGATCTAGTACCTCTGAAATGTTAGACAACATCCCCTGCTGATTATCATGGCTTAACCAATGTAACAGCGATTGTCTGAATCTTTGCCGTAAGTGAAAAAGGAGGTTAATTCTCTCAGAGTCGGTCAGACGAAGTGTTCGTTCGTGTGAAATTTTGAGATTAAGGTCCAGCGAAGGAGCAAACAAATCATACAATGCCAATCTAGTTCGGTTTGTCAGCTTTCGAACAGCATTAATGGAGGCAACTAGCGCTAAGGGTGATTGGGGTGATTCACTTTCAATAGCATAAAGGTATGTTTTGACCTCGCCGATCCCGACAATAAACCTAGAGAGCATATGTTCCATCTGACTTGAGTCACCCTGCTCAACCATCCGTTGGTTCAACAATGCTAGGTCCTCAACGAACAGACAGATAGCGTTTAAGTCCAGAATTCGTAGGATGCCATATACTTTGTGCAGGGAGTCAGAAGCAACATTTAACGTGACGATGTCAGCGCCATGTCGAACTCTGGTCGCGCTATTTTCTATCCGCTTAATATACTCCCACAGCTCAGGCTTAACCCAACCAAACATTTGTGGACCACAAGACGGAATGCTCATCTGGCTATACTTGCCTATTTGTTATACACAGCGAAAGAAATAAAATTAGAAACAATGGTTAATCCACCCTAAAACCCATAATAGACCGATTCAATCTTTGTGCCACTATTTTTAGCTGTCCCATCGCATTTGCCACTTCAGACGCATTAGAATTGTTTCGACGGGAAGATATATTTAGCATTTCAATGCGGTCACTGATCGACTCCATCGTTTCCAACTCTTCCTCGGAGCCGCCTGAGAACTGACTAATCGATCCCATTAACTGTTGATTCGTTGATTTAATTCGGTCAAACACGGCTTCGGTTTCATCAGTCATTCGAACCCCTGATGCAATTTCTTTGGTCGTTGTTTCCATGAGAAAAACCGCATTGTTGATATCCTGATTAATATTTTTCACCAGCTCCTCTATTCTACCTGAAGCATCCGCCGATCTTTCAGCTAACTTTTGAACTTCTTCCACCACTACGGCAAAACCCTTTCCAGCCTCCCCGGCCATTGCGGCCTGAATAGACGCATTGAGAGACAGCACATTGGTTCGTTCAGAAACACTCTGAATACCTTTAGTCAGATCGCTAATTTGCTGTGAATGGTCAGACAGTCGGCGCAATCGTCCAAGTGTATCCTGTACCTGAGTTCTCGCAGCCCCCATCCCCTGTACGGTCTGCCGCACATTGCTTGCCCCTTCCGTCGCAGCATCAACCGAAACACTCAACCATTGGGAGGATTCGGAAGCATTCTTGTAAAAAAAGTCGATCACGTCAGTTACCTTTCTAACATCACCATAAATACCCGCAACCTGAGCATATTGAGTTTCATTATCTAACCGGAATCTTGAAATAAGAGAACCCATCTCCTTTGTGCATTCGTCTACATCCCAAGATGCAGATCGAATTTCTTCAACCATCAATCGCATACTTTTCACAGCGAAATTAACTGACTTCGTAAGCGCATCGGCCATTTCATCGCTAGTTTCCGAATGCACTGTCAGGTCTCCATTGGTAAATTCTTGAAGATCGACAATCAATTGATCAATTGCAGCAGTGGAAATCGAGCCCTGATAATCATCAGAGTTCGACGGGGTTCCACCACGATTACCTGAAACTCGCGCAAAGCAAGCCAGCGACATTAGCGCTAGTGCGATTAGCACAAAACGTATGCGCTGGTTAAAGATCCAATGGTTTACAAATACTGCCGAAGTAGCGATATCCAACTCTAACTGATCAAGGAGTTTCGCCAAAACCAAACTATTCTCGGTTACTCTATCTACAGAATTTTGTAGCCAAAACGAGGCCTCCACTGGCTTCAACATATCGCCCACACTATCATCAAGCTGCGCGAAATCGTCGAGTAGCTCGGCCGGCCATGCCCCAATGATTTCGCGGCCATTCTCCAGCAACAATCTGTTATTGGACTCAAGTTTCATCATGTCTGCTTTTACCAAGCTTACCGATAGACCAATCCCAGTCCGGCCTCTGACCAACCAACCTGCATTCGACTTCACCCGTTCTAGCAGGACATTCTGCTCACCAAGCAGCGCTGCCACTCCTTCTCCTAAACGCTGCTCAACGACCTGACCAATCATCAAATTTAGTTGAGTCGAAAGTTTGAATATCAAATCATCCATCGACTCGACATCATCCCATGTCGAATCCAACACCAAGTGATTTTTTAACAATAAATCAATCTCTGGAAAGATGGTGTATTTCAAGCGACTAATCGCTGTTAGCTGACTAGTCTCATTGGCGTCCCGCACAGATAAGCCAAGAGGGAGGATCCTCTCAAACTTCGTCAATTCGCTAAGCGCATCGCTTTTTAGTGCATTGAGACTGATACGCTCTTCAGGGGAGCTTTCTCTAATACGTGATGTTTGAAGAGCGACATCCCTAATTTTAATTTGCAGACTTTGCGCTGTTTCTGACAGCATACCTTTGACTTTCTCTGCGTTAAATCGCTGATATTCGACATAAAAGAGCGCGGCTGAAGCGACGAGCAAAACAAAAAGCCATAACACCGAAGCCCAGTTGATGTCCCTAGGTCTATTTTTTGATATTGTGGCGCTTGAAAAAGCAGTCTCGCCGGAATCGACAGCCTCCATTTTTAGCCCCAACGCATTTGCTTCCGAATTATTACCACTCTGGTTATGAATAGATTTCGCAGTAGAATCGGCAAATCCTGATCCATCATCTTGCAGAGCACTCTTCATCTCAGACAGCCCGTGCTCCGTTGGATTTCCAGTTCGTTTTGAATACGCCGACTTATCTTTCATATATGCAGAGTTCCAGCGATGAGGCAAGTGAACGTTTGATTGATCAAGTCAGACATGACGCGTATCGGGAAAACAGCTCATTTTTATCACAGCCCACCCAAAATGGCTGCGGTTATGATCCCAACCATTGACTCAGAAATATCTGCCAATAATAGCCGCGCATTCATTTTTATCTGTCTTACCTACCTTCCCTCTTATCTACCTATATTCGCGAACAACTCACTATTGGTAAGTATTCGCATATCGATCACACACCACCTTTGCAGCCCCTCCATCAAAAATGAATTTAGATAAGGCCTTAATCCAGGCTCAACATCATTCACATCTCCGCGGGGAATATCATGATCAAAAGACCGCAAACTAACCTTGTTCTGTAACAACAATGCACTCTTGAGTCGCCCCTCCGCCAGCACCAACAAATTCGCCCCAGAGCTCACTTTCACTGGTCTTCGCCCAATAAGTTGAGCAAAATCAATCACCGTATAAATTTCACCCCTGATATTCGTCATACCTCTTACCCAAGGCTTTACCATTGGTAAGGGGCTACATCCTCCACAAGGAAATA
>WLWD01000924.1_pt1 | contig 33959 bp, 30 predicted proteins | sample 6712731 | NCBI WGS metagenome assembly WLWD01 (sample SAMN12718690, study PRJNA576275) | sponge metagenome | isolation source: marine sponge | host: Mycale hentscheli | place: New Zealand: South Island, Marlborough, Capsize Point | collected 2014-11-01
GTACTGATAATGATCGTTCTTTGAAAGTCCAAGCTAGAGTTCGAGAGTTCTGGGAAGTTCTGGCGGTTGTTCTGGTGTCCTGAACAATATATATATATATATATTTATTGCAGCTTTGATATTTTTACTTGAATATTTCCGCATCACGCGAGCGTTCTGTATTCTCCCATATTGTACGGTTTATATTGTACGCTCCTTGTAGCGCGCGCGTAGCGAGTAAAATCAATGAAAATTGTATTGTAACCGGTTGATAAAAATTTCAAAGAAGCAATAAATCACTTATCACACTCGTCGTACAATATGGGAATGATATTTTACTCTCACGCCACATTTTCACTCGCCTTTGGCTCGTGAAAATATTTTGCGTGCTCGTAAAATATTTTCCCATATTGTACTCTGACTCGTGCTATAAGTATTATATATAGTACAGTCAAACTTCCGAATAAAGGACGGAAAGGGAACACGAGTTTGTCCATTGTTGAGAAGCTGCCATTCTCGGAAACCTTAACTTTTTCTAACAATTGATTGTATAAAAGTTTATTAGAGTAAATGAATGGAGTGAAGAAATAAATAAAAAAAGGTTACATAATACAGCATAATGTATTGTTTTTTTTGTTTTTTTGTTTTTTTTGTTGTTTTTTTGTTTTTTTTTAAACAAAAAATCACATCAATTTGTCTTTTTAACGATGAAAAATTTAAGTTCACGGTATTGTCTGTAGTTGTTCCTTACTCTATGGCTTTTATGTGGCCATGATGCTCCAATTATGAGCTTACATTTTCCAATTGCTTCTTTGAAGCTCTTCAACTTTGGTAAAGAAGAAAACAAATGGGTTGTCACCATCATTATCATCTTCTCATCCAGTTGATTCAAGCTGGATTCCCTATCTCATTCATGGAGCTATTTAACAGAGGCTAAAAGTATGGAGTAACGAATTTCATTTGGGAAGTAAGAACAAAAAAAAAAGGAAGGGTCGCTAAAATATCACACCTTTATTTACACCGCTTACACGCACTGTGCAAGCACAAATTGCCGTAGGTCTACCCCTTTCCCACTTAGCGATTGGTAAAAGTCTGGCTACCGAGAGTAGGCAGCGGGTTAGAAATACAGTTCATCTACCGCCGCTGTGGACCCAAGATAGAACTTGTTGATTCATTAAAACTGTCTGAATTATAGTAAATTTTGATATATGTCATTAAGTGAAGCACTTTTTGTATGGTGTAACAATAGTGGGAATTCTGTTCTGTCCGTTGTCCGGAACTCGGAAGGTCCGCATCTCAGAAGCTTTTAATATACAACTTTCAATAGGAAATCCATCCGTAGTTTTGTGTTTGTCCGCTGATCGTGGATGTTGTTACACAAGATCCGGTAAAGAGTAGAAAAAAGTAATAGACGCACCCCTTTTATGACTATAATAAGGTTCAGAAAGGGCAGATAAATTTTCAGCTTTTTAATATTTTCTATTAACCCCTAAAAGTTTCTTTTAGTAAGGAATTTTGTAGCTTCGTAACTCCTAGGTATCTGCAGTTAGTTTCTCCACCATTTTAGGTAGCTTCCTGTTAGCCAGCCTGTCTTCCCAGTCCCTGCGTTTATAGTAGAACTGTGTAATCTACGACCTTGAAATTACGATCCTTGGCAGCAGTCAATTAACGTTAATTGATTCTAAATAAGTATGCTGGGTTGAGCACGTAGTTGGTGTGCGCACACACTCCTCCAGTGGGGGGTGGGGGGGGGGGGGGGGGGGGGGGGGGGTATAAAAGAAAGAATCCTCAACATGCCCTTTGACCTATAGCTCCTATTATTCATATTCAAAAAAGTAACCGCTCAAAGAGAACCCTCTATTATAACTCACTATCCTTTTAAGTCTATCCACACCACGTTTACAACGAGTGCCCTAACTAAAAAACAGCTATATGTAATCATTTTTGTGAGTAATATCATAGATTACTCAAGTCCATCCCCTATCAATACCGTGTGTATGTACCAAAGTATTTCTTGATTGAAGATGGACCCTCAGGATAGTATCTTGCAGAACTATGATAGCACACTGTACATCTTTTTGCAGTTGAATTTAGCTGCGCCAATGGGAAAAAGTACATTAGTTCTTTCTCTAATTAGAGCTCCCATTTGTTTTTGTTTTTGTTTTTTTCCCTTCTTTGTTTGTTTATTTTATTGTTTTGTCTTCTGTTAAAATGCTCACGACTTATATGACTGTTTCTCAGCTTTTGTGCCTAAGTTGCTGTAATGCGTACTAAAATAGTCTCCGGGAAGTCGGTGAGCCTCCATTTTCCACTTACATATCCCGAAAGAGTCCCCGGCTACGCCCTTTTATACGCGACCTTCTCGTTTAAGGCATCCACAGTTTGCAGGACGCGCTGACCCGAACACAACCACAGAGTATTTTGCGCAGGCGCAACAATCACCAACATAATGATAGTTCAGGATCGCAGGCTCCTTTAAGTACACTTGTGGTAAGATGCCCACTCATTTCACCGAGGGATACCTAGGAGACGACAAAAAATGTTAACTAACCACATCCCAAAAGTTTGGCTCTAGAACAGCTAAGGTGTTCGATTAACCCCAGCCTATTTCTTCGCATAGCAGTTACTTAAAGGGTCCTGTTGCGCCAGACGAGGTATACCGCTAAGAATAATCCAAAACTACCGCGGCAGCAAGGAAATTATTTGCTCACGTGAGTCTGACGTGATTTTAGTTATCAGCGACTGCTTACGCTCCTACGGCCAAAAAATTACTAACTTTTTCTGAAAAAATAGTCGAAACGAAAAATCTGGCACGTAAAAGGGACTTATAGTTTGATGCTTGTTTCAAACTCTGGGAGGCTGCCATCTACGAGATTCATGTGACAGAATGATTGACTGACTGACTGACTGACAAACTGAGTACTGTAAACATCTCGCGAATGTGTGCTAAGGGTTAATAATGACATGTAGAGAGGATATCGTAGAAGTTCAATGCTATGAATCTTATTTACTATACAGCTATAATTATTATAAATACTGTGAATTGCCGTATAATGTCATATTGTATTTATAGGTAACAGAATGAGGCTTATAAATTCATATGGAGAGATTATGCATATGATTAAAAGAAATGATGGCATTAAGTGGAAAATAGTAAGTGGATAGATACAACATATTTTATTAAAATGTATATTGGTAGCTAGTCATTTTAGTGTAGAAAAGTATGATCCCGAGACTTAATATTTAATATAGCTAAATACTAAACTAAATTCCATCCCCAAGGGACATATGTAATACTGTTATATTTGCTAAATTCTGATCAATCTATGTACCATATTCACAAATTCCCAATGTAATGCCTAAAATGCTTTCAAATTTGACAAAATGCTTAAATATATCTCGCATTGTTCTATTTGATAATACTGGCAAAATACTCACTATAATTTTATCTACAATGTTGACCTTATTATCAATGTTATGCTTGCCTAACATAGCAATCCCTAGAAGTATGATTAATCCTTGGCTCGCATGCGCGAGATCATTATAGTAGTGCATTTGTCAGTCAGTCTGTCAGCATTCGATTTCATAAATGGCTGAGAACTAACCGTTAATACAAGTATGACCTAATGCAGTAGCAGAATTTAAATACCTTAAATTGACCACTTTTTTCAAATTTCGAGCTATTTTCGGAGTAAATGCGGAGAAACGTCAGCTCAAAACAAGCGCAAGCTAGATGCAACGACCCTTATCTTTCACGTACACATTGGTTTACATCATACAGCAGTCACGTGATCACTTATAGTTCACGTATTTTCTCTTAACTGCGTGTGTCCTCGGTAGTTAGAAGTTGAAGTAATCCGAAGAAATCTTAGTTGCCGTACTAATGTGCTTAGGTTTCACATCTTGGTGCTCTAGCTGAATTATAGTTTTTTATGCATGTTACCTATCCAGGTATTCTTCCATTTCAATAATATTTTCCATGACTTTATACAATGCATAAGATATTAATAGTCTAACCCTCAGCGCGCATTTTGCGAGAGGGTTACAGTACTCAGTTTGTCTGTCAGGCAGTCAGTCATTCTGTCACACAAATCTTGAAGATGGTAGCCTCCCGAAGATTGAAACAAGCATCAAAATGTTGCACTGGACATTTTAAGTCCCTTTAATGTGCCAGAATTTTTCGTTTTGACTTATATTTTCAGAAAAAGCTAGTTATTTTGAGGTCGTACAATCGCAAGTGATTGTAGTAACACCCCCTATAGTCAAGCCGTACTCACATGAGCAAATAATTTCTTTGCTGCCTGTGGTAGCTTTGCATTATATTATTATTCTCAGCGGTTTACTGGAGTGCTTGGAGTTCCCATTAAAACTACTGGTGAGGTGAGTGTCACTTGTATGCTAAGTTTCTCCTATGAAGACAGCATTAATGCATGAATTCCATATCGACTTGCTCAAGCTTTATATAATCGACATACGTAGTATGATCAGATTGATACTACTCCAAATAAATTATTATTTTGGTCTTTGTAATAGCTAGCTAGTGTATAGAATGCTGAGGGTTGCAACCTTGGTGCTTCATTTTTAATATATTATATATATATCATTTGTCTGCTATGGAGACTACTAGTGAATTGGTACAAATTTGAATTTGGGATGTGCTGTCTAGCAAAGGCATTCTCTTCATTCATTTTTTGGCTTTGTTAGGGATATAAATTGAGCCGTGAAGTGGGAGCTCAGAGTATTTAATTAAAATATATCACTGCTATATATAGCACAAGATTCAATGAGGCAGTGCCATACATCCCAATCCCCTTTCCAAATCTTAAATCTTTTCTACATTTGTCTGAGGCTTCTAAGGCACACAAGCAGAATGCTAGTAAACAATCAACTCAGATACTCTGCCATGGTGGTAGACCAACCTATAGAGTCAAGTCAAATTACACTCTTATAACCACATGCCAGTTGTAATAATACTTAATAGAGGGTTATAAACAGGAAACAATTTCACAACATTCAATGAATGGTAAGGTAACTCCATGATTTTAGAATAAGAGATAAGAATGTATTTTTGGTAAGGTGAGTACATCAGTAAAGCATTAATTGGGTGAGCAAAGCGAGACCTTCACTGACGAGTCTCAATTGAGATTTTGGTATATATATATATATGTGGTGAAGTTCAAAGAGGTCAATGCATGTCCACCCCTGGAGGCTACTTTAAAACTTTAACATTGGCACAGGCGCAAGAAATTTGGGAAATAAGACTTTGAAATAATGCCAGGAAGAAGGAAAAAATAATGAAAAGTTACAGAGACAGAGTGGTGAGACGTTTTCAGTTAGGTTTTACAAACTTAACAGAGTTTATTTTTTATTATTTTAGTGGTGGGGGTAAGTTATCTTCGTTAATGTGCTGTTTGTCGTAGCTATATGCCTTACATAACAGATTATTCTTACTGGATAGACCATTCTCCAATAGTCAAGTCAATAAGAGAATACAATGTAATGTTAAATCTACTAGATCTGTGGTAGTGCATGTATTTTGGAAAGGTGGCTAGCTTTTGAATTTTTTGGTTTAGCAATCGTATCGTATTATATCCTTTGTCCATAATCAAGAATACAATGTAAGTCTAGTGTATAAATCCAGTGAACAAGTATGTATGTGTGTAAAGGTGTTGTATGTTGCTAAAGAATAGAACCCATAAACTAAACCAAAATACTTAACTAACAAAATAATTATTATTAGGGGTTAGCATTCAAATTTAAATTTCAGTCAGATCAGCTTGCTCACCATTTTTGTGCTGAAGCACATTACTAGTAGTGCATAATTGAGTCCAGCTTGATATTTTATTTCTTGACTCGTCAGTCTTCTTTTTTTGTGCTCAGGATCTTCATTTGACACTAAATGATCCTAAATCGACTTTTGTTCAGATTTATTGTATTTTCTTTCACAGATGTACCAAGTGGTGAGAGAAATGAAAGACGGAAAGGTGAAAGGTCACATTTACAGCAATGGTTGGCCAAATTTTTCAACAGTAGTAACTCAAGAATTTTGTCCCAGATTATCTGAGGTATATAAATAATGCATTTCAGTATTTCACATTATTTTAAAATTACTAGCAAGTACCCCACTGCACAGTGGGTACTTGATGTACTAACTTCTGCAAATTAGGAATGAAATAACGCAACGTATTTTTATCCCTCTACCATTTGGTTTAGTTGCATCAGTTCACTCTACTTTTCTTGACCCATGTATTCATGAATACGCTTTACCAACCTGCTCAGTTACACACACCGTCATCGTTGCTAAAGCTTGCTTTGTTTGAGACCCAATGAAGCTCTATATCAAAATTTTAAGCCAGAACTTTCAAATATGGGAAGTAAAAAATTACTTAAAAATAATTCGCTTGTCAAAACGTCGCATATTGCATTTTTTAATGTTATTTGACTGTCATTGTAGATCTGGCTAATGCAACAGTAATGGCTAAAGCTCTCAGTCTAAACTTAATAACCCTTTCGTATTGGAGTGGTGGCTTTATTCAACTTTAAACTAACATATTTACAATACCTTACTATGATGATGAGCATGATAATACAGCAAGTTGGGTGCGAGGGACAATGAATAAGGTAATGATGTAATTATGGAGAACAGGTTGTCACTATCTAAAGTGTTTGGAAAATTTTAAAGTCCATCTACTTAGAGTGTTGCTTTTGGTTGAATTTCCACTTTCGAACCTTGTCATGATCTTATCGCTTTGGAGTTCGGGCAGTTTGTTGGTTCTATTCTGGAGCTATGTCCTGAACATTATTAAAAAAACTTAACGAATATCAAAAGATGATGAAGGTTCACGTCATACAGAAATAACAAAAAGGAAAGGATAGATAATGACAAAAACACACAGGAACTAGGTAGTTTAAGGTGAGAAATCAGTTCATAACATACATAACTCCACTCCTATAATTACCATCAGGGAACGAAATTAGCCAGATGAGCTGGCCAATGTATTCCGTTACAATCATAAGCCTTCCTTTGTGCAGATTGAGCTTTTCTCCAATGTGAGTTTCCAGGCCAGTACCGTCTCACACATTAAACCTTCCTTGTATAGTTATAAAGATCAACAGCATAAGGGCTGCGGGAATGAGACAGTACAGTCTATGTCGGAATACTAGCATCCCTTCCTTACAGCAGAAAAAATGGTGCTTCCCACGTAGATTCTTGAGGTGACACTCAGTACATGAGCATCCCAGTCATGCTTTTGAACATCACAAGACTTGACTATTAATGAGGGTTGAGTTAAAATTCTCCACTAACCCATCTGTTTGAGAATGGTGACAAGATGTATTGATTTTCTTTACCCCAAGAAGCTTGCACATCTCTTGAATCAGCTCGGACAGGAAATTCGGTCCACGATTAGATAGAAGATCCTCTGGAATCCTGTGTCAGCACACTATGTTCTCCATGAACAACTTTGCAATCATTTCAGTCTTCTGATCAGATATAGCAAATGCCTCAGGTGACTCAGTCAGATAGTGTCAGATAGTCCACAAAGTCATGTAGTAATGTCCTTGCATGGTTAATGGAGCTGCAGCATATCAATGGCAACTCAGTGGAACAGTCCTCCAACAAAGATCTGAGCCAATGGTGGTCTGAAGGTTTTCATTCTCGTTTCCTAGAAGCACACACCAGACATGCCCTGCAGAAAGCAGTTACATCATTTTTCATTCCTCTCCACCACATGTGACGTCTCAGACGATCATACACCTTTTTGTCACTAAGATCAGCAAATTAACCTTTATGTGCTTCTTCCAACGATTCTCTAAGCCTTGAAGGCACAACTACACAATATTGATCAAGGAAAGTAGGGCTTTCATGGTAAAGTACGCCATCCACCACTTCATAGTTATTGCTTTCCAAAACAATTCTACGGAATGACACTCTTCCTCTGGTAGGGTTCCATCCACCAGACATGTAATCAAAACTGACATGTTTCATCTTCTGTCTGACAATTTGAAATCTCACTATTAAGAAGATCAGAGCACTTGCTACCCTCCTGCTCCACAAAAGATAGCCTACTCTCATCAGTAGTACAATGTGACAATGCATCCGTATTGGTGATCTTCTTTCCAGATTTATGTTTGATAGTGAGATCCATCTCCTGAATAACTAATGCCCAATGTGCAAGTTTCCAGACGGTCTTGCTATATTCAGTATGAATAAGCATGCAGTATGATCTGTGTACACAATACATGGATGTCCAAAAATATATAAGTGGAAGTAGCTCAGTGTCTCCAACTCCGAGATACCGTAGTTCCACTCATGCATGTCCACTGAACATGATACATACGCAATAGGTAGCTCACTCACCCACCACTAGTGACCAGCTAGCTCACTCACCACCACTAGTGACATAAACAATACTAACACATCCTTGAAAGCGTTATGCAAAAGACAAAGTATTATTGGTAGAGTAATTCCATACTATCAATGACACCAAGTTTATCTCTGTGTGATTTTACCTTTGACACCCTTTACCAAACAAGTAAGCTGGAGGATGAACAGTTCCATCATCCTGTTCCTGTGACAAAACAGCACCCAGACCAGTAGTGCTGGCATCAGTTTCCAGAATAAACATACAGCCAGACTCAAACTTTGGATAAACTAAAACAGGAGGAGAAGAGAGCAACTCCTTCAGCTGTACAAATGCTTTCTTGCATTCCTCAGCTTCAGCTTAAGATTTGCAGCACACAAACAAATAAAAACCTCATGCAGGTGATCTAAATGTTCCTGATTCCTCTTCGATGCAACCAAGACATCATCTATGTATATAAAACAGCTCTTCCTGCAAGAACTCTCACATAATTCGCTGGAATGTTGCTGGTCCATTGCAAAGACCAAACTGCATACGAGTAAACTCATAGAAACCTTTCAAAGTGTAAAAGCACTTTTTGCTTTAGCATCATCATCCAGATCTACTTGCCAGTATCCAGATGCAAAATCCAGAGTTGAAAAATATTTAGTTCCTCCAAGAGCATCAAGAGTATCATTTATTTCAGAGAGTGAGTAGACATTTTTTTTCGAGTCACCGCGTTTAGTCTCTGATAGTCTACACAGAAACGTAGCTACCATCCTTCTTTGGAACCAAGACAACAGGACTAGCCCACGGACTGTTAGATGGCTGCACAACACCATGTTCCTCCATTTCACTAAACATTGGTGCTACCTGCTCCCTTCTCAACACAGGTGTCCTGTAAGATCGCTGCTTGATCGGCAAATTATCTCCAGTATCCACAGAGTGATGAAGTACATCTGTATAACCAAGTTCGGAATCACTAAGAGCAAACACATCCGAGAATTCACCAACAAGTCTCCTCAGTTGTCTTGCTCAGGGGAGAGAGAATCTAATGGGGAATTGAGTTCACAACATAGTTGCTCTCGACGTTCCGACATACATCAACAGTGTACCACCATCGCTGATGTCAGCTGTGCACTGATCCAAAGACTTCACGGTACCAAGTCATGTTCCAGCCTCCAAGTGAACTGTCACACCTTGAAAATTTGAACAGAAACATCTCCATTCGTACAGCAACAGATTACAGAGCAATATTACCCAATTGCTTAAACAGTTCATGATCTGGTTCAAACAACAAATCAGTGAAATCGACAAGGGTGAGATAATTTTGCTTGCAACACATGACCTTTCTGTGCTAGAAGTTTTTTTTCATGTTCAGTCGAAGAATTAATAGACTCTTGAGTCACAACAGCTTTTCCATCACTATGCGAAACATAGTTGATTCCCAGTAAACATGCTTGTTCACTATCAGGTTGCACAAACAGTGGATTGGGCATCAATGTCCACCATTGCTTTGACAGGCAATCCTTCAAATATGTAGTAATGCACCAACAGCCAAGTCTTTTCTCTTCTAAAGCCTTGATAACAAAAGTCTGTCTAGTTTCTGCAAGTCCTTCCTGTTCTCGATTCAGACATCGCACAACCAACATATCCTACAATTGACTCTCAGTGAGATCCTCAACTTGCACAGACGTTTTCTCTCCTACAGAACCAGTGGTAGCTCCTTGTTCTGTACATCCAGAAGCCTCAGATTTCCTTTGACAATCCTTATGAAAATGACCAAACTTTATATCTGTAACATCAATGAGTACAATTTCCTTTTCACTTGACTTCTTAACAGGTGATGACAAATTCTTCTTATCCACATGCTTGTTCTGCATCCAGGAATGTTTACTCGAACATTTCTTGTTCTCATTGCGACTTTGAGCAGACAAAGCAAACTGTTTCTTGTGTTCCTCAAGCATTCTCGCTCCAGCCGATAACTCATGAAATCCTTCATCAGGATTAGGGCAACTCAGCTTGCATTGCCACTTCACAAGAAGAGCTTGAAAACCAATGTTACGTTTGAGTAAATGATCAAAGTCTTTGCCAGTAATTGAGGGAATAGCCAAACAAGTTGCTGGATGCTAATACTAAGCTGTTCTAAGGACTCTCTATCATTTTGAGTACAATGATGAAACTCCACAATTCCTCAATGTCTGCTGGCCTGAAGCGCTTCTTCAGAGCCGATACAACATCCTCAATGATTCACAGTTGTGATCTGGTAACATTCACAAGGCATCTGGGGCAGTCTTGTCAAGGTGAACTTAGTTGCTTCTTCGCAGTTCAACCAGCAAACTCCCTCGCTCATGGAGGCATTCTTGCCAACGGTCAAAACCATTGCCAGTATCACCCACCTAAAAATGGCAGATTAGGTAGATTCTGATTAGATTTGACATTATTTTTATTCAAAAAGAGAGCGAAACAGTGAAACAGACGAGGTTTATATAGCAGACAAAAAAGAATGAAGTGGCATGTCTAATGAATGGAACATTAAGTGTTTAAGTGTGTACTGTTTCAAGTTAATGAGTTGTGCTGTTGTGCAGCACAGCATGACAACGATCATTAATGACTGCTATGACATTCATTGCTGTTCAGACCTGAACAGATTCTGCACAGTAACACAAGCTTGTGCAGTCATCATAGCACCAGTGTTCAAGCCAAAAATTATTCTAGAAGTTGATGGCTTTATAAAGGTGCCGATTTTTGCCTGCACTACCTACAATGTAATCGAAACTCAGAAACTGAGGTTAATTTTTATTACAACTTTCTCTGTCTGGACTTTCAGTAACTTAGTGACAGTCTCCATGACACCATTAGATGTACATGCAATAGTAACATGAACAGTAGTGGTAGGTACACTAACACCAGGCACATACACACGAGAAACACATGCATCAGAAGCATGTCTGCATCAGCAGCACTCTCACTAACACTCAACACAGTGGTAGGCACACTTGCATGACCAGTACTAACACTAGGCACAGAACAACTCACCAAACCAGGAACGAACTCCTCTGCAGCAGCAGATAGCTTGGAAGTGGTCAATGCAGTAAATACTGTAGACACATCAGTACACAATGGTGGAGTAGAATTAGCAACAGAAGAGGGAGTAGCAAGTCCACTCAACGTAATATTTCTCACATTTACAGCAGATTCAGTTCTACTGACTCCAGTCAACAGTTTCCACAGCTGAAGTAACAACAAAGGTTCTCACCAGGGCAGTAGTACTTGAAGTAATAGCAGCAATGTCTGCAGCTTCCTCAACTCCCTCTCCCATACTAGTAGCTCCAACCCTTGATGAACATTCATCTGAATTACTGCTAGGTAAAACGATCGTCGAAAACAATGGCAAAATAATCTGGTAAAGGATTGTCATGATCATGGGTAAATACAGCAGAACTCGACTCAAATGTTGCTTCTTCTTTTTTTCAGCAAGTGTTGCCTCTCAGCTTGATGGCTGTCTTTGAAGTCCTGGATACACAAATCCTTTATCTTCTGCTTTGCAATCTTTACTTTGGCTTCCTTAGCTAAAATATGCTGGTGATCAGACCTAAGCTTTTCCAGAGAACATAGCAAGGTAAGTCAGCTGCTACTTTCCGAGCGCTTTCTCCAAACTAGCTTGTTGAACTGCCAGTTTGAGTTCCTCAACCTCCTCGTCATTGCTGCTAAGCTCCGCTGATCTCCAGTGAGTTTACTCTTCAGTTCATCCATTCCAGTCTCTTTTCCAGACATTCTAGCCTTCTTAGATGATCTCGCCCTCTCCTCCAAGTAAGTATCAGTGTCCAAAGCCTGCAACTCTTGACATCACATCTACTACTCCTTGCAGGATCGCCAATTGTAATACTCATGGGTGTCTCCCATGGCGTGGGGGTTATACTTGGTGACTGCAAGCATTGAATGGCATACATAGCCAGATATAAAACGATTGTAGAAGTTGATCATACCAAGAAACTCTGATGAGTAGTTGGTTTAGGTAAGCTTGAATTGCCAGTACTTTGTGGGGGTGAGAAGTTTAATTTCCTGCAATGCTGACTAAACTCATAGATGTGAAATCCATGTATGTGGAGTTATTCAAGACAAGATGGAAATGCTGCAGGTATACTTCTGGTGATGAACTGGATTAGTACGTGTAGTGTAGCAACACTCAGCAGCTTGTCCATAAACTTCTAAAAGGTATGAACCGCATTGAGAAGGCCAAAAGGCATAGGAACAAACTCATAAAGGCTAAACCAAGTGGTGATTGCAGTATTGGGAATGTCACCGGGAATTTGGTGAAATACCCACACAAGGTGAACACTGTAGCACCACGCAAACTTGCTAAAAAGTCTTGCAGGTGGGGAATAGGGTAGCGGTCAGGAATTGTAATTTGACCTACAATCTCCTTGATCTATAATCCCCTCAATGTCTCCAGTCACCAGGGGTCTGCTTTGAGGTGAGGTCAAGCGGAGAGCTCCAACTTGCTACAAGCAAGTCTTAAATTTAGGGCTAGGCTAAAAATGTGCGATAATTCCTTTAAAATTCTTGGGTTTTTTTTTTTGCTTTTTGTCCAAGTGAAATATTTGTGACAAGTGGTTACTATGGCATTGAGCCTCATTACTGTATGAACAAAATTGAAAACTCCGCTGTTATTTAGTAGCTGCTGGAGTGCTTTTGTGAGGAATTACTTGTTATTAAGATATTCAGAATGGCTTATTTACTACAAAAGCGACCACTATTCTTGAACATTAAGATACATGGTTTATGATCGATGGCTATGTAGTTAGCTGCTTGTAGCTACTTTTAATAACAAATGAACTGAATGATACCTCCCTAAACCAAGTGAATAGTAGCTAGAACTTCAACTTCAGGAAAACTAAATAAATACAGATTAATTTAGCTATGTTGTTGTTTGTACACAATGTATACTACTATACTATACTATAATGCTCTTGTACACAATGATTTATTCGCCGTTGGTGCTGAAGCACATCTCTAGAATGTATGTATATATATAGCTATATATAATACTTATTACATGAGTCAGAGTGCTATATGCCAAAATATTTCACAGTGCAAGTTAATTTATTTTCACAAGCCAGGGGCAAGTGAAAATAAAGCCATAATTATAGTGAATATCTTGCCATACCACTCTGACAAGTGTAATAAGTGGTTTATTCATATGCTAGATATCTTCACTCCTGTAGTCTGTGTAAAATTGGCTGTAGGAGCTACATCATGTTTCTATTCTTACCTGTTGTATAAGCATTTTTGTGTGCTCGTTATCTTTGTGAATCACGTGTGTTATAATGGTCACAGTTCATGATTACTTTTCACTATTACTGTACAGAGTACTACTAGTGTGAACATTTCTCTGCAAACAATTTCACGGTGTTATTTCACACTGTATTGTGCAAGCTCATTACACTAATAGTTATAGCAACAGGCTTAGTGTCTCAGCTGTTGAGAGTGCAAATGCTGTTTGTTTCTTGTTCTTCCAACTGACTGCAGCACCTCCAAGCACAAACACATAACCAGAAGTTGATTTCCTGTCATCAAGGTCCCCAGCCCACAGATAGCTCACTTCCAAACTTCTTTCTGTGCAGTAATCCCAGCTCAGTTGTACCCCTGAGATATCGGAAGATTATTTTCACACCCATCCAATGCTGTTTTGTTACTTTTGAGGATGATTTTGCTATCATACCAACAGCAAAGGCAATATCAAGTCTTGTTCCTGTGGATAAGTACAACTGACTTCCCACTGCCAACTGATACACACATGAGTCAAACAACTCATCCTCATCACCAGCACATACAAATTTTGAGCCTGTATACAGGAGTTGCAACACTATTGGCATTATCCTTTTTGTACTTTGTAAGCGTTCTGTTGATGTATGGCTGGCCTGTCCACACCTCACCAACTGCTTTCTTCCGAACAATCTTCAGGCCATGAAAATGATGTAATCTACTGAGATCCTTCATGTCAAAGTGGGAACAATATTTTTGTTCATGTTCTCAAGTTGATCTCTAGATTTACATACAATCACAATGTCATCAACGTACACAATAATGACTATCAACTCCTCAATTGTGTTACCACATAAATGAAGGGATCACTGTTACATTGCACAAAACCAAGCTACTTTATATGAGTATCCAAGGTGGAGTTCCTGCATTGTGGAGACTGCTTGAGACCATATAAAGTTCAATTTAATTTACACACTGAATCTTCACAACCATCTGCTACAAAACCCTCTGTTGCTTCATAAAACTTCCTCATCCAGCCTCCCATTAAAAAATGTGGTGGTGACATCTAGCTGATGCAGTTCCAATCCATTACAAGCAGCCAAACTTACGACAGCACATAGCGACTCCATCCAAACCACCGGGCGAAATGTCTCATCATAGTGTAATCCTTTGATCTGAGAGAATCCCTGTGTCACCAATCTAGCTTTATATTGATTTACCTGACCATTCTCATCAACCTTCACCTTGAAAACCCACTTACTACCAACAACTTCCCTATTCTGTGGCAACTTAGCCAGCTCCCATGCCTCATTCTCTTTTAGTGACCTAATCTCCCTCTCCATCGCCTGTTTCCATTTGGACCTGTCACTGCCTCCTGGAAAGTAATTGTACTATCAAACACGTTTGTAGCAATTGATGCTCGTTCTATGTCAGAGTCTGGTCTCTTTCTCACTCTCTGAGATCTTCTTGGTTCGGGTTTAGAAGCACTTTCTGGCAACACTATTATCATCATCTGATATCACGTCATCGTCTGAGATAACATCATCAGGGATAGCATCCTCCATCATGTTTTCAGACTCCTCTTCACAACCAAATGTCACACTGTCAGTAGTTCCTTTTATTTCAGCACCGTACCAATAAAAGTGCACTTCCTGGCCACTGGATCAAGTTTTTTCCATTTGTCCTTGCATAGCCAATACACCCAAAAAATCAAAGGTTGTTTACTTTGGCTTCGTTCCATGATATGCTTCAAATTGAATCATTCCGAAGTCCCTCAAATCTTGTTCCCTACAAGATCAAAAATTATCAGTTTTGTTTGTTTTGCAGTAAAATAGAATCAGTAATTTTATGTATTCAACTGGTTTAAGTCCTTCACAGCTGTTGCTGGAGTACGATTCTTCAAATACACTGCAGTGGATAAGGTCTCTGCCCACAACCTACAAGATAACTTAGCACCAACCAGCATAGAGCATGTAATTTCCACCAGGGTGCGATTGAATCTCTTGGCCATATCATTTGTTGTGGTGTCTTAGGAATAGTGAGTTCATGAGTGACTCCTTCAGCTCTCAAGTATTCCTGAACATTTGTAGAGGTAAATTTCCCATCATTGTCAGAGCGTAGTTTCTTCAACTTCCTGCCACCAGTCTTTTCTACCATGGTTTTCCATTCAATAAAATGTGAGAACACTTCATCCTTTTGTTCAGGAAATATACCCACATATATCTGGTCTTATAATCCACAAATATCAGGAAGTACTCTGCCCCACCAAATGACTTGACATTGATTTTCCTGCAGATGTCTGTGTGAACAAGTTCTAAACGTTCTCTAGCCAACACTCCAGTACTGGTAGGAAGTGGGGATTTGTGATGCTTCCCCTTTACACACAAGCTGATATCTTTGTGCCCTTTAAAGTCAAAAACCCTCAACCAGTCTCTTTGTTGCAACTCCACAGGCTTCCAACACTCAAAAGACTGAATCTCTTATACCAAACATCTTCCTTCATTTTTGCTATACTAGCTAACATGGTTCAAAGACTGACAATTTTGAAGTAAAGTGAACCACACCAAACAGATGCTGCTATTACTTTCTTCTCAACATTCAGGATCCAATAACCAGCTTTATCCAAATCAATGACCTTCCCAACCTCCGAGGCCTTGGAGACACTGATGAGCTTGTATGACAGACCTGCACGTCTCTAAGCTTGCACAGCTGTGTTCCATCAGGTAAATTCTTTGAAAGATGCACTGTCCCTCAAACCAATAGCCTTCAAACTACAATCATGACTGATTACTTCTTTGGCTTAACTAGTTTGCTGTAACAGGCAAACTGCATTCTTGAATTACACATATGGCAGGTTGCTCCAAAGTCTACAGTCCAGTTATCTGATGAAACTACCATGCACACATGACCTGCAACTGACGCTTCTTCATCTGTCAGTTCTCCAGCAACTGCACTATTTGACTTTTGCTTGTACCTCTTAGCTAGCTTAGGACAATCTCTCTTGAAATGCCCTGCTTCATCACAACAATAACAATGTCTGGGTTCCCTTGAGCTCCTGACTCTCATTGCCATGGCCTTGACATCATGGTCATTGAAGCTACTGTGTAACTTCCTCTCCTCAGGTAGCGATCTTTCGGTCACCAACTCCATTTTGGGCACTCCTGGGACTTGCCTCTAGAGCTGTGACTGTGACTCTGGCAAGTTTGCCAATAAATGAACCACTCACCACTCTGTTCTCATCTGACAGTAGGTCGCCTACTGCAGCAAACCCATTAAAAAGCTCTTTACATGCTCCAGCACAGACTTACCCTCTGACAACCGCAATGAATATAACTTCCTCCTCAGTTCCAGCCTGTTTACCCACGACATTCTCATAAACTGGTCCTAGAAAGTTTTCCATGCCTCCGCAAGATTGTCAGGTTATCCTATTAGACAACAAATTCGGGTCTACTGCCAAAACCGGTATAGCCAATTCGTATTCATTCAAGTTTCTGTATCTTTTGCTGACAGACTATTGGGCTATGACTATGAAAGAGTTGCTGGTGGAGGTGATTAGACCAGACGTATTTGGAAAGTTCCAATGGAATATGATCTGCTTTGAGTGTCTCCCTTTTGCCTATCCTTAATGCTTGCTAACCTAGCTGTGAAAGGGTGGCTGACATGTACAAGAATTTATATTTGTGCTGTAGACTGATACTCAAATGGCTGACAGTATAATAATTCTATTTGTGGTTGAGGAGGGCTATTCCTGGTAATTTGGTATGGCCATGTCCCCAGACCCATTCCCAGAATACGGGCTTTGTAAAGGGTCTGGCTACACCAGACTAATTTCCTCACTGGTCACTATTTACCATAGTCCTTCTTTCTTGAGAGCCATCTGACATTGTACCCTCCACATCACGTAGTTGGCTCCGCTGAGTGGAACCGCTGTCCCCCTGTCCCTAGATTCAGCCGTCTATAGATCACTCAATGAGGAACTGCCAAAATCACCTCACATACCCACAATAGCCTAACTGCCAATCCACCGACGTTAAATTCCCAATCGAGAGTTCAGAATGTTCAGCTTCACTATCTAGCACAACCGCTTCCTGCCTGAACCCATAACCTGTTTGCAGAGAAATGTTCACACTAGGAGTACTCTGTACACTTGTAATAGTGAAAGTAATCATGAACTCTGAACATTACATCACGTGCTTCACAAAGTTAACGAGCACACAAAAATAGAATATTAAATATGATTATACAACAGGTAAGAATAGAAACATGATGTAGGTTCAAGGTCATTATGAACAAAGTGTATATCTCTAACAGAATAACAGTTATTTCATTGGTCACTACCTAAAAATAGCCTATAGTGAAGATATCTAGGGTGAATACATATATTTATTATATGTATACTTTGACTTTTTTCTTGAACTGTTTTATAAGTTCAGGATACAGTTTGTAGAATGGACATGAATTTTTCAAGTATATATATATACAGGTGGCCGACGTTAGGTTTGCCACAAATAATATGGACGATCTGTTGGAACTACTTGAACATCATCATCTAGTCTCTTGGACAAAGCCTCAACTCATTTACTGTAAATTTTTTTGCAATAGGACAATTATTCTGTCATACCATGTTATGATATGTTTATTATATATAATATATAGATATATATTTATTCCACCCTAGATATTTTCACAATGATATTAGGTACATGACCCGTGAAATAACTCACAATATTTCACGTTGTTATTTTACGCTATACTGCACAAGCTAATTACCCTTGTAGTTATAGCAACCGGCCAAACTTGTCAATTTTCTGGGTTATTACAGCTTACTTTCCTCTGGTATAGCCTATTCAACCCGTTAGAGCAGCTGCTAAAATATCAGATGGGGGTGTGTGTAGCCCCTACAACCAACTTTACGCTGTGAGTTACCCTTCCTCTAGTACTAACTACAGTAGTGATTAAGATATTTAGTGTGGAATAAACCACTTATTACACTCAGTCAGAGTGATATGGCAAGATATTTCACTCTCAGGCTTTATTTTCACTCGCCTGTGGCTCGTGAAAATAAATTAGCCTGCTCATGAAATATTTCGCCATATCACACTCTGACTCATGTAATAAGTACTATGTATATTATACATATTATATAATATATATATACATATGTACACATACAATAGAACTTAGTTTATATGAACTAATTGGGGATTGGGGTGTTCACAAGATCAAATCGTTTTATATAGCCAAACCAGAAATATAAGGCAATCATCATAGAATATTACCATCTTCATTGTCTTTCTTTAATCTTCCCTTCATCATTTTCAGCCATAGCCCTGGTCATAATCTAATTGGATCAGTTGGGTTCAGATAATTGAGATTTTATAGTGCTTATAAACTACTGATAGCTTTCATTTTATATGCATATGTTTGTTTGTTTTTGTCCTTAGATGCAGATGACAATCATTCTGATACTGATTATCTTCTCTATAAATTAAATGGAAATATTCACAAAATGGCACAACAAAAGTTGGCAAATTTTTCAGAATTGTTTAACAGCAGCATTGTTAGCCTTAGAACGCGAACCCCAGTGTAAGTGGATAAATTATTATTGTTGGAATTATTATTATTGTTGTTGTTGTTATTGTTGTTGTTGTTGTTGTTATGTTTTGAGTTATTCAAGTGGTAGGTGACTTTTTACTTGAGGAAATATGATAGTTCCATTTCATATATTACATGTAAAACTATGTATACTCCATTTGAATGGTTTATTTTCTGTTTTTAGGCTAAGTTTACCTGAAGGTTACATTTTGGGACATTTAAAACCTCATCATGCAAAATTTTTATCAGAATTTTGGTTTCATGAGTATTCTCAAGAAAAGGTGGTAAATTTTTTGATCCACAATCTTTCTCATTACAAAAGTTTTGCTGTGTTTGATGTTCAAGAACCTGATCATCCTGTGTCGTGGTGCATGTTCAAAGCTGGGGGAATGCTTGGAATTAAACATACTTTGATTCCATATAGAAGGAAAAAAATGACGACTATGACAGAACTTGCATCTATTTGGATGATATATCTGTACAATATACTTGGAATAGGAGAATGTGATGATTACATGCTAACACTGATGAGATATGACCAAACAGATGTTCTTGGAAAATCATTTGCCATTTGGAATTACCCATCTTTGATAAGTTAGCTATAATAATAATATTCGTATAATATTTTTGATCATAATTTCTGTATGTTTGTGCATATTTTTATTGCTTCATCATTATATTTACATTGGTGGAGACCACTGACATTTCATCTCCAACACAAGTGCCTGAATGAAGTAGTGTTGTTTTAGTTAACTAAAACTAAAACCAAAACCCCTTAGTTTTGGGGTATTTTACTTTTGGTAAGAATAACTAAAACTAAGCTATAGAGAATATGAAAAAACTAAAACTAATTATTTTAGAAGACAGTAAATTAAATAATAACTAAAACTGCCAGTAGAGTGGATGACAAAAACTAAAACTAAGCAATTTTATTGTAAACAATTCACCTCGAATTATGTCATTATTAAATGAAAATATAAATTCTCATCAAGTAATTATTCTCTAAACTACATAACAAATACCATACTTCATTAATAATACCCAAGTTATCACAGAAATATGCCATTTTTGAAGTTCTTTGGGAAAACTACATGAACAACTTTCTTTAAGGAGTCTCATTATTGCAGAATTTGAGAGGCAACATAAATTAACTAAAACTAAGACAATTGATAGTATAACTAAAATCTTCTACATGGTATAACTAACTAAATCTTCAGGGAGAATTTGGGGAAAAACTAAAACTAAGCATTCAAGATATTTTTTTAGTATGAGAAAGTCTGGAATCTCTGAACCAAAACAACACTGGAATCAAGTATAACTTTTCTTTTTCTTTTATTTGTAGTAAGTTTGATATATTAATTTTTCTTTTCTTTTTCTTTTATTTATTGATCACCATTCTCGTGTTTTTACCTTTATTTCATGTACACCTTTTCACACCTTTTCACACCTGCACCCCAGCTTTATCATTTGTGGTCACCCTACATAATAATGAACCAATCAAATACAGCCAGCTTTCAGAGACATTTCTTCTGCATCATGTTCACCCAGGATGTGGGTGTCAAATGGTTTTCTATATAACTGGCCAGTTGGCTCACCACATCAGTCAGTCTTTAGTTTTGTAGTTCTACGCCGGTTTTTAATTGAAATATAACTTAATTAAGTAGCCATAGGGCAAATTATTGAGCCTTTAGTCCTGGATTAGAGAAATACAGGAAGCCCTCAATCACAACTCCTCCTATTCCAATTCCGTCGAGACTACCTCTGGTGGCAGCATCTACCTGGTAGCAGTTGTCTCTCTATTAACTTGGGACAGCCATCACAAGAAAAAACATCAATAGTTAATTAATAGGTTAATTTATAATATAGCTTAACAATTATCTAGTAGCTTTAATTTTAACTAAATCAATAAGTAAAATTCAACTAAACTGACTTGGACAGACGGCATCCATATACTTGTGGGATGTGACAAGAGATTAGCCTTAACATCCAAATGCTTGTGCTACCCATGTAGGTAGCTGATGCTAGTCATGAACTTATTTTTGGTCATAGTGTAGTACTCACACACATTCACAATTTTTGTTCAGTTTTGTCTTGACTTTTTTGCTAGTGAAGTTTTATACATCTTGCTGTTCCCACGATGGAGTACTTCACGAGTTCTATAACACTTAGCTTTGATCAATTTATCGTTAGTTGACTCTGGTGACAATGACCAGCAACCTCGCCTTTGCCCCACCACCATGGCAAGTGCAATAATTAACGTTTATATTAGCTAGAACCAATCTTGTAGTGCCCAGGCAACCCCAAGTACTTTATATACTAGTAAACATATTCAATTGAAATAAAACTAGACTGAATTATAGTGTACACTATTTAACATTATGTGATGGATCAATAAGTGACAATGCCTGTAGTCAAAATGTTTACGTCTTTCCACTCTAACTTGAATCAAAGTATTAACTGAATGTTCCACTTGAGTAACAACACCACATTACCATGTAAAAAGAATAGTCAATTCAAAATTCCTTTAATAAAAAATGAACAGTAGCAATGACATACATTAGACGAAGCATAAAAATGTATATATGGGCAAATGAAACTTAATTACATCATTTTACATAATGTGCTGGGAAAATCCCAACCCAGTCGTCATTCTTGCCTTCCCACCAATCTTCCTGGGTTTCAGTCTTTGTGATGATTTGGATGACCTGCCCTTTCCTAAATTCCAAATCGCACTTCACCTCAGCTTTGAAATAGAACAGAGCCCGAGCGTTCTCCAGACGATCCCAGTCAGCTTCTCTGGCCAATCGGTCTTTATCTTTTCATCTAGGGTCCACAGGCTGTCTCTACTCTTTGAACTGGTTGCTTTTTTCTGGTATCATTCATGAAATTCAATTGATTAGACAAAGATGGCTTGGATGGAGGATTGGACCATCTTGGGCATGGCCTGTGGTACTTCTCAACTTCACTCTGCCAAGAGCAACTTTGTAAATGGCAGATCTTCTCTTAATTCTTGTAAGTGGAAGTTATTCGTGATTGAGTTTTAATTTCTGGTCAATTGTCCAACACTTATAGCTCCAATTTGTGTGGACATACATGTGTCCCACTTCTGCCAAGTCTGTAGCTACTGTTTCAAATTATAGTTGTAATTTTTCCTCACTCAGTGATTTTCAGTTGGCTTTCTGTAATGACTGTATGTGAAATGTAACTAGCTAAAATTAACCTATTATAAATATTCACTGCAATAGAAAATGCAAACTTATTTTTATAATATTCTGTTTAATAGTATGGCTTGTAAGATGTCCACTCAAAAATGCATGGCACGTAAGATGTCAATTCAAAAATGTATGGGGAAAATCGCTGTTCAATTGAAATCGCACTGGGAAAGTGAAATATCGCGTAACTAATTGAAATACCTCGGTAACTAGGTGGAAACTAAGTGAAATACCACGGTAGCTAAGTAAAATAGTACGGGTTAAGTGCGCATGCGTGCAGCGTTAACCTTGGAAACGTACATTGCGAGATGTCATTCTTTACCGTAGTAGCTCTACCCATATTAGAAGGAATGCTTTTCAACAGATTAGGAGGAGCCTATTTCTCTATCTTTAACATAATAATATTAAGTATTAATTAGATCCCGTTGCTATATTGTTACTAGGTGGACTAACTTGGTAAGTGTGCACTATTTTTTGCCATTAGCCATTTCTGCGAAAATGCTGATAAACAAGTTGCTAGTGGAAACTGGGCATGCGTAAACGGGATCTAAAATAGTTAGAGCATGCGCGCTTACACTGTAAAAAATGGGGTGTTCCACTACACCTTTAATGGGGTGTAGTGGAACACTTCGGTATTGTGGGGTGTTGTGCTACACTCTGAAGTGTTTGGTAACACTGTGGAGTGTACCATGACACCCTTATAAGCATAGTGACTTTACTACACTTCTGTGGAGTGTATCAGTACGCCCATGCAGACTTGCTACTTTAAGAGGTGTTCAACTACTGACACAGTGGTAGGAACTAGCTAGTGGGCTGACTACAACTTTGGCCAGTTTGTTGATGGAAATAATTATTGAATATTTACAGTTAATGTGCATATCATTGTGCTGGTCTTATGTGGTTCACAATTTAGTGGGCAAGATTCTATAAAACACACTTTATGTGTCATTGTGCAAGCTATATTAATAGTAGCTAGCTTTACTAATTTCAATTTATTGTTTTTATTCACAGCACTAACGAGGAAGCTGAAGAGCTTAAAGTTCTAATGAAGAATTTCAAGGCATGCTTGGTAGCTAAGTTTGAGAACAACACAGCTAAATATGTATATGTGGTTATTTCTAATAGTTATTAAATTTATATTGTTATGATGACATTAACCTTTAAGTAATGAGTCTCATTGGTTTCATCTGCCAGAGATAGTCTTGGCTTTAAAAAAATAGGAGACAATTAAATAAAACCTGAGATTGCATTTCTGCTATGCAGCTTACATCTTAATGATATGGTAAAAGTGTCAACGCAATTCCAGAAAGTAAAAACAGCATTTGTCTTTGCACAAATCAACTTACCATAGTAATTGAAAAGGTGACGCTTTACCGAACCACTTTGAGAAGCCTTTAAGATGAAGTACTGTAGTTGTAAACCCCTTTACCCAATTAATTGATTAGCACAGGTGCGTACAAAAACCCTTGAATATGAACTCGAAACAAACTATATATTAGTTGTAAGACGCTAGGATCATCCGTGCATTGGGTAAGAAGCTGTAAGCTTATTTTAAATCAACCGCTTTTGGTTTGTGTAGGCTTTACTCACTGTTCTGTCACTGGTGTTGCTACCAAAACTGAGTTCCAGTAATCTAGCTTTTTTTTTTCTTTTTTCTTTTTTTAATTATATATATACACTACAATACAATACAATACAAAATAATATAAACTCAGTTACAGTCAAAAAGCAAATGAAATTAGATCAGTTTAGATGTGCTTCTGAGGTCACCAGGTCTACTGCAGCTGGTATTCTTACAGCATGTCCAATGGATGATCTGGCTCCTCGAATGGCTTGGATAGACCGTAGAAGGATAGGCGGCATCGTAACCATTGAAGAGTACTGCTATAACTGTGTTCCCACTTATTGGCGAGCATGGACGCTAATTTTTTTATAGATATACTGGCTTCCTCTGCTATGCCACCGGTAGTAGAGAGTGCAACTGGTGTGAATGTGGCGTGTTCCACTTCTCTAATTCTCTCCTCATATGCCTGTTTCTTGGCTTGTTCGTGCTTCCTATACACCATTTGCATGTCTGAATGTTTGTTGGAAGGGGCACAGGGGTTGAATACCCTTACATCAAAATATGTTCTTTCGTGATTGCCGCCCCAAACACCGTTTGCTGCAATGTCGAGTCTTACTCCTGGCTGTGAGTTAGCAGTCGCACCATTCAGTTCTTCAAACACGGGCTGAAGGCCAGGCTCAATACATACATCCTTGCACACCTCAGTTAAGAGTTGCTGTCAAATTCCGTATTTCGTTGTGTCTTATGGATGGAAACCCCCCTTTGGGGCATGAAAGGGCATGCTCAACTGAGAAGACGGCCCCACATGCACATTTAGCTGGTAGTCTCCCAGGGGTGTCCAGCCATAGCGCAGTGCGAGGGCGTCGTGAAATGCACCCCTGTGTAGAGTGGAGCCGTGTTCCATTAGTGGGAGCACTGTCAGCCAGGTTTATGATCCTTTTTCCTTTGCTAGGTTCACTGCTCTCTTCTGGCTGGCAGATAGCAATTTCATGAGGTCTTCGGCATCCTTTGAGTTTTCTTCCAAGATATGTGTCCTCACCCTATTCTTGGATTTGAGTTGCTGAGCGATAATATCAAGTCCATATTCATCGTCCTGTGATAGGATGTGAGTGCAAAGAGAGGAGATAATCATTAAGGAGTGGTGGTATTCCTTGCAGGCACGTTTGGAAGGGATGGTGATTTAGCTATAAAGTAGCTAATAGTAGCCCCGTAGCTCAACGCAAAAAAAGCTACATAATAAAGCGAGGGGACGGCGAGACCCTTTACCAACCTAGAACCTCTACACTCGATTAGCGGTTGGTAAAGGGATTGGGTACATGAGACTAACTTTTCATTATGGCGGTTCGGTTAAATGAAAGTATCTCTCTCAGCTTTCAAGAGTAAGTTAAAAGCTTTGCACCCCTTAAAAAAAGTAATGCCAATCTAGTATTACTCTCGTGATGTGGGAGAGGAGGACTGTCTAATAATTCTGTACATTAGTTTCGTAAGAGACAAATAGTGTGTACAAGGTGCCTGTTTGAGTTTGCTAGTATGTAAGTCTGACAAAAATGAAAACTGGTTGTTTGCTATGTAAACTTGACATTAGTCATCTTCAGTGGTTTCACAAGACAGCTGCATTAGGCTTGTATATTTGTCCCCCCTCCATCTAATCCTATCATTAGTTAGCAAGTGTCTAAAGGGTACTACTTGTCACTTACTCGTAATAATATCAGTGAAATTAAAAATTCGCTCACCTAATAGCTAGACTAGCTAAATGGAATGGCGGTACAACTATAAAAATTAAATGGAATCATATAGCTATTATATCCATGTAATTTTTATACAGCAGGACTACACCTGTATTATCTTGTCCAGTAGTGATGGCATTTCCCATTGGCTTATTTTGCAGGTAGCAACATGCTGCTGATGTATCAATGCCAGTCAATACAAGATGTTGGCGAAACAAGTGTCATGAAGTAAGTTGATAACGGGTGTGAACATACATAACCAGGCCTCATCCCTAATAGTGATAATGTTGGTGGCCCTGCCTCTTTTATTGTCTAGGTACTAATCTTTCCAGGGTTTTTTTTTTTTTTGTTTGTTTTTGTTTTGGGGCACGACTTAGGTTCACCTGCATTGAGTCTACCACACTGGATTTATGTCCAAACCAAAAAGTTGAAGACTTACTGATATTATATTTCAGAAGGCTCAGTCTCACATATCAACGTGTTTGGCCAGTTTTCCTACTCGAACAGCTAATTATTTGTCGCTTAATTGGAATAATTTAACTTTACATACCGTCCGCCCCGCCTATGGGCGTGGCCATCGACGGTATAAGACCGCTCGTGCGCATGCTCTCGTCGGCCTTTTTCTTAGCTCGAACAACGTGGACATCGTCTCTTGCTTGGAGAAGCTATGACTGCTGAAAACAATGAAGTTGTTTCAGTTCTCAGGGAGCTGTCGTCAAAATTCGACTCCCTGAGGCAAGACGTTGACCGCCTAAAAGAGCGGTCGGTTGTGGATGACACGGAGAGGCGCCACAGGTCGAGGTCGCCCTCCACGCGTTCCCTGTCTCGGAGCAGGCAGGAGAGAAGGGACCCCAGCCCCTCCAGATCTCGGAGTAGGTCAGGAAGGAGGGAGCGGCAGCGCCCCCGCCGGAGGCGGGAGAGCGCTGACAGCGAGAACTGGGGCCGTAGGATGGAGCGCCTGTCAGAGGAGGAAGATCGCCTTGGGCCTATCCCTACCTTCCTGGACTCGGACGAAGAGTCAGACCTGGTGGAGGTCTCTGAGGCCACTGCGGAGCTCCTTACCGAGCGGTGTACCCTGGGCCTGAAGAACGACGCCCGCTTGAAAGCGAGGAGGCGTTACCCGCTTCCAAAGGTGCCGGCCACGAAGACCCCGCAGCTAGATGGCTTCATCAAGAGTGAAGTACCGATGGCCACCAGGAACGCTGACAAGGAACTCGCCAGACTCCAGTCCCTGGTGCTCGACTCCCTGGCGCCCCTTACCCACCTGCTGGAAGCAGAACAAAGGGGAGGACCCCCAACATGGGAGGAGGCCAAGAAGGCTGTCGTTGCCGCCACGGAGTTGGTGAGCAATGCCAGCGCTAAGATTACTCACCTCAGGAGGGAAAAGGTCACAACAGACCTAAACAAGGCGCTGCTTCCAGTGGCCAAGGAAGCAGCTAATTTTCAGTCTGCCCCACCCTCATTGTTTGGCACGGAGTTTGCCAAGAAGGCCAAGGACCACGTTGACCAGGTCAAGGCAATGAGGGCATCTCTCCCCACCAAGCCAGACACCAGGTCGCCTTTTCGTGGGGGCCCCCCCAGGAGGGGGGGAGGAGGCAGGTTCAGAGGCAGCAACAACAGGCAAGGAGGATCATACCACCAGCAGTTCCAGAGGGGAGGAGCTCGGAGCAGCTACAGGCCCTTCCACAAGGGGTACCGGAAGCCAGAACTTCCCAAGAACTAATGCACCAACCTCATGCCATTCCACCACCATTAGTTTTGACAAACATTATATGTCAACTGAAGGGCTGGGGCGTGGTCCCCTTAAAAGCTCCAAAGGCGGTTGCCGGAAGGCTCCAATACCACCTAGCAAATTGGGAAAGGGTCACCAAGGACAGGTGGGTCCTAGATACGGTAAAGGGTTACCTAATAGAATTCACAAACGACCCTTACCAGAGGACGAGACCGCACCCACCACAATACGGGGCGGAGCTCATGGCGCAAATGAGGGTGGAGCTGAGAGAGCTACTGCAAAAAGGGGCGGTCGCGCAGATGGAACAGGCCAAGGGAGGTTTTTACTCAACCCTGTTCCTAGTGCCGAAAAAAGACGGCAGACAACGCCCCGTAATAAACCTCAAAGCGCTAAACCAGTACGTTCAGACGTACCACTTCAAGATGGAAGGCTTGCAGACGCTAAAGGACCTGTTAAAGCCCGGAGATTGGCTGGCAAAGGTGGACCTAAAGGATGCCTATTTCGCGATCCCTATAAATCCAAGACACAGGAAGTATCTAAGGTTTGTAGTGGACAACCAGACCTACCAGTTCAACTGTCTCCCCTTTGGCCTGGCAGCAGCACCATGGGTCTTCACCAAGACCCTCAAGCCAGTAGCGGCTACGCTGCGCCAGATGGGGGTTCGTCTGGTCTGCTACATAGACGACATACTCCTGCTGGCGGAGACCCAGACAGTGGCAGAGGAGCAGGTAAAGGGGCTGCAATACCTGTTGGAATGTCTTGGCTTTATTGTGCACCCAGACAAATCAATCATGACCCCGGGGCAAGTGATGGAGTTCCTGGGAATAACAGTAGACTCCACAAAGATGGAACTGAGGTTGCCTGCCAAAAAATTAAAAGACATCCGGGCGGAGGCCCGAAAACTGGCCCAGCAGAGGGTAATTCCTGTGAGAGCTCTGTCCCGATTAGTTGGGAAGATGAATGCAGCCAGCCATACCATACCACCTGCCCCGCTATTCTTCAGGAACCTACAGATGGCCATGACAGAGGCCCTAAATGCCAGCAATCAGAATTACGAAGGAGAAGTGACGCTGTCTCAGGATTGCCTGGACGAGCTAAGGTGGTGGGACTATCACCTGAGCCAGTGGAACGGGAAGAGCATGCTGCGGAAGGCAGTGGACTTAGTGATAGAATCAGATGCGTCACTGATAGGGTGGGGAGCAGTTTGCAACCACCAACAGACTGGCGGGCCATGGTCAAGGGAGGAGCAGAACCTGCACATAAATTGCCCGGAGTTGCTGGCAGCAACATTGGCATTAAAGTCATTCACAAAGGGACAGACGGGCCTGTCAGTACTCTTGAAGATGGACAATACCACGGCAGTGGCTTATGTCAACAACCAGGGAGGCACAGTCTCCAGGGAGCTGGTGAGACTGTCCAAGGAGCTGTGGACATGGTGTCTGCAGAGGAATATCACTATCAAGGCACAACACCTCCCAGGTCGTTTGAACCAAGTGGCCGACTCGGAGTCTCGAACCATGCTAGACCGGTCGGACTGGAAGCTCGACTCACGAGTCTTTCAACAAATCCATCAGCTCTGGGGCCCATTGGAGGTGGATTTGTTTGCCTCCAGACTGACAACACAGTGCCCAGTCTTTTTCAGTTGGCGGCCAGATCCATATGCGGCAGCAACAGATGCCTTCCTCCAAGTCTGGACGGGGCTCAAGGCATATGCAAATCCACCATGGAATTTGGTGGGACGAGTGGCAGCACAGGCCCAGGCTCAGCAAGCCTCGCTGGTCCTAGTAGCACCAGTGTGGAGGACCCAGCCCTGGTACCCAATTCTACTGGAGATGCTGGCAGATGCCCCACACCTGATTCCCCCACAGAGACAAGCAACAAGTCGCTCACAGATGAGAACCCCTCAGCTAGCCGCTTGGCCCATATCCGGGAAAAATGCAGAGATCACAAGCTTTCGGAGAAAGCTAGCTCGCTCATCCTTGGCTCGTGGAGGGAAAAAACAAATAAATCCTACAACTCCCTCTTTGGGAGATGGCATAGCTGGTGTAGTAGACGGGGTGCCGATCCATTTTCAGGCCCTGTAACAGACGTTGCCAATTTCCTGGCAGAGCTATTTACTGAAGGATATAAATATAACTCACTCAATGCCTACCGGTCAGCCATCTCATCGGCGCATGAGAAGGTGGAAGGGTACGAGGTAGGACATCACCCACTAATCACTAGGTTAATTAAGGGGGTATTTAACACTAGACCACCCTTACCTAAATACACTAGTACATGGAATGTGCAGACAGTGCTGGATCATATTACAAGCAGGGGTGCTAACAATGGTTTAAGTTTGAAAGAGCTCACTCTTAAAACAGTGATGCTCCTATCCCTTACCAGACCATCAAGATCGGCGGATCTAGCCCAGCTTGAAGTGGGGGCCATGCACCCTCACCCGGAGGGAGTAAGCTTTACGCCTACACACCTGTCAAAACAATCCAGACAGGGTAGACCCCTTCAAGACTTCTTCTTCCCATCCTTCGAACAAAATCCACTGCTGTGCCCGGTGGCAACACTGCAGGCTTACCTAGAAAGAACGAAGAACTGCAGGGGACAGGTCACAAAGGTGCTGATTGGCACAATCAAGCCGCATAAAGCAGTGGCACCTAGTACCATTGCAAGGTGGCTAAAAACCATGCTAGAGTGCGCAGGCATTGACACAAATATTTTTAGCGGTCACTCCATAAGAGGAGCGGCTTCGAGCATGGCCTCGAAGGGTGGGGTCACTACAGGTGACATTCTTAAGGCAGCAGACTGGAGCTCGGAGTCAGTCTTCCAGAAATTCTATCACAAGTCACAACAGAACCCACACTTTGGTAGAACGGTGCTGTCATCAGCAGGCGAGCCTTCGGAGTGAGGTAGCTACAAACAACACGTTGATATGTGAGACTGAGCCTTCTGAAATATAATTCTAGAATGGCTCAGGCCACGAAGTGGCTGCCAGCTATTCTGGATTATATGAAGAAGGTGAAGTTGAACATATCAACGTCCCGCCCACCCGCCCTGGATGGGGCATGTAATAATCAAGGGTCAAGGCAAAAACAAAAAAAACAAAAAAACAAAAAAAAAAAAAAAAACAACAAAAAAAAAACAATAATAATAATAAAATAATGAGGGTAGCTGGGACGAGCTAATCAAAGGCCGACGAGAGCATGCGCACGAGCGGTCTTATACCGTCGATGGCCACGCCCATAGGCGGGGCGGACGGTATGTAAAGTTAAATTATTCCAATTAAGCGACAAATAATTAGCTGTTCGAGTAGGAAAACTGGCCAAACACGTTGATATGTTCAACTTCACCTTCTTCATATAATCCAGAATAGCTGGCAGCCACTTCGTGGCCTGAGCCATTCTAGAATTCTCCTATTACTTGTTACAGGGTGGGCATTATTAGGGTAAACTTGTAGTTGTGCGTTCCCTGGCTGCTTTGGCTGTCTCTTTAGCCTATGGCTTTGACCCATTCTTGGTTGATGCTCACACTTTGCTGGCAAGTCTATACATGCTTTATTATTGACAGTCTCATTGCACTGCTTATCTGCTGATGCTATCCCTTACCTTATGACCTTACCATGCACCCTTCACTTGGCTATTCTTTTGTACTAGACCTTCCCTAGCATCCTCAGGTTGTCCTCCAGCTCCCACTCTTTGGGCCCTAATAACACTAGAGTTGAAACAAGTAGGAAAGTGTTGGTTGGCCTGTGCTGTTGCATATAGAACAGAGATATTATAAAGTATCAAGTATCATAGTTGCTGAGGCTAGTGGTTCTGTAGTATGCAATGATATTGGTGCCATTGGCGCTGAGGGTTCACACCTTTGGTGCTTCATTAGCTTGGCTTGATAACTAATTTTCTTTTCCATTAGAATTAATATTGTCATAACCTTTTTTTTTTCATTTCCTAGATTTCATGGTGCTTGGGCTGCTGCTATCTGTACTGAGGTTGTGGTGTTCTTGATTGAAGAAGAGAATAATGGTAAGTCTCTAGGCATGCACTACTGTTATCATTGTACATACACGTACTAATACTAACACTGCATTCACGAAGTACTGCACACTTAGTGCTAGCACTGTGCATGCACGTAGTACTATGCACGCACATAGTGCTAGCACTGTGCATGCACGTAGTACTATTACTGTGCACGCACATAGTGCTAACACTGTGCATGCATATAGTGCTAGCACTGTGCACGCACATAGTACTAACACTGTGCATGCATGTAGTACTATTACTGTGCACGCACATAGTGCTAGCACTGCACACACATAGTGCTAGCACTGTGCATGCACGTAGTACTATTACTGTGCATGCATATAGTGCTAGCACTGTGCACGCACATAGTACTAACACTGTGCATGCATGTAGTACTATTACTGTGCACGTATATAGTGCTAGCACTGTGCATGCATGTAGTACTATTACTGTGCACGCACATAGTGCGAGCACTGTGCACGCACATAGTGCTAACACTCCACGCACGTAGTACTAACACTGTGCATGCACGTAGTACTATTACTGTGCACGCATATAGTGCTAACACTGTGCACGCACATAGTGCTAGCACTGTGCACGCACATAGTACTAACACTGTGCATGCATGTAGTACTATTACTGTGCACGCATATAGTGCTAACACTGTGCACGCACATAGTACTAACACTGTGCATGCATGTAGTACTATTACTGTGCACGCACATAGTGCTAACACTCCACGCACGTAGTACTAACACTGTGCATGCACGTAGTACTATTATTGTGCACGCATATAGTGCTAACACTGTGCACGCACATAGTGCTAGCACTGTGCACGCACATAGTGCTAGCACTGTGCACGCACATAGTACTATCACTGTGCATGCATGTAGTACTATTACTGTGCACGCATATAGTGCTAACACTGTGCACGCACATAGTGCTAGCACTGTGCATGCACGTAGTACTATTACTGTGCACGCACATAGTGCTAGCACTATGCATGCACATAGTGCTAACACTATGCACGCACGTAGTACTATTACTGTGCACGCATATAGTGCTAACACTGTGCACGCACATAGTGCTAGCACTGTGCATGCACATAGTACTATTACCGTGCTAGCACTATGCATGCACATAGTGCTAGCACTGTGCATGCACGTAGTACTATTACTGTGCACGCACATAGTGCTAGCACTATGCACGCACGTAGTACTATTACTGTGCACGCACATAGTGCTAGCACTGTGCACGCACATAGTGCTAACACTCCACGCACGTAGTACTATTACTGTGCACGCACATAGTGCTAGCACTGTGCACGCACATAGTGCTAGCACTGTGCACGCACATAGTGCTAACACTCCACGCACGTAGTACTATTACTGTGCACGCACATAGTGCTAGCACTGTGCACGCACATAGTGCTAACACTTTGCATGCACGTGGTACTATTACTGTGCACGCACATAGTGCTAACACTGTGCATGCACATAGTGCTAACACTTTGCATGCACGTAGTGCTATTACTGTGCATGCACATAGTGCTAGCACTATGCACGCACGTAGTACTATTACTGTGCACGCACATAGTGCTAGCACTGTGCATGCACATAGTGCTAACACTTTGCATGCACGTAGTACTATCACTGTGCACGCACATAGTGCTAGCACTGTGCATGCACATAGTGCTAACACTCCACGCACGTAGTACTATTACTGTGCACGCACATAGTGCTAGCACTGTGCACGCACATAGTGCTAACACTTTGCATGCACGTGGTACTATTACTGTGCACGCACATAGTGCTAACACTGTGCATGCACATAGTGCTAACACTTTGCATGCACGTAGTACTATTACTGTGCATGCACATAGTGCTAGCACTATGCACGCACGTAGTACTATTACTGTGCACGCACGTAGTGCTAGCACTGTGCATGCACATAGTGCTAACACTTTGCATGCACGTAGTACTATCACTGTGCACGCACATAGTGCTAGCACTGTGCATGCATATAGTACTATTACTGTGCACGCACATAGTGCTAGCACTGTGCACGCACGTAGTACTATTACTGTGCACGCACATAGTGCTAGCACTATGCACGCACGTAGTACTATTACTGTGCACGCACATAGTGCTAACACTCCACGCACGTAGTACTATTACTGTGCACGCACATAGTGCTAGCACTATGCACGCACGTAGTACTATTACTGTGCACGCACATAGTGCTAGCACTTTGCACGCACATAGTGCTAGCACTTTGCACGCACATAGTGCTAACACTTTGCATGCACGTAGTACTATTACTGTGCACGCACATAGTGCTAACACTGTGCATGCACGTAGTACTATTACTGTGCACGCACATAGTACTATTACTGTGCACGCACATAGTGCTAACACTGTGCATGCACATAGTGCTAACACTTTGCATGCACGTAGTACTATTACTGTGCACGCACATAGTGCTAGCACTGTGCATGCACATAGTACTAACACTTTGCATGCACGTA
>WLWD01005707.1_pt1 | contig 33953 bp, 32 predicted proteins | sample 6712731 | NCBI WGS metagenome assembly WLWD01 (sample SAMN12718690, study PRJNA576275) | sponge metagenome | isolation source: marine sponge | host: Mycale hentscheli | place: New Zealand: South Island, Marlborough, Capsize Point | collected 2014-11-01
AACCAGTCTTTCGATGATGCTTTGTGTGGGGGTCCGTTCAGCTGGAGTGTAGCAAGTTGCCGTGAAGGATGCTGACTCCAAGAGAATAGTAATAGACAAAGTTGACTGTTGCTATCTCTGCAGCTGAAGAAAAACCGCTGCCACCAAGTGTGGGTCTGGAATCAGGTATGGAAGTGCTCCAGAGCCAAGTAAGGTAGTTCTAAGGAGCCAGGTGATGGTTATCCTAAGAACCAAGTACGCTGCCACCAGGGAAAAGGCGATCCAAATGTGTGTAGCCCCAATTGTGCGGAATGATTGAGTCTTTTATAAAAAGTTCAGCATAGAACATACATACATTCAGACAGGTAGCCAAATCCAACAAAAATGAACAAAACTACAGTATATATGCTGTGACCAAGAGTATCAATGAGGGGTGGGATCCCCCCCTTACATATCATTCAAAAGAATTGTTAATGGGTTGGTGAATAGGATAAAACACGTAATTATTCTTCTTAAGTTTCGGGGAGTGGGCGTACTTAGGACATACCCTTTTCCGGCCCCACACAAGCCTTCAAATCAGTTCTTAAGCTAGACAGTGTGCAATCTGTCCCGAAGCGTCTCTTCTAAATTTGCTCCAAAATTGCAGAACTCTGCTAGCGATCGTTGTTGAAGCCAAAACTGAAATAATCTAGTTGTCATAGTTTTAGTTTTCAGTTCTCGCTTGTTATTCTTAGTCATCTTTAGTCTCACCCTTGTTTTATAGCCAATGAACTCATCCAAGTTAGTTAAACAGTTTTTATATCATCGATATTACTTATATCATATTTAAACGGTCTATTTTTGGTTTCATCTTTTACTTGAAAGGACTACAGTCCTCTTTCACTTAGTGCTCTCGGTGCCTTTGGTATATGTTCTTTATAATTCATAATTAAATATTTTAGTTATTTATTCAGTAAAGAACTGACTTAGAAGGTGACACCAGTGGAGTTATGCCCCAGTTAATGAGAGTGGCATCAGCTCGCCCAGTAACTAGATTGGGAAAGAGTATCTTGGTTTGGGTATTAGCCATTCCGCATCCTAACAATCGTAGCTCAGACACAAACTCCGCCACACTTTCCGAGGGCTTCCTGAATCGACTATGGAATTTGAAACGCTGATTGAAGTGATCGGTAAGTATGTCACCAACTGATCATAAGACTTGTCCCCAGGTTTGGCAGGAGATACCACATTCTTGACCATGGCATAGGTAGCAGAACCAACGCTACTCAGAAAAGCCGACTTCTTCTTGCCTGCATCTATTCCATTGGCCGTGAAGAAATGATCAACTCGCTCAATGTACTGTGGCCAATCTCCTTTAGAACTATCGAACTTGTCCAATCACCCAGCAGATTCATAGCTAGAGCGATCCCACCTTCGTCGCCAGTTTATGTGGTGTCTTTGGGTTCGATTGGAATGGATACCAGAAAGTAGTTTACATACGCTAGCAGTTAGAATGTACCAAAACCAAAGTCATCCCTAGTGATTAGTCTTGTAAGATCTTACAATAGTATCTTGCCAGATCATGCAAGATGTTCCATGTAAGATCAGGCATGCATTTGGAACCTTTTCTTGCAAGATCTTCCCATCATGTTCTTGCATTATCTTACAAGAAAGATGCTGTAAGATCATTAAATATCCTAAACAAGATCCTTAGAAATCATTCGTGACCCCATTTGTTCTTATGCATAGCTATCTGGCAATCTGCTGCATTGTTATGTAAGATCACACATGATGTGGTCTTATATGAACCCCATGTTTTACTCCAAGAAAACGATTATTGGCATTCACAACAAGATATGGTGAAGTTAGTTAACAATTGATACAGTTGCATTCATTGCACATGTTCATTCTCTGCCGCTGTCTCGGCACTTCTGACCCAAAGACATCATTATTTTAGAATGATCATAGTTCGGATAGCGAAACCGTACACACTCTGTAAAGTAAAGCAGAATCATCATAATATGTAAGCAACTACGTCAACTGCAGACATACCAAATGCTAACTGGATACGTTCCTGATCCAATACTGGTTTCTTACTCTTTACAGACTTTTATGACGATCGACCTTGCTAGTTCTTCCTCGCTGAACAATACTTCTAATAAGTTCCTGCCATACGCATAGGCATCTCGTGCAGGAATCATAAGAATATTTATTCCATTAACCTATAAATTATATGCACTATGTCACTTCAGATAAAAATCATATTTCATGCCTGTATATATATACCTGTATGTGTGTGTGTGTGCATGAGTTGTTACAGGTCACTAACAATAAGAGAATGTACATGGAACTTGATAATAACATACTTACAGTATATTTAGGGTCATCCTCATTCTTACTTCCTCCCTCAGCAGCAGCTAGTTTCTTTGTTATTTCAACTAGGGAATTAAGAGTTGAATCCATTTTCTGAAGTAAGCTTAGAATTTCACGGCTTCTATAAATAATGGTAAGTTTGGTTTTGCGGAGATGACTTCTGAATTTGAGGAGCATGGTGAGTGGAACTGCGACCAACAGCAGAGCTTGGACTTGGATAATGTACATTAGATGAACTGCCAGGAGCACTGTTGTGGGTGTGGCCACAAGAAGAAAGAAAGAGAAGAAGTGAAAAGAAAGAGAAGAGCAAGAGGAACCTATATATATGTGTGTCATTAGTCATGTAAATTATTATTTTATTATTAGCAGCTTGTTGTGTCAGTTTGTGTGTGTATTTATTTCGGTTGTGCCCCGGATGTCCGGTGGATCATGTTTTCATTGTATACGCGCGTGCGTGGCCAAAACGGACATATAAAAGCCCAGCCACGCATGCGCATCATCAGTTCTCATCAACAGAATTAAAACTCTGAACTAAGGTGGAGGGCTTTGGTGGCGGCGGCGCCTGGGGTTTTACTGGCGCGTATGAGTAACTTCTCGTGTGCATACAACCTCCGGCGACTACCAAGCGGTTTCCTTACCTACAACTGTCATCAACATTTGAATCACCCCCATTCTCAAACTGCATGAACACACAAAATACATAAGTGAATTAAAAGTAGACAATCTTGTAAGGCAAATTACCAACTGTCTGGCATTTTCCAAAGCCATAGTCAGTGTCTTGGGGTCAGTACGAATAAATTCAGCTGGTGTTTGTGGTGTCGAAGGTTGTGGTTGTGTTGATGGTGGTTCTGGTTGCTCGCTACCTGAATTAGTTCACATTTTCTTTGCTTTACTGGAGCCTGAAAGGCATGACATAGAATAAACCCAATGAACTTCACTGTAAAGTTAAATTACTTGGTTTGGGATTTTCCTTAACTACTTTGACCACAGTAACCGGATAAGACTTGTTGTTCACGTCCATGAAAATATTATTTCCTTCAGCCAAATCACTACATGAAAAGATAGGCTCCGCATTCTCTTTACTAAGAGCTGAAATTTTTGCTTTAAAATTTTTACCTGTCTGGTTGCACTTTACTTGGACTCTTTCTGAAATTAAAATGAACTATTGTATGCCATGAGTAATACTAGTGATGTGCTTGAGCACAAATGGCGAGCGAGCCTAAAGACTATACTATTTTTATATGAATGATTTTGACTTCTAACACTGAAGCTACTGAAAATAAGGTCCAGTTTTTTAATTTAGCATACAGGGTAAAGGGATTTCAGTGCCATAGTAACAACTCTCTGCAACTGCTTTGGAAGGGGAAAAAAACAAAAAACAATACACGTTATTTAAAAGTTTTCTTTGTGATATTCTTTAGCCAAGTAGTGGTTGTAACACACAATGCTTTGACACAACTGGACATGCACCTACACAGACTTACCTTCGCAGTAGTCTAGTGGACAATGTATTTTCAAGTAAATACTGTTGCGCACGGCTTATAACCATGACAAAGAGCGCATTGACTTACCACCGCCACTAACTCGAATAGAAATGGAAGTCCCTTAAGTTCAAGTTTTAACTGCACCCGCAAACGAATTCAAAAAACAATTCAATTTCTAGGGTGATACGGGTACTGATCGCTAAACCAGAGGATTTTGTTTAGTGCAATTTGGGACGGGGTCGACCACATAACTAACACAAAAACGCGAGGGTCAAAGTACAAAATGCCATACGTACGTCCAAACATATATACAAATAAACTAGTGGTGTGCTTGAGCACAAATGGCGAGCGAGCCTAAATACTATATGTAGGTTGGCGATCACAGGCAAGTCGCCAGAGGTAGAGAAGTTCAACACACACTTACTCATACGCTCTGGTGACCTGCTGCCACCAGAGTTCGCCCTCCGGACCCTTTGACAGAGTATTAATCTGTAACTAACAGAATGGGAATATAGGGGGAACTGAACTGACTCATGTGTGACTAAGGTTTATAAGTTCCAAGTCACGCATGCACACATATAAATGGGGGTGTGGTCCATGGAATACATCCGGACACAAAATACACAACATGACCTGCGCCTACACTAAAATAACAAAAATACAGAAATACATACAATGCTTATAAGTTATAGTTAAAGCATGAGCGCTTAGTTTCTAGTCGATTTATTGCACGACAGCCCGAGGGCCGTAGGCCCGAGGGCTGAGTGCGATAAATCTACTAGAAACTAATGCGCATGCTTTAACTATTTTAAATACCGTTGCAACTCGCAGTTACCTTAGAAACTGTCCTTTGTTTAGCTATGGCCGTGTCTAGTGACTATTTCAGTGAAGACATAGTAGGTTTTGTGAGCGCAAACTTCAGTCTGGAAGTCGAACAGCCTTCACTGTCTGCAGGGTTGGGAAGCACTAATCCTGGGAAAACTGTTAACCTTGAAAACAGCTCTGACTCCAGATTTCACATTACTACTGAAGAGGAAATTGCTCAATTGGCTATAAAGAGTGTGCCAAAGAATACCCAGGTAAATACTAAGTGGGCTGTTGCAACTTTTAATACTTGGAGAGAACATCATAACAAGTTTTCTGAAAATAAGTGTCCTTTTGATATCCTTGAGCAAAATAACTCCTATATATTGAGTCACTGGCTTAGAATTTTTGCAATTGAGGTGAGAAAAGTTAATGGAGAACAATATCCTCCAAAATCTCTATATTACATGTTCTGTGCCATACTGAGGTATATGCATTCAATTAACCCTAGTGCACCCAATTTTCTATCGAAGGACGATCCAATTTTCACAGAGTTTCATAACACCCTCGATGGAATTTTCAAAAAACTCAGAGCCGAAGGTGTTGGTGCCTCACCAAAGCATGCCAAGCCATTTTCAAAAGAAGAAGAAAATGAGTTGTGGAAAAGTGGAGCTATAGGAACCCATTCTCCTCTGGCCTTACTAAATGCTATTTTCTACTATAATGGAAAAGGCTGCTGTTTGCGTGGGGGTGAAGAACACAGAAACTTAAAACTCTCTCAGTTTAAGAAGCAAAAGGATGGCTATATTTATACTGAAAATAAATCAAAAAATAGGAGTGGAGGCCTGGGTCAGCTGAATTTACCAAACAAGTCAGTCAAAATTATGAGATGTTCTGATGCAGGAGAGAGGTGTCATTGTTATCTGCTGGATACTTACTTCAAGCGAATTCCTCGTGATTGTGATTGTTTCTATTTACGCCCTCTACAAAAGCCTGACATTGGAAAAGCATGTGCAGTTTGGTTTTCCTCTGTTCCTTTAGGAAGGAACAAACTTGCAGGTATGACAAAAGAAATGTGCAAGGTTGCTGGAATCAGAGATCAAAAAACTAATCACAGTCTTCGTGCCACTGGTGCTACAGAACTTTTCTTGGCTGGGGTACCTGAGAAAATTATCCAGCAACGGACAGGCCATCGTTCTGTTGAAGCTTTAAGGAAATATGAACATACTAGTGAACAACAGCACCAAGCCGTGGCAAACATTCTTGGATCTAATCAAGAAACAACTTTCGAAAATCAAATGCAACATGTCAACACATCCATAATAAAACAAAACAATGATATGCCATTAATGAATTTTAAAGACTGTCAAGTAAATGTCACTATCAACAAAGAAGTCTCTGATAGTAGCAAAGTGCCAGCTTGTTCTTTTTCAGCATATCCATACAATTGCTTTTCTGGTTATCCTTGGCCTACATACACTCCAACTTCAACACCTCCTTCAGATTGTCATTGTGAAGATGTTCCAAAAAACCTAAATGAAGAACAATAAAAATGTCAAGATTTAATTATCACATGCATCATCATATCCTTGTATAAAAATTAAAATCCAGCAATTTCATCATTCATACAAACTTAATCATTACCTATATTCTATATAAAGCAGTACTAGCATTTTTTATATTAAATCTTAATACAATAGCTGAGAAAAAAAGCTCACAAATTGAGTTCTGCCATAGCTAGCTATACATTTATGAAGTTTAAAATCAACCACAGTGTAAAATTTCCTAAAAAGTTCTGCTCTATATTTTACAAAAACAGCAAGAGAAAGTGGGAAACACGAAAAAAATAAGGACAATTGAATTGAACTTGACTTTATTCACAAATCTGAGTTCAACCCTGGGGCAGTTAAAATACACAGTTTACCTGACTAGAGGCAAGTGTTATTGCACACTTGCCAAGTTATTACACCTGACAACAATATAGCAACGGTATATAAATGTCCTTGTATGACACACACACAAATGTTCTTAATCTTCATGCTTTCTCTTCTATCTTCTTTCTGTCTTCATCTCTTTCTCTTTCTTTCTCCTGTCTGTCATCTTCTCTGTCTCACTTCTCATTCCTCCGCCCACAACTCCCCCCGCCAAGATTCGCCCAGGGGGAGAATCTGATAAACACTGGGCGGCCTCATCATCATCTGGCCACGCCTGTCTGCTCATGCCGTCTGCGTTGGAGTGAGATTTTCCAAGTCTATGAATGATCTGTACATCAAACTGTTGGAGGGCCAAGGCAAACCGTAGGAGGCGCTTGTTGAGCGAAGATCCCTCCATCAAGGCCAAACAAGGCTTATGATCAGTCACGACAACTACACTCTTCGTGTACAGGTAGAACTCGAAATATTTGAGTGAGGCCACAATAGCGAGACTCTCCAGCTCCGAGACAAGAGTAATTTTTCTCGGCTGATCTCAATTGGCGGGGAAAGAAGCCCACCGGAAGTTTATCACCATTACGTACAATGTGCAGGCACCCGCCCACACCGAAACCGGACGCATCCGTGTAGAGAATGAACTCGTCGACTGGAGATGGAATGAACAACACAGAACACTGACACAATAACATTTTTAACTTACTAAACATGGAGTCCATCTCGTCACTCCAGACCACCCGGAGAGGAGCCTTGAGTGAGACCGCAGGAGTCAGTGCACTTGAGCAATCTACGAATCTGGGTATAAACCTCCTATAGTATGACAGAGAGCCTAGGAAGGAACGCAACTGTTTTTTCGTCTTTGGCCTGGCAAAGTCAGCCAAAGCTTCTACCCTGTGCTCGGGCACTGCCAACTGCCCTGCACCTATCTTGTGGCCAAGGTACATAAGGTGTTTATGCCCAAAACAACACTTCCTGCGTTTTATGGTCAAGCCAGAGGCACCAAGACATTCAATGATTCTCTTAATGTGGGACAGATGATCAGACCAGTTACTGCTGTAGATGATGACATCATCCACATAGTTCTTACAACAGTCATTAACAGGTTTTAGCACACTCTCAACAATGGACTGGAAAATTGCCGGGGCATTTTTCAGCCCAAAAGGCATCCTCTGATACCTAAACTTCCCGAAAGGGCATACAAAAGTGGTAAGCTCGCTAGAGCTCTCATCCATTGCCAGCTGGTGGAATCCAGCAGTCAAATCAAGGGTGGACAAGCATGTATTAGGGCCCACCTGTTCCAGTATCTCAGTAAGAGAAGGCAACCAGTACCTCCGCAGAGGTCTCACAGCATTCAACTGACGGAAATCAATGCAAATTCTCACACTGCCGTCCTTTTTCCGGACGGGGACTAAGGGGCTAGCCCAGGCAGAGGTAGATTCCACTATAATGCCGTCATGAAGTAGTTTGTCAAGTTCATGCTTAACAGCATCTCTTATACCGACTGGTATCTGTCTAGGAGGGAGGTTGACGACAGCAGCCCCGTCAGCAAGCTCAATCTTGCAGGTGCCTGCCGTGCACAACCCGGGAGTATCACTGAAATGAGACTTGAGGCTATCTAACAAACTATCCAAATCACACTGCCTATAACCAGGGCATTTGTCCGCACTAAGGGTTGCTTTACTAACCAACAGACTCTGGTCAATGCCCTGCTCCTCAGCAATAAGAGTTACAGCATTTACTGAGAGGTGCCTATCAATGTACAACTTGAGGTTGTCCCGGTGTGCTAACTTCACGGGATGGTCATCACCTTTAGAGACCTTGTAGGTCACTCTGCTTGAACTGTCTACTACTTGGTAAGGGCCTTCCCAGGCCGCCTGCAATGCAGCCTTCATACCAGGGACCCTCATGAGGACTTTAGAGCCAATCTCCAAAGGTTTCTCGCTCTTGTTCTTGTTGAACACTAAGGCTCTCTTGCCACCACTAATCGACTCATTGCTGACAGCTATGTCATGAATAACTGCCAACCTATCATTGAGGCTCAGGAGCCAGTCGTCTACATCAATACTAACAAAATCACGGTTGACCCACCCATTGTACAAGACATCAAGGGGGCCTACCACGTCTCTACCATAAACAAGGCAGTGAGGGGAAAAGCCAACGTCCCTGTTAGGCACTTGCCGTATGGCAAAGAGGGCAAAGGGGAGAAACACAGACCAATCTATGCCATTATCCATAGCCTTAGACAGCATAGGCTTCAAGGTGCCGTGCAACCTCTCCACAACCCCATTAGATTGAGGCCTGTATGGAGAAGTTGCAATACTGTCTATCCCTAGCATCTCACATAGCCCAGACATTAACTTGCTAAGGAAGATACTGCCTCTGTCTGAAAGGACTTTCAGGGGGATGCCCGTCCTACTTATGATGTCCAAGAAACATTGCACTGCCTCTGTGGCTGAGGCAGTATGCATGGGGATGGCCTCAGGCCACCTACTTGCCAGACAGACATACGTGAATAGGTACTTGACACCGCGTTTGGCCTTAGGTAAGGGGCCAACTAAATCTACGGCCACCGTCTCGAATGGCACTGAAACTATCTTTCTCTCAATCATTCTTGATTTGCGATTACCAGCGTTATTCACTCTTAAACAGGTATCACATGATTTAACGAAACTGGCAATGTCGTTGTGGACACCAGGCCATGTAAACCTCTTGCCAATAATAGATCTCATACCTCTAATACCGACATGAGAGGATTTGTCGTGTGCCAGGGTCAGGATTTTAAACCTAAGACTCTTGGGGACGACAACACGACTGACTGGGGCATCATTTACTAACACAGTGTGAGTCAACACACCATCAGAATAGACATAGCCATTCAAATTACTACATGCAAGGTCCTTTTGGGCAACTAAGGTGTCATCATCATTAACAGCTTTGATAAGTGCCTCTACTCCGCCCAATTCACAAGTTTGGGGACATGCAAGTTCAAGATTCACTGGATCATCGGGTAAGGTGTCATTGGAGACATGGGTTTGGGGAGAAGGAGAACCACCTAGCCCTTCACTGACAGCACTACCACCATCACCAGCCCCATTCCCATCCACGTCAGACCCACTAAGAAGCCCATCATCCGAAGCATTCCTGATAACATGCCCATCACCTAACACAGGAGGTTCATGTGACATATCAATTGCAGCTAGTCTATCAAACTCTGCATCACAGTCGAAAGGTTGAGGATTGGATTCAGACACATGCACAACATCATCATGCTTCTCTTTCTTGTTCTCTTTCACGGACATGCTCCTAGTAATAACTCTAACATTGGCTGACTCCTCCTGAGTAGTGGCAGGAGCAGAGGAGGTTGCAGGGGGCTCCTGCACCTCTACAACACCACCAGAGCAGGCATCCTCCAGAAAGGATGGTTGGATGTTACGGGTACCACGTAATTGCCCCGCCCCCAAGCCAGAAACAGCTGACTTAGAGGCAGCATCCAACAGGAGATGCTCAGCTGTGGCCGTCTCCATGGGGACAGAAAACAGCACAGCACCACACAAACTATCCTTGTGTGCCACAGCCACTCGAGAACTAAAGGAATGACCCTTGAAAACGAAGTCAACTATGGCAGTCTCTAAGGTTACAGGCCTACCATCCCAGCCCTTTACCTCAATATGTTCACCAGTTAGCTGGTCACCATACACTAAGCAACCGGGCACTATAGAGATCTCGGCATCGGTATCTGGGACTATTTTGCATATGATTCCATTTACAAAACCCATCACATGAGGGGCACCATTTCTGACAGAGACCCAATTGGCGATATAAGTCCTGCCCTTTCGTACACCAGCCTTATTACTACTGTGACAGGCCTAGAATCAGAACCACTATCATTACCTTTCTTATAGGGACATTCTGGTGATTTGTGGCCAGGTTCATGGCAGGTATAGCAGACTATTGAGGATGACCTACCACTACTACTGCTACCAGACCCACTATTACCAGTGTTTCATACAGGGGGGGGGGGGGGGGGGGGGGGGGGGGGGGGGAGAACTGGGATTCTCCCAACAAACCCAAACCTCTGATCTCCCCCCCCAAACTCATTTCTTTACACAAACTTTTATAATAGAATAATATACCAATTACAGTCTAATGCGCCTATTTTTTTCTTTTAAATGTCCAGAATTTCATTAAGATTAACTTCACTTAAGTCTGGGCCTTCAATGGCAATTCTCATAAGGTGAGTCAAGTTTTCATCAGACAAGTGATTCCTTAGCCTGGTCTTTATCATCTTCATGTGACTAAACGATCTTTCGACGGTTGCTGTTCTAACTGGAAGTGCTAGTAAAATTTTGGCCAGATTATAAACTTCTGGGAAAATCTCACTGAAAATTCTCCCCCCCCAAACTGAAAATCCTGTATGAAACCCTGATTACTACTGCCACTGCTAGACACATAGCTATGACATTCAAATGACCTGTGCCCAAACTTATGGCACTTGAAACATTCTATTGCATTACCACCATTACCATACCTATTGTAATGACCTCTACCAGAGACGTTGACAGAATCTGTGGAATCTATTGACAATGCAAATTTATTCAGGTCTTTAAAAGAGGTAAACTCTCGCTGGTCCATTATAGCTCGCTGTGCGACTGGTCTAGATGCACGATAGGTAGCACATGCAAAGAAGAGGAGCAACTCCGCCTTAGAATGACACATCATGTCAACTGAGTCCATCAAGCTCTTTAAGTGGACGTATGTTTCTAAAGGACTCATTGACCTAGTAGCATTGGCAAATTCTGTTGTTAGCTTAGCACCAATAGAAGTCAAACTAGAGCCAAGAGCATCCAGCAAAATCTCTTTAACCCTTTCGTTCCGGATCCCGCTTTAAAGCGGGTGAAGACCGATTGACTTTCAGCCAGGACTGCTTCAACAGTACCTCACAGCAGTTGCGTTTATTTCTTCCTCGGCAAAAAAAACAAACATCGGTTCTCCGTCGAATTTTAAAAAAGTTACCGTCTTCACAGCAGCTTCATTTATGGATCCAGTCATCTCCAGAGCTTTGTAGAAGCAGCGAAAAATTGCTTGAGCTCAGTAGCCTTCCATAACACATTGAAACAACTGCTTCTTTGCCGACCAAGACTTTGCGGTTTGACTTACTGTCTTCTCCATTTTTTATAAAATCGCCAGTTCAACTGGGGACCTCCCTATTACGTACAGTCTTAGGTAATGCTTATTACATCATAGGAAAAAAGTGAGCGTGTCGTGTGACCCCGGTAACTATGCAAAAAAAAAATTTTTTCAAAGTCATTTTTTGGAAGATGGCGTCTAGAAGTTACAATGCGGTGCAAGTTTTAGACTTGCTTGATGTTGACTCTAGCGACTCAGGATCAAGCGGAGAGAAGGGAGACGACATCTAGGGCTATAGGAGGCCCTGTATCAGGGTTGGTGGACCAGACCCCGTCAACTCTGATACTGAAAATGGGAGTCAAGAAGATGATCGAGGTAAGCTTGTCTTTCTCTTGTCTTTCTCTTAAAAAATAGCAAGCTTCTGTTGTGGAAAGGACTTATTTATAGCTATATTGAGATAGAGTAAGCTGTTTAGCTATAATATTATATATATTTCATTGAGTTTTGAGATTTGAAAGTGGCTTGTGTTTAAACAAATTCAAATTTTCAAAAAAATTAAAAAAAGTTTTTACCTAGGCAGCAGGTTCCAGTGATGAAGAATTATGTTCCTATCATAACTGATCCATTTAATGCATAGGACCGAACACTGATCATCAGTGTGAAGTATAGACTCGTATGCAAAGATGTGCATCAAAGTAGTGTAGGTTCCAAAAAATGGGTGTGGCGAAGTACACTCGGAGCCCCACCCCAAACAAAAATCCTGTATGAAACCGCATACAATACATCATAAAGTTGCAATTATATAGGATCATGAATAATTTGTTGTTTGTATTACAAATATCTTTGTTGTTTGTGTTTTTGTATATATGAAATTGTTTTGTAGTGGAGCTCGACGTCCGATGGCATACGTTCCTTGTGGACACTCATAGATGTCTCCTACATGATCACAATCAGCACCACACACAACAAACAACATATTTTATTGTTGAACTAATATAATATTGGTATAAATGCATCAAACAATATTATTTCTATTTTATTTTATTTTTTTATTGATGGGAAAAGTGGATTTTTTGGGGGAAAAAAATTTTTTTTTTTGAAATATTAGTAGATGGCTTAAATATTATTCAATTTTCTCAATCAAAAAATTAGGGGAATCCCAAACTCTTGGTCTATTTAGTGATATATGGTTGCTATGGGGTTTTCCCAGCCAGCATCGAGTTAAAAAAATAAAACGGCAATGCTCTATTCCGCGGTAGAAAATTAGATTTTTCCGCGCGCGTCAAAACAATTCAGGAACGAGAGGGTTAAGCTGCTCATAGTCAGTTTCATCACGATCAATACCAGCTACTATCGAGGAAGCAGTTTCAGACTGTAGCTTTTGAAGCAAGACAGACTTCCAGCGACGCATTGGGCAGCCCAGATCTCTGAGATCTGCCTCTAACTTGCGCACGTATTTGGCCATATCGACTCCGTCCTTATGTGGAGCCAGGGAGTTTATCTGCCTTGACAACTCAATTTCGTGCATGCTATCCCTGGATCTGTCAGGTGCAGCAACAGCCCTAGTAAACTCAGACACTAAACCACGAAGCAAGGATTGCATACCCTCACTCAAACCACTAGGATGAGTGCCACGCCCACTCTCTAAATCACGTTCGTCGTCTGACATCATGGGATATGGTACTGTATTGTTGTCTGACTCAGTAAGTGTCCTATCAGACTCACTAACAAGGTCACGGCACCCTTCTAGGGAGACAACTACACTACTACTATCTGACCTAGAAGCTGGAGGGACTACCGCCTTGGCAAACTCAAGAACACTCAGACCCTGGGATTGCGTCTTGCTCTTGCACCTTCTCTCCGGCTGCTCCCTCTGGCTCATCCAGGTGATCCAAAGGAAGAGAGGACCTGCAAGACACACACAACAAAAGAGTACAAGTGAATAAGTGAGAGAATGCCACAAAGCAACCAAAACACGAAACCAAAACAAAACACGAAAGTGCTAAACGGTACAAGTCCAAATAAGGAGATACAAAAACTCACGCTGCCAGTAAAACGCACACACGAACAAAGTGCCACAAATGACAATAAAAGCCAATTAACAGACCAGGGACAAACACGTAAATGACAAGTTCAACTTAGCAGAATCCACGAAATCCAATTAGGCGCCGAATCCACAAAATCCAATTAGGCGCCACGTGTAGTGCGCTCCGGATGGGGATGAAGATGATGAATAATGGCAATCCTGGGGGTTGAAGTGAGCGAAATCAAGCCGCGAAGTTGCCGAGTTTTAAATCGGAAGTTAGCGGCAGTCAGACACACACCGTAGTCCACAGTACGCACACAGTCCTGGTCGATCCTAGTTTAAATCGGACATAGGGTAGCTCAAATAGGCGAATCGACAGCAAAGGAAAAACTCGAAATCACAGCACCGCTGCCGCCAATTGTGGGTTGGCGATCACAGGCCACGGAGAACCTTGATTGGCTCGATCGGGTAAAGGCTATAAGCCTGAAGGTAAGTTGCCAGAGGTAGAGGAGAAGTTCGACACACACTTACTCATACGCTCTGGTGACCTGCTGCCACCAGAGTTCGCCCTCCGCACCCTTTGACAGAGTATTAATCTGTAACTAACAGAATGGGAATATAGGGAGAACTGAACTGACGCATGCGTGACTAAGGTTTATAAGTTCCAAGTCACGCATGCACACATATAAATGGGGGTGTGGTCCACGGAATACATCCGGACACAAAATACACAACATGACCTGCGCCTACACTAAATAACAAAAATACAGAAATACATACAATGCTTATAATACACACATAAATGTCCTTGTATGACACACACACAAATGTTCTTAATCTTCATGCTTTCTCTTCTATCTTCTCTCTGTCTTCATCTCTTTCTTTTTCTTTCTCTTGTCTGTCATCTTCTCTGTCTCACTTCTCATTCCTCCGCCCACACTATACTATTTTTGTTGACTTCTAACACTGAAGCTACTGAAAATAAGGTCCAGTTTTTAAATTTAGCATACAGGGTAAAGGTATTTTAGTGCCATAGTAACAACTCTCTGCAACTGCTTGAATTGAAGGAAAAAACAACAATAACAAAACAATACACGTTATTTACAAGTTTTCTTTGTGATATTCTTTAGCTAAGTAATGGTTGTAACACACAATGCATTGACACAGCTGGACATGCACCTACACAGACTTACCTTCGCAGTAGTCTAGTGGACAATGTATTTTCAGGTAAAGACTGTGAGCACGGCTTATAACCATGACAAAGAGCGCATTGACTTACCACCGCCACTAACTCGAATAGAAATGGAAGTCCCTTAAGTTGTCAAGTTTGAACTGCACCCGCAAAAGAATTCAAAACGGTAAACAATTCAATTTCTAGGGTGATACGGGTACTGATCGATAAACCAGAGGATTCTGTTTAGTGCAATTTGGGACTGGGTCGACCACCTAACTAACACAAAAACGCGAGGGTCAAAGTACAAAATGACATACGTACGTCCAAACATATATACAAATAAATAAATTAATAAATAAACATCCCCGATTTTCGATTGTGTTAACCCTGTAAGTGTCTCGCTCGCTACGCTCGCTCGCCAACTAGAGAAAATCTTAATGTCTTTCATTTCAGCTTTAAACTGTTCTTCCCTCATGCAATGGTGGAGGAAGCAAATTTTCATTGGTCGGGCTAATTCGTACTTCTAAATTTTCTACTTTCTTAGCTGGTAACTATTTTATTTTAGAAGGCATTTCTATACAGCATAATATTATGTATTTTTAAAGCATAATATAATATACATTGGAAAATATTAACAACAAAAGTGTAAAGTTTAAAATGATCCAAAAAAATTCTTTCTGTGGTCACTACCACTAATGAATTCATTTGCCACTGCAGCAAGGTCAAGTTCATTGGCTAATTCTTTGTATATGTTCAAAATCATAAGTTGGTTAAGGCGATCCTGTTTCATCGTACTACGTAAGTATGTTTTAATTCTTTTCATGTTAGAGAAAGACCGCTCACTTGCAGCATTAGTAGCTGGTAAGACTAGTATTAATCGAGCCAGCCAGAACACCTGTTTATAAAAACTACGCTGTGAAATTGACAGATTTTGAAGAAATTGAAGTGCTTCTTTTAAGGTTACTTTCTTAGAATTGCTCAAATTAGTAAAGCAGGAACCAAATATTTGCAGCTGAGTACAAAGTTCACCCTCTTCAAAATCACTCCCATAGGAAATAACTTCACGAAGTTGCTCTGAGTGATCTTCATTGTTAGCAGCACGAACAAGTAGTTCTTCAAGATTGTGATATAGTTTGTAACCAGGTTGACTGAATCGATCCTGAATACAAGTAATTGCTAAATCCAAAGCTTCAAAATATAACCTACGAAAATGCTTCCAAAAAAGTGAAAATGCATCATCATGTCGCATACTCATCAAAGTCTTTATAGTCTGACCAACAATAACTTGAGCTTCAGCTGCACAGAGAGATTTTAGTTGCAATGTTTTACTCAAATTATCTGTTATTTTAAGAATTCTTTCACTAAGATGCAAACCAAATAATAAACTGAAATTGGACATCTGAGTTTTTATCCCAATTATTCAGCTTTTAATATCGGGCATTAACTCATCTAGTAAACATTCATTCCATACCTCATTAAGAATGTTGTAGTTTTCCAAAATACTTCCAATTGATTCACCTCGAACAGTCCATCTTGTACGACAGAATGACCTAATTCCTATTCCACTTTCATCTTCAGCATGTTCTTGCTTAATTTGGTCAAAAAGAGCATTTCATTTTGGAGAAAATTGTGTTAGCGCACGTTTTTCTTCTGAGCATAGTCTAGCCATTACGCCGCTCTTGCTACCACTCATAGTTGAAGCACCATCGTAGCACTGGCCACGACAATTAGATAAACTAATATTCATTCGCAACAATGTGTCCTTGATTGCATGAGTAAGACATTCAGCATTTATGCTGTCTACCTGGTACAGACCAATGAAATCTTCATGATCCACTAGATCATCCCCTACCCATCTAATACAAATTGTGAACTGCTCCTTATTCGAAATATCAGTACACTCATCTGCCATAACCGTAAAACAAGCTGCAGTACGATTAGCTTGACTCAATCTACGAACAATATGCATGGCCATAATTTGAAGACATTCATTTTGTATTTCGTGGCTAGTATATTTGCATTTCTTCTTTAAAATCCAATCAGTTAATTCAGGATTGTCTCTATACGAAGTAATAAGAGCTGATGGAAATTGCTTGATAAGTCATCATGACTCCTAAAAGCCAAACCTTGCCGAGCCAAGAAACAGATATTTTGAAGTAGAACAAGAAACATTTTTCGATTGACTGCTTGTTGTTTCTTGTGCTCAGTGCTAAGCAGTTCTCCAATCCTTCCTTGGATCTGCTTTGGAAGAGCAACTAGTGCTTCAGTAGCTTCCTTATGACACTGACTGGCTTGGTGCTTGCTGAAAGCTGTAGTAGCCTCTTTCCAGTAGCAAAATCCTTTACTTATAAAAGCAGGTTCACGCTTACTGCTAGTTACCGGACCAGTTTTTTTGAACTCACAGTTCAGAGTTCAATCAATAATATGATAAAATTATGCGCGCATGCGCAGCGCGCACAAAAAGCGGCTTGCATATGGCTACATACTTTCCTATCGGTAATGAGATGGATGTCCGTGACAAGCCGCACCAACCGTTTGAGTTCAACTTCCCTAAGAGGTCGTTTGGTATGAAAGGAGCCCAGAGAAGTTTTCAGCGGGATGGTTTCGAAGGTGGCCATTCCTGCACTATGATGAAGGGAGAGATATAGCTTTCTGTCATACCTGTCTATTGGCCACTAAATTTAAGAGAATGAGATCTAACTATGTTGACCAAGCTTTTGTAAGTTGTATTTATATTAGAATAGCTCATTAATTATCAGACTCATATTTACTGTAAGCTGGCAATAAAAATTCAGAGCTGGCTTAGTTCTCAAAGGTAAATTTGACTGGATAGCTAACTGAAATTAGGAAGTTTGCTTTAATGTGACTAAACTAGTAAGATGTAAGTTAGCAGCTAAAACCTAGCATAAAATAGACTAGCAAAATTGTAGCTTTAATAATTAGTTAACTTTTTATGTAGGTTACACGGGGATTTTCTAACTGGAAAGATGGTACTGCTGGCTTTAGAAATCATGAAAAAAGTGCAGCACATTGTGAAGCTATCGATGTAATGGTTACAATTCCATCAACTACTGGAAATGTTGGTGACCTGCTTTCTCATCAATTTGCAACCCAGAAAAGAAATAACTAGCAGGCCTTACTTCAAATATTGTCGTCCATTAAGTTCTTGTGGCCAGCTGTAATGTTACAAATATCATTGTTGTCTGTGTTTTTTTGGTATTGTATGGAGGTTCCAGATACTAACCTGGGAGGAATCGTTCAGTCTGTGACACCATCCATGCCGGGTAAGTTGAATTCCACGTGTGCATAAAGTTTTCGCCTCGAAGAGAAGCAATTTTCTTGGGTGTGAAGCAGGATATGCCAGGTACACCATTAGCTGGCATTTGGTTACTTTGTCCTACTAGGTGGACTGTGAGGGCAGATGCTCTGGCTAGCGTAACATCCAATTTTCAAGTGTTACAGCAGACATGGGAAGAGTCAATTGAGGTAGTATCTGATAGCGAAACAAAGGCAAGGATCAGAGGAGTGTCAAGTGTTATGTCTACTTTTGATTACCTGTTTGGAAATATGCTAGGGGAAATGCTACTGAAAAATGCTGATAATTTGAGTCGTTCCTTACAGATCAAGACACTTTCAGCAGCTGAGGGTCAGCAAATAGCGAAGATGACAGTTCAAACTTTAAAGTCATTGAGAAATGATTCTTCATTTCACTTATATTGGTCCAAAATAAGCAAGATAGCAGCTGATTTGGATGTTGGTGAACCGCAGTTGCCTCGTCGTCGAAGAGTTCCACGTCGCTATGATGAAGGGACATCTGAAGGAGACTATCACAGTGATCCAAAGGCACACTATAGGCAGATCTATTATGAAGCAATTGATTTGATTGTCAACTGCATTGAAAATCGCTTTGATCAACCTGGATATAAAAAGTATGAATCTTTGCAGACTCTTCTTCTTAAAGCATGCCAGCTAGAGGATTTTGAAAATGAATTGCATACTGTGTGTCAATTTTATAAGAATGATTTTGAAGAGGCAGTTTTGCGCACTCAACTTCAGACATTTGGTACACACTTTCAGTCACAGAATCAGTCAAATGAAATATCCAGTCAAACAATCAACATTTTTTATATAAGGAGTTACTTTCTTTCCTTGTCCTCTGGCCAATTGTCCCTCCTAGCTTATGTTAAACATCTTGTTCAACTTATACTGGTGATGCCAGCAACCAATGCGTTGTCAGAGATCATTTAGTGCTCTGCGGCGTATTAAGACATATCTTCGAGCAACAATGAAACAGGATCGGCTCAATTATTTGATGCTGCTACATGTACACAAAGACAGAACTGATGAAATCAATCTTAAAACATTACTAAATGAATTTGTAGGGTGTTCTGATCATCGAGCAAGTATTTTTTCAAAGTTTTAATTGTTGTCATCATTATTATAAAAATAGTATTCAAATATATACCTATTTTGACCACACCTATTTCCGTTTGACCACACCCACTTCCTGTGCCGGACCAGTTTAAATTTGCTTGCTACGGCCTTGCATGGTATTTCTAATCCATAGCCTGCGCCTCTATTCGCCTTGTCTCCAACAACCTGAGCAAATGCTTTGTATCTCTTCGAAGAAAGTGAGACATACTCGACGCCAAATTGTAAGGTACGTGTCCCACTACCACACTTTCTTTCATCACCGCTACGGCATTGCCGTCTTTATGGTTAGTTGTCTCACGCTTTCCAGCAATACTTCATCTCTCACAGGAGACTAGATCTCCATATAAGCGTGGTAACCTCTTATAAATGAAACTATTTCCAAAACATCGAGTTCTCCGTGCACAATTTGACTAGCCATGCCAGGCCTGTAGACACTGGGGGTGCTTTGGGGGCTAAAGCCCCCCCAGAATTTTCCCCAAATTAAATTTATTGATTGATAAAACAATGAATTTATAGATTAATATAAAATAAAATTATGATTTTTCAAGTCCAAATATACGTAGTCGAGTTTCACATCGTCCTATGAACTCATTTAATAAAGGAATCATTGGTAATTCATCAGTTTTAAACATTAAGTACCAAGCACCAGTTAAGTCGAGACTGGCTCATGGTAGATCTGAGCCACGATTTCAATCGACGAAGTGTACTGAAGCTTCGTTCGCTTACTGCGTTGGTAGCAGGTAAGACTAAAATTAGTGTAGCCACCTTTAAAACTTCAGAAAAAAACTCCCTTTCAATACTGTTCAAAGTTTTAAGGTAAGCAATAACTGACTTCAGATCCTTTAAGGATTCAATACTGGTGTGAAGAACATTTAACTGTGTTTTCAGAAGGTCAAGATCCAAGTCTGAGCCATAGAATTCAGTAATTTCTTTGACTCTGTCAGGCTGGTTAGGCTCTGTTAGGATAGATTCCAATTTTTGGAGCATTTTAAACGCCTCTTGATCAAAGCGCCCCTTTATTGCTGATGATACAAGATCAATAGCTTCAAAATATATCTGCCGATAGTGATCTTGAACACTACTTGGGTACTCAGGTGCACTCTCTCCTATTTCATACCTACGTGGAACTTTCCTCTGACGTGGAAGAGTAGGGGCTGTGACATCAACAGAGGCTTGGCTAATCTCAACTGTATCCCAAAAGGCCTGGAAGGATTCATCAGATCGAATAGACTGTAAAGTGGTGAGGGTTAAGCCTACTATTTGCTGCCCATGACAAGCTGATTTAGAAGTTGCTTGTAGAGAACGAGATAAATTGTCAACCATATTCAGAATTTTTTTTCCTAGATGAACTCCAAAAAAGAAGTTAAACTGATTCATTTGTGCTTTAACCCCTGCAATCCTGGCTCTAATCTCAGTGTCTTTTGTAGCATCTTTAGCAACATCCCAGGTGAGCTGTAGAGTGTTGTAATTCTCAGTAATTGATGCTAATGCGTCGGCCCTAACTGTCCAACGAGTTGGACAAAGGATGCGAATTTTTATTGAACCTGTTGTAACCTCTTCTAAATTCTTAATAGCTTTGAAAATACTTTGCCTCTTCGGAGACTTTTTGATAAGTTTAGTTATTTCGTAAACAGTTTCAAGGGCATCTGCCATTATTTTCACACCTTTAATAGCATCCTGGGTGGCCAAATTAAGTGCATGACCATAGCAATGAGTGTAGAGTGCTCTGGGTTCAATGCCTGCTATTTGAGTGGAAACGCCGGACCTTTTTCCAGACATAGTGCTCGCCCCATCATAGCACTGTCCACGACACATATCAAGCCTCAAATTAAGCCGAAGAAGAATATCTTTTATTGTAAACACAATACTATCAGCAGAAGTAGATACTAGAGAGTATAAGCCAATTACTTCTTCATGCACATCAAACTGATCATCAACATACCTCAAGCAAAAGACCATCTGTTCAGTATTAGATAGGTCAGTAGTCTCATCCACCATAATAGTAAACCATTTATCAGCTACCTTGCTTCTGATCTCTCTCAAAATCGATAAAGCCATCATATTAAGCATTTCGTTCTGTATTCCTGGGCTAGTAAACTTATTTTGAGACTTATTTAGACACTTCGAAATTGGTGGGTTATAAACAGCTATTAACAGAAGAAGTTGCATAAGATTAGAATCAATCTCACTTTTCTCCTCATCTTTGAAATCACCACGTAAAGCAAGGCCTTGCCTACCAAGATAACGAACACAATTAAAAATTGTAAGCAGAATCTGATGATTTTCAGCTTTCTGTTCAGCATATCCCTTCTGAACCATTTCTCCAACATTCTTGGTTGTATTCATAATAAAATCAACAGCTTGTCGATGAGAATGGGATAGCTGATGCTTCTTAAATTTTTCTAGTGCTCTTTTCCAATCTGAAAACCCAGTTTTGATAAAAGCATCCTCTTGATTTAATGAAATGGGATAATGGCGCCTATTTGAGACAAGACAGTGAAAGCAGTATACTTTATCTTCTCCTTCCTGATAATGTAACCATGGAAATTTGGCATACCAAGAGGAACAGAAAGCTTGTTGCTGTTTCCCAAATGTTCATTTAGGGAAGCAGGACAGAAAAGGTTGGTGTGCTTTTTCTGGGATCTCTGGGCTATTATGCCCTCTGGAGTCCAGAATTGGTGGATTGGCTACTTCTGACGCACTGCACACTTCATGATCTGACTCATCAGAAGAACAATCTCCACTTCCAACAGCACAATTACCACTTACACTAGCTGGATCGGCTACTTCAGACGCACTGCACACTTCATGATCTGACTCATTAGAAGAACAATTTCCACTTCCACAGCACAATTACCACTTACACTAGATGGTGAAAACCAAGATAGCAAGGAACCTGACTTCATAGCCATAGCTAATGCCCACAAACCACTCACATGGCCAGATGGGGATTCCCCTGGGAAATTCCCCATGTAGCTCCTACTTAGCCCCCCCACTTACCCATTGCTGTCTACAGCCCTGCATGCATAGCTACTGTAAGTCTGAATAAATTTTCCTGAAGTGCTGACTCAGTCGCCTCGTGGTTATTATTTTTTTTGCAGCTGTTCATTAAGAGAGCTAATAATTATGGCGTCAGTGAAGAAACGAAATTATTTGTCGCTGGAAAATAAAATCGAAGTTATCAGGTATGCCCAATGGAATCCTGGTGTTAATGTGAGAGATTTGGGGTCACTATTTTCTTGTGGAAGGACTCAGATAGCTCAGATTTAAAAAAAAGCAAGGAGTCGTTATTGTCAATGTATCAGTCTAATGCTAGTGGTAGTAAAATTCATACAAAAAGTCTCGGTATCAGAATTTGTTGAAGTTAATGAGGCTTTATGAATGGTATTGCTTAGCTTGTTCTAAGAATATTCATCCTGGTGGCCCAGATTAACTAAAAAGGCAAGAGAGATTGCTGAGCACCTAGGTAAAGCAAATTTTAAAGCTTCTCGTGGTTGGTTAGACAAGTGGAAGAAGAGATACAATGTCAAATATTTAAAGATATGTGGAGAATCTGGAGATGTTCAAGGTGAGACGGTAGATTCATGGAAGGAAAGGCTACCCGAGATTGTTAGAGGTTATGACAAGGATAATATTTGAAACATGGATAAATCTGGTTTTGTTTTCAAAGCATTGCCTGATCGAGGCTTTGGGAAGAAAAGTAAAGAGTGTAAAGGAGGTAAAAAGAGCAAGCAGAGAATAACAATAGCTTTTTTTGTAACAGCTTCTGGCTCCAAAGAAAAGCCTATTGTCATATGGAGGTCAAAAACTCCAAGGTGTTTACAGCAATTTGACAAGTCTCTTTTGCCAGTGACGTACTTTAATCAGAAAAATGCTTGGATGACGGGAGATATACTTGAAGAGATTCTCAGTAAGCTTAACCGTAGATTATCTGTTGCCAATCGTTCCATTTTACTCCTTATGGACAATGCTGGTAGCCATCCACCAGAGTTAGTATCCAAATTTTCCCAAATCAATGTCTGTTTTTTTACCTGCTAACACTACTGCTAAGCTTCAGCCATTACCTTGGAATTATTCAAAATTTTTAAGTTCATTATCGTAGCTATTTGTTGAGGCATGTGTTAGCTAAGATAGATAGTTGCGACAATGCATCTGAGGTTATCAAGTCCGTCAACATTTTAATGGCAATCCGGTGGGGAGCCAAATCTTGGTCTGATGTTATACCAGAAACCATAAGTAAATGTTTCAGGAAAGCTGGTGTACTTAGTGGAAGTGATCAGCAGTGGAAGTGATGAGGATTTATTTTTGGAAGCTGACACTCGAATGGAGATCCAGACCCTCATTTCAGAGACTGCACCAACTGACAGTTGCCCAGTGGAAGAATTTTTGAGTGGTGATGATGATCTTGCGGTGTGTGCTGGAATGGATGATGACTGGAACACAAGTTTCCTCGAGCAACTTGATGACCAAGAAGATGAAGAAGATGATGATGGTGAAGATGAGACTTCTGCTCCTTCTCCTCCACCTCTCCCCAAGTTGAAGACATACAAAGAAGCCATCAATGTGTTGGAGGATGTTTCACATTTCTTGGAGCATCGAGGTCACACCAAAGAAACAATAGAACTGGGCACAACTATAGATAACAAATAACCTTGACTTATTCATCATTAAAGCAGACTGATTTGCGTGACTTTTGTAGAAAACAACTAGCCCAGTTAGTGTCACAATTAAAAACGTTTAGTATTTTTATGCTCTTTTCACATGTCCACTCAACAAAGTTACTATGTTAGTTATCTCACATGATATAATTATTCTAAATAGTATATAGACAGCATGACTGCCCACAGAATCATAAAATAGAAGAGAAAACTGCCTCAAAAGTAATTGCTTCCGATAAGGGACAGCTTCCCTACAATGGACAAAAGTCCCGTTCCCATTTTGTCCACTATTCGGAGGCTCGACTGTAGCTCGATTTGTTGTTATACTTATAAGGGCAAGAAGTGTTTTGGCTAGATTCAAAGGTTTTGCTTTTCTCCACCACTTGCATTCATTAAACCCTTCATGCCTACCCAATCCTCAATCCTCGCAAGAACAGGAAACCCTGGTCGAGATCGACTAAGAAAATATGCAAATTCTGAAATTATTAGCTGCTTTATAGTTGAAGTGTTTAATGAACTATTGCCAGTTTGTGCAGTTGCACTGTCAGACCTCAAATCTAAATGTGTTCTAGTGTCTCTATCATCTCACTCGTATGTAATCCGCATTCCTAATAACTATGAACACCACTAATATTATTGATTGTTCCACGTCACTGCTGAAACATTTTTATTGTGATTTTTCAAAATTATGTTACACAAGATCAGTATGATCATTTAATATTTAGTAATATTTACTAAGATATTGGCAGACAAGAGCACTGCAGATCTTGTAAGATCTTGAGAGAAACTCTGTCAAGTTAAGAAATGAAATACTGTAAGTTATTCCAAAATAAACAGGAATCTAGTTCAGCAAAATCTTGAATGATCTTACATAATCACTAGTAAATTAAAAATTTAAATTCTTTATGACCTTGAAAGATCTTGTACCAAAGATATTTCATATAAAATACACAAAAAAATTGAGATCTTGCATAATCCCATACATGATGGTATTGAAACAAATAAATCAAGACGGGATTCTTTTAGTATCTTGTAAGATCTTATGTAAGAATGATCTGGCATAAAATGTCTCAATAGAAAAAAGCTATGATCTTACATCATCTTGTATGCCAGTTTTGTTTTTGTCATGAAATATCTTGATACGACTTTTTGAGATCTTGCAAGATCTTAATCAAGATTATGTGGGACTAATCTAATCTTATCATACATAATCTTAGATGTCCATTCCAAATCATGCAAGATCTTTAACTATCTTGGCAACATTTTTTACTAGGGATCCATACTTACACATGCATATACAACACAGGGTGATTATAAAACGGGTAAAGGGTTAATACACTTGGAAAATCATGATACAATATTACACTTGTAAAAGGGCTATTATTCCTATTAAAAAATACGTGAAATTGTGGTGATTGCAGGGTTAAATAGTTGGTATCATTCTTTCTAACTTTTATACTGCATCACTCCATAATCACAGAGGGTTCAATATAGCTAACAAATTATTCAGTGAAAGCCTTGAATGTCCCTTTAAAAAGGTTCAATGAACAAGAAAATCTGTTGCAGCTGAAAAGTTCAACTATGAAAAATCTTACATGTTAGGTGGAAAATTGGATTTGAAAATTAAAAATAACTTCAATAAGATCAGCAGTGGATGACTTCCTCTTTCCTTAAAATGCATGTGTTGGTTAGTAATGATTTACATTTGTCAATCTGATGCAGTATGATAGTTCAGCAATTTAATTGAAGAGAAACCACCTAGCAGATACTCCAGATGGTTTGCTGACTCTGAGCTGACAGTGTTCCTATCATAAGCTCAATAACAGTAGCCAACACAAACCAAGTTGCCTTAATCAAGAAAGGAAAATCTACCTTATAATAACTAGTCGTTTATCTTTGTTGTAAAAGAAAAGAAAAAAGAACAACAAAAACAAGCACTATTGATTTTCTATTACAATGAATTACTGAAACTGACATTACATATAATGGACATCCCACTACAATGGAAAATAGTAAATGCACCAATGGGACATACTAAATAAGGACGTCTATGCCGTACACCTCTGGATAATGGACAAAACTGGTTGTTCATCGAGTGTCCATTATTCAGAGGTTCCACTGTATACAGACGCATCATTCCATGCACATTATTCCAGAAAAAAAAGATGCTAGCCTGATCTAGCAGAGCCTACCCTCACCCCTACCAATCTTTACCAACTACTAGCAGAGCCTACCCTCACCCCTACCAATCTTTACCAACTACTAGCAAACATCCTTGTGATCAGCTATTTGAAAATTTTGTTTAACTAATTTAACATGGCATTACATTAAACCTCATTGAATCATCGCAAGAATGACTCACAAACCCAACTAAGTCATCTCAAATTGTAATTGCTAGCGCAAATATATTCAAAACTCAATAAGAGAAAAAGTCAGTTCAAAGCAAACTACACATCAAATCACGAACTCAACATTAGCATAAGGAATAACTATAGGATCACACTATTGAATGTTCAAGTCCCAAATAATAGCAAGTGCCTTTAGTTCCACCAATCTGAAGAATTGTGGTGACCTCCAGAACCTCCTCCTCCATGATGGTAATAGCTACCACCACTACTACTGCTGCTTCCATAACTAGTACCTCCTCCACCTCCACGAGAAGTACGATAGTCACGCCCACCAAATCCTCCGCCATACCTACTCACAAAAATAAAAAATACACAAATCAAAGAAATTCAAATGTTACCTAAAAAAATTGTACATACAAGCCAAATTTTTTTTGCAAGTTACACAATCTATATAATACACTTGTGTGTCAGTAATGACGACGGTGTGTGTATTCATGAATAATTCATGAGCTTGGTATGCTTTGGTAAAGTATCGTCACTTCACCGTACGTAAAGTATTGTCACTTTACCATAGGTACGGTATCGTCATTTTACTGTAGGTAAAGTGTCGTCACATTTAGTAGAATGTGCCCGTTATTTCTAAAAAAAACAGGTGCAATAGAGACGATGGAAGGCGGCGTAAGTATCAAAAAGGAAGGCGAAAATACGGAAGAGAAGGTAAAAGGATATTAATTGTAACTGAAAAGTGGATGGAATCGGTGAGGTAAGGTGGTGTAGGTTCAAAATGGATGAGAAGGCAAAAAGCCGAGCGATTAAATATAACAAAAAAGCGGGTGGAATTGACGAGAAAGGCGGGGTTTAGTTTTCAAAAGAAAGGCTAAAGTGCAAAATAGAAGACAAAAGTTTCTTATAGTGGGACAGAAATTCAGGAGAGATAAACAAAGAAAAGGGGGGCGCCATGACTCAAAAAGAAGAGCTGAAGATAGGAGTGATGGGATAGAAGAAAAGCTCAGATAGTTCAGAAAAAGAGAGCAGGAGAGGGAAACTTATGTAACCTTAACCAATGGTAGAGAATGATAACTGAGCAAGATAACTTGTGCTACTGCATTCTTACTTTGCAATACGTCAAGCGCCACTATGTGGCGGGGTACCGCTACTGAAGTTTATATAATGAATGTTATAAATTCAGAAGACTTAATATCACGTCAACCTACCAACAAATATTCATTATGGGAGGCGAGGGGGGAAGGGGTTGCAAATTTAAAACTATTTCAAATCAGTTCATGTTTAAAGGATGTAGCTAGCAATACATTTCGCAACAATTGTAAAATGACAGCTGCCACTGTTGTCTTCAACTTTTCTTGATACCTTTTCAGAATGCATTAAAGTAACTTAAGCTCACAAAAACCTGGCAAACTGGAGACCCATCTGGCCGACACAATTTCTTGGTGTAATTATTTGGTAAAATAACTTCAAAAAAGAATGTTGCAACAATTGAATATGGCCACTTACTCTTGGTCATATAATCTTCCCACAGCCAAATTTAGAGCGAGAGCATATAGGTAAATTAAGATATGAGCGAAAAGTTTCACATTGTTTCTCCACAACTGATCAAGTTTTTTCAACAATTCAAAGCTCTACAGCTTTCTATCCTCGACTCCCGTCTCTCTAATTGTAGCTTTCAACAACTACAAATTTACTGTTCTAAATTTGCGACTTCAAAAGCTAATTTTCCCCCCAGACATCCTATTGACAAAAACTAAATGCATGTGTATCCCACTTATGTCACGGAATAAATGTTCCAAGTTTGGACTTCATCTAGTGATCCTACTGGTACCTTTCACTATGAAACAACTAGTCTTCTAGGTACCTTTCACTATGAAACAACTGGTCTTCTAGGTACCTTTCACTATGAAACAACTGGTCTTCTAGGTACCTTTCACTATGAAACAACTGGTCTTATAGGTACCTTTCACTATGAAACAACTGGTCTTCTAGGTACCTTTCACTATGAAACAACTGGTCTTTACTAACACAACTGGTACCTTTCACTATGAAACAACTGGTCTTCTACTAACACTACTGGTACCTTTCACTATGAAACAACTGGTCTTCTACTAACACTACTGGTACCTTTCACTATGAAACAACTGGTCTTCTACTAACACTACTGGTACCTTTCACTATGAAACAACTAGTCTTCTACTAACACTACTGGTACCTTTCACTATGAAACAACTGGTCTTCTACTAACACTACTGGTACCTTTCACTATGAAACAACTGGTCTTCTAGGTACCTTTCACTATGAAACAACTAGTATTCTACTAACACTACTGGTACCTTTCACTATGAAACAACTAGTCTTTACTAACACTACTGGTACCTTTCACTATGAAACAACTGGTCTTCTACTAACACTACTGGTACCTTTCACTATGAAACAACTGGTCTTCTAGGTACCTTTCACTATGAAACAACTAGTATTCTACTAACACTACTGGTACCTTTCACTATGAAACAACTAGTCTTTACTAACACTACTGGTACCTTTCACTATGAAACAACTGGTCTTCTACTAACACTACTGGTACCTTTCACTATGAAACAACTGGTCTTCTAGGTACCTTTCACTATGAAACAACTAGTATTCTACTAACACTACTGGTACCTTTCACTATGAAACAACTAGTCTTTACTAACACTACTGGTAACTTCAACTTTGCATAAAGGCCCACCTTTTGTTCTGTGACTTGGCACGTGCTTGTTGTCTGACTTCAAATGCCATAGTCTCCAACCAAGAAGGGATTTCCTGTTTGGTTTCAGCTAACAGTGACAACAGATCTTTGCAGACATTCCTGTTGCGGTCATTACAGAAGGAAGTAGCCAAGCCTAAGTTGCCGACTCGACCAGTACGACCAATACGATGAACATACTCCTCTATATCACTCGGAAGGTCAAAGTTGACCACATGCTTCACATTGGGAATATCAAGGCCTCGAGCTGCAACCTGTTACCATAGCAACACCATGATGACATAGTAAATGACACTTAGCAAAGTAATTGGATAGTAGAAGCACATACATGAGTTTGTAATAATGATAAAAACATAGTACAGACAACATAGACTGTAAAGGAGGAGGGTAGAGTACTGTAAAGGAGGAGGATAGGTACTGTAAAGGAGGAGGGTAGGGTACTGTAAAGGATGAGGATAGGGTACTGTAAAGGATGAGGATAGGTACTGTAAAGGATGAGGATAGGGTACTGTAAAGGATGAGGATAGGTACTGTAAAGGAGGAGGATAGGTACTGTAAAGGATGAGGATAGGGTACTGTAAAGGATGAGGATAGGTACTGTAAAGGAGGAGGATAGGTACTGTAAAGGAGGAGGATAGGTACTGTAAAGGAGGAGGGGATAGGATCAGGTTTACTGTAAAGGAGCGCACAGGATACGTAACTGTAAGGATGAGGATAGTACTGTTAAAAGGAGAGGATAGTGGTACTGTAAAGGAGGAGGATAGGTACTGTAAAGGAGGAGGATTAGGTACTGTAAAGGAGAGGAGTAGGTTACTGTAAAGGAGGGGATTAGGTACTGGTAAAGGGGAGGATAGGTACGATGTAAGGCGGGAGGGTAGGGTACTGTAAAGGATGAGGATAGGGTACTGTAAAGGAGGAGCGATAGGTACTGTAAGGATTTGAGGATAGGGTACGTAAAGATGAGGCTAGGTATGTAAAAGGAGTGAGGATAGGGGTATGTAAAGATGACGATAGCGGTACTTTGTAAAGGCACCATGAGGATAGGTCACTGTGTAATAGAGGAGGAGGAAGGTACTGTAAAGGGGGAGGATAGGTACTGTAAAGGAGGCGGATAGGTACTGAAAGGAGGGAGGAGGAAGGTTATGTTAAAGGATGAGGATTAGGGTACTGTAAAGGAGAGAGGATAGGTACTGTAAAGGAGGAGGATAGGGTACTGTAAAGGAGGAGGATAGGTACTGTAAAGGATGAGGGAATAGGTATGTAAAGGATGAGGAAGTACTGTAAAGGAGGACGGAGAGGTACTGTAAAGGAGAGAGGTAGGTACTAAAGGAGGAGGATAGGTACTGTAAAGGATGAGGATAGGTCTGTAAAGGAGGGGATAGGTTGACTGTTAAAGGATGAGGATAGGTTACGTAAAGATGAGGATAGGTACGTAAAGGAGGAGGAATCGGTACTGTAAAGGATGAGGATAGGTACTGTAAAGGAGGAGGATAGGTACTGTAAAGGATGAGGATAGGTACTGTAAAGGATGAGGATAGGTACTGTAAAGGATGAGGATAGGTACTGTAAAGGATGAAGATAGGTACTGTAAAGGATGAGGATAGGTACTGTAAAGGATGAGGATAGGTACTGTAAAGGATGAGGATAGGTACTGTAAAGGATGAGGATAGGTACTGTAAAGGATGAGGATAGGTACTGTAAAGGATGAGGATAGGTACTGTAAAGGATGAGGATAGGTACTGTAAAGGATGAGGATAGGTACTGTAAAGGATGAGGATAGGTACTGTAAAGGAGGAGGATAGGTACTGTAAAGGATGAGGATAGGTACTGTAAAGGATGAGGTTAGGTACTGTAAAGGATGAGGATAGGTACTGTAAAGGATGAGGATAGGTACTGTAAAGGATGAGGATAGGTACTGTAAAGGAGGAGGATAGGTACTGTAAAGGATGAGGATAGGGTACTGTAAAGGATGAGGATAGGCAGGGTTTCATTTAGGGGGGGGCGAAAGGGGGCATTTGCCCCCCCTTGGGTTCTAAATGCCCCCCCTTGGATTCTAAGTGCCCCCCACCCTTTTGAAAGAACCGATATTTATTAAGAGAAAAATGTAAACCAAATTAATAATAAGCAATATTCACACAGCAATTTGTCTAGGTTTTTTGTTCAATACTGTAATAATGTCATTTAATTGTGTAGATGAGAGCGTCTCGGGTGTCTCCATGGCTATTTTCATCAAATAGGATAATTGTGATTGCCCAATTCGATTTCGAATTCGTGTTTTAATTAGTTTCATTTTGGAGAAGCTCCTTTCCACTGAAGCAGTGCTGACAGGGATAGATAGACATATGTTTTCCAGGGTGCTAATGTTTGGAAAAATTTCACTAAGCATATCACTTGTGGTGAGCTCTTTCAACTGCAAGTGCAGGTTACCTTTCGGCTTCTTCGATAAGTAGCTTCGAAATGTTTTCCACTCCTCTCGGGTTTCGCGGGAAATAAGAGCTTCTTTGGTATATTCATCTCCATCAGCAGTCTTAGCAGGCAGCTCTGCACCATAGTGAGCTAATAGTACATCTATTAAGTCCTCACCATATGTATGGAAGTCAGAAGAGTCAGCAGCTGGCACTTTCTTCGGATCAAAGATGCCAAATGAGGAGACAATATCTTGTGAAATAAATCTGCTGGATATGTTTGCCTTCAGCATCCTGCTAAACGGTTCAGCCACTTGTCCTTGGAATGTAGCAATGCTTTCCGTGGTTAACGTGATGTCAGTGACTTCTTCGATCTCATTCTTTGCATCCATCAGTTCTAATACCCAGTTAGCAGCAGGTAACATGGCATCATCAAGTGTATTGAGAGTGGCATCAACAAGAGGGGTGATAGCTGTCAAGTCTATTCTCTCAGTCTGGAGAGCTCTGCTCAACTTCGCCACTTGTGGCAGAACATAATCAAGGAGGTACAGTATATGGCCACTAAAGTTGAGGGCCTACATAAGGCTTTACTGATACCTAGAGCTTCAGGTGCATGTGTCTGCTCATAGATATTGTTTAGAGCAGTCACAATTGCACTGTAGCTAGCTTTGACTGCCTTCACACAGCGTTCAGGGGACAGCCAGCGAGTATCTGATGGTTTCACAACTTTCAGCTCAGGTAAGTCAAGCACCTGCTGTACTGCTTTGAGACTCTCAGCTCGCTTAGGAGAATAGTGGAAAAATTTCCAGAGGGTGGTGAGTGTGATGTACACATGTTTTATCCCACTGGTAGCATTAGCTGCTTGAACGCATGCTAGCTGTAGCAAATGGCAATGGCAGTGTACGAAAAGTGCATGAGGTGAAATTTTCTTCAGGAGACTCTGCACACCATTGTGTTTCCCAGAGAAAGTAGCTGCTACATCGAATCCCATACCCACCAGCTTGCTAATCTGTATGTTTTTATCTTTCATGAATTCAACAAGGGCAGAATAAATAGTCTTTGCATCAGTAGCTTTCAATGGAACTATATCCAAGAAGTGCTCAACAGGTTGACCGTCCATGTTCACCCAGCGGAAGAAAATGGAAAGCTCTTCTGTGGTCGTCACATCAGTGCACTCATCTGCCATTATGCTGAAATGGGAAGCTTGGCGAAGCCGTTTCAGTAAACATTCTTCAGCCCATAAGCCAACTGCCTCAACAAATTCAACAACAGCAACTTTAGATGTGTAGGTTGCATTTAATCTACATAGCTCTTTCAAGGAACCCCTTTAAATCTTCTGCACCACAACTTACGATTAGATCAATAAGTTCATCAAAATTTGTTGTGTGGGGAATGTGGCGACGAGCTAGAAAATGGGTGCAACGAATTAGAGCTTTAATGGCCATTCTGTTCTTCAACTTTTCCTCATCATTAATTTGTTGGAGTTGCTGAATGACTGACCCTTCTTGTAGTGCTGTAGCTGCAGCCATCTCTGCTTCACATGATAGGAGGTGAATATCACTCTTTACATGAATTTCATCTTCTCTATTGCCTTCTTCCAGTTCGTGAAAGGTTTTGAGATCCATGTTCCTCCTGTTCTTTGAAGAGAAATTCCTCTCTTCCTGCAAACCTTACAAAAAGCTCCTTGGAAATTTTTATCAAACATCAGCCAATTGAAGCTCTCTTCCCATTTTTTGTTGTATTTTCGACTGCTTGCAGTGATTTTCTTGCTTTTCTCATATGTAGTTAATCTTTCCTTTGCATGCTTCTCATGGACAATTAATCTTTTCTTGGCAGGACTTGGCTCCAAAAACTCAGTATCAGATTGATTGCTGTCAATTTTATCTTCTGTGTCACTGCTACTTGAGTGGCCAGGTGACTTTGAAGAGCTTGCACCACAGAAGAAAGAGCGAATATCCATTTGAGACTATCTTAAGCTGTCAGGGACTACGAGTGCTTAGAGTACTGGTTCTGGAAGTTGTAGAATCTGTATAGATCAAAACTCAACAACTGCTACGGTGAGCTGAGGGCTGGCCTTTTTATAGCCAGCCAGCCAGCAACCGTAAGTGTGAATCAACGTGTGATAAACCTAAGGGGAGGTGAGAGTCAGAGTTGAATAGTGTGTGAAAAGCATCTAAATAGTGAATGTCACAGTTGACTGAAAATTGCTAGACGGTGGAGGTGAAAATGAGTAGCTGAATTAACTTGTCCGGATCTGACATATGCAGACCTCATTAGATAAGATTATGTTTTTTTAATGTAGGACATAGGCCTTCCAATAATTCTATTTCACTCCCATGGTGACCAGTGCCGCCCGCCCCCCCTTACATTTTCAAAACTCTATTTTGTCCCCCCTTGCAAGAATGTCTGGATGAAACACTGATAGGTACTGTAAAGGATGAGGTTAGGTACTGTAAAGGATGAGGATAGGTACTGTAAA
>WLWD01004383.1_pt1 | contig 33939 bp, 24 predicted proteins | sample 6712731 | NCBI WGS metagenome assembly WLWD01 (sample SAMN12718690, study PRJNA576275) | sponge metagenome | isolation source: marine sponge | host: Mycale hentscheli | place: New Zealand: South Island, Marlborough, Capsize Point | collected 2014-11-01
TCGCCCCGCCTGACCGTGCCTTTTCACCTGCCCAGTGTCGTACTCAACCGCTGGTCGGTAAAGGCCTTCAATGCCCTCTATTACCGCCGCCAATGGCGTCATGACCGGACAACCCTGGTTCACTACGAGCCCTTCTTTTACCCGCTGGATGCGATTGGCCATTGGAACAGAATCTATGGCCGCGCCGGTTTCCTGCAATATCAGTTCGTCCTCCCTTTTGCCGCCGGCCTCGATACCGTCGCCGATATCCTGCAACGCATCGCCGCCCGGGGCACCGGTTCTTTCCTGGCCGTACTCAAAACGCTGGGGGACGGCGCCGGGCCGCTCTCCTTCCCCCTTCCAGGTTATACGTTGGCGCTGGATTTCCCCTTACACGATAAGGGCATAATTCCCTTTCTGCGGCAACTCGACCAATTGGTACTAAAAACGGCAGGTCGCGTCTACCTGGCCAAGGACGCCATCCTACAACAGGAGGATTTCGCCCGTATGTATTATCCCCGTCTCGACGAATTCAAGCGCCTCAAGCGCACCTACGACCCCGGGCACCTCTTCCGTTCGCGGCAATCCGACCGGCTGGGCTTGACATGAGTCGCCGCGCCCTAATTCTGGGAGCCAAATCAGCAATCGCCCAAGCCCTGGCGCGGCAGCTGGCCGCCGCCGGTTACGATTTGGCGCTAGGAGCCCGCCAATGCCAGCAACTGACCCCCTTCGCCGCCGATACGCGTCTGCATAGCCAGACCCAGGTAGATCTGTTTGAATTCGACGCCCTGGACACGACCGCCCACGCCGGCCTGCCCGGGCGCGTCGAGGAAACCTGCGGTCCGTTCGAATTGGCCATCCTTGTATTTGGCGTCCTGGGCGACCAGGCCGAAGCCCGGGACCAAACCGAGGCCCTAGAGCAAATCCTGCACACTAATTTCACCAGCGCCGCCGTGGTGGCGGCCCACCTGGCTAATTACCTGGAAGCCCGCGGCGGTCCGGGCGGCCTGATCGGCATTTCCTCGGTGGCCGGCGACCGAGGCCGCCAGAGCAATTATTCCTACGGGGCGGCCAAAGGTGGCTTCAGCCTTTTCCTCCAGGGGCTGCGCAACCGGCTCGCCGCCACCCCAGTACACGTGATGACAGTTAAACCCGGCTTTGTCGATACCCCCATGATCGAAGGGGCCGAGGGCCTAATTCTGGTAGCCCCGCCCGACCGGGTGGCCGGCGATATTCTGCGCGCCTACCGCAAAAAACGCGATATCCTCTATACCCCCTGGTTCTGGCGCTATATCATGCTGGTGACCCGCTGCATCCCCGAACGCCTGTTCAAAAGACTCAATCTATAGGGCGTGTCTAAAAAAACATTTGGAGGGTCGCGCGGCTGGAGGTTTAAACCGGCTCATTCTTCTCGGTCTTCAAAAGCCACTTCATTTTCCTGCAACGCCTCCACCCGTTCGCCGGTTTGCCCGCGCAGTCGCGGCGCCAACGTCGTAAAGCGCTGGGCCACCTGGTTGTTGTCGACAGCCAATTGCAAGGCTTTGCGCGTCCCCACCACCACGATCATCCGCTGTGCCCGGGTCAAGGCCGTATACAGCAAATTGCGCTGCAGCATGACATAGTGCTGGGTGGTCAAGGGCAGGACTACGGCGGGAAATTCCGACCCCTGAGATCGATGAGTGCTAATGGCATAGGCCAAGGTCAATTCGTCTAAGTTGGCAAACTCGTAGCTCACTCTCACGTCAAAATCGACTTCCAGGCGCTGATCCTCGATACTGAGCCCAGCAATAACCCCCATATCGCCGTTGAAGACGCCCTTGTCGTAATTGTTTTTAATCTGCATCACTTTATCGCCAATACGGTACTCGACGCCGCCCTGCACATAGGCCCGGCCGTCGGGATTGAGCCGGCCCTGCAACCGCTGGTTGAGCATGAGGGCCCCGGTCTCACCCCGGTACATGGGCGTCAATACCTGAATTTCGCGATAGGGGTGGAAACCGCTGTGGTCGGGCAGCCGGCGGGCGCACAGCTCTTCGATCAGGCCGGCCACTTTTTCCGGTTCGCTTTCTTCGATAAAGAAAAAATCCCGCCCTTCCCGGTTGTTGACCAGGGGCATCTGGCCCTGGTTGACGCGGTGCGCGTTGACAATGATCTGGCTTTCGCGGGCTTGACGGAATATTTCGTCTAACCGCGCCAGGGGCACTTTCTCCGAGGCGATGATATCGCGCAGAGCGCTGCCCGGTCCCACCGAGGGCAACTGATCGACGTCGCCGACAATAACCGCCCTCGCCGTATCGGGCAGGGCCCGCAATAACGCATTGAGTAGGACAATATCGATCATCGACGCCTCGTCGACGATGAGGGCGTCCACCTCCAGCCTGTTATCGTAATTTTTATTGAATTGCCGCTCGGCCGGGATAAATTCCAGCAGCCGGTGGATGGTCTTGGCTTCCCGCCCCGTGGTCTCGGCCAGACGGCGGGCCGCCCGGCCAGTAGGCGAACACAGGGCCACCTTTAAACCGTGCTGTTCAAATAAATCGAGAATTACGCGGGTAACGGTAGTTTTGCCCGTCCCCGGCCCCCCGGTCAGCACCATTACTTTCTCGGTTTCCACCAGCCGTACGGCCTCGATCTGGCCCGAGGCCAGTTGCAATTCGCCTTCTTCCTCGGGCTTCCAACTCAACGCCACCGCCGCCGGGGTCCGCAACAGGCGCCGCAGCGACGAGGCGGCGCCCACTTCGGCGTGGTAGAGCGAAGGCAGATAGTAACGCAAATCCTCGGTGACGATGCCGTCGTCGGAACGCAGCATTTCCAGTGCCGGTGGGAACAACTCGGCGTTGACCCCGAGCAATTCCTTGGCCCGCTCCATCAATTCCACCACCGGCAGGTAAACGTGTCCGTCATCGGCACACTGGTCCAGCAGATAGCGGATACCTGCCTGAATGCGCTCGAGCGAATCGTGGGCAAAACCCAATTTCTGCGCGATGAGATCGGCGGTGGTAAAGCCAATGCCGTGAATATCGCGCTCCAGGCGGTAGGGATTGGCCTGCACTCGGGTGATGGCCTCCTGACCGTATTCCTTGAAGATCTTCACGGCAAAACCGGTACTGACCCCGTGCGATTGCAAAAAGATCATGACATCTTTGATGCGCCGCTGTTCTTCCCAGGCCCGGGCGATCAGATCGACCCGGTTGCGGCCCAGCTTGGGTACTTCCTCCAGCCGCTGCGGGTTGCTGTCTATAACTTCCAGGGTCTCTTCGCCAAAATGCTCGACGATGCGCCGCGCCGACATCGGCCCGACCCCTTTGATAAGGCCCGAACCCAGATATTTCTGAATCCCCTCCAGGGTAGATGGATATACCTGCCGATAATCTTCAATTTTTAATTGGCGGCCGTATTGGGGGTGCTCCATCCACGCTCCCTGCAGCTCCAGACTCTCCCCTTCCTTTAAATCGGCCAACAGCCCCACAACGGTGATTTTCTGCTTGCGACCTTCGGGGACCAAACGGGCAATGGTATAACCGTTTTCCGGGTTGTGGTACGTGATGCGGTCTATATAGCCTTTAAAGGTTTCGCTCATGGTCCGATAAAATCCCGCCCTCTTTTCAAGGCGCCCCGACAAAATGATACAAACCCCACGCTGCACCGCCCCCCAATAAAAAGCCGGCGGCGATCTGGGCCGGCGAATGGGCCCGCAAATGCCAGCGGGCCCAGGCAATAAGGGGCAGTGTAAGCGTCCAGATCCAGGCTTCTATACCCATCATTATAAGCAATACGGCCACCCCGCCGCTTACGCCGACCGAATGAATACTGATCTTCCAATATCGGTTGACCCACCAGACCAGCAAGGCGCTGGTGGCAAATACCAGTCCAGCCGCCACTATAAAGATTTTGGCCCCGACCAGCCACAAAGCGCCACTGCCGAGAAAATAGCACCCGGCCCCCAGCAATAATAAGCCCGAGCGCTGCTGGCGCTGCGATGGATAGAGCTGGTCGATACGCCCCTTCTTTAGCATAGACACCAGGATCAACCCGGGAAAGAAGGCGAAACAGACCATCCCCACCAGGGCGGGTAGCCAGGTGCTGTAGCCTTGCCATGCCAACAGACCGAATACCCCCAGGGCGACGCCACTGGGATTGAATAAGTGGGAGAAAAACTCAGCGGTGCGGTGGGACCTGCCTTTTGAACGCAAAACGGCCCATTCAATAATTCAAAGAAACTTTAGCTGCGGAGAGGAAAAACCGGCCCTTATTGGGCCCACTTCTTGCCGCTGGCGCTGGCCTTGCCCCGGCGGCGCGGAGCCTGCCCTTTGTCCAGGGCGAAACCAATAAACCGCTTTTGTCCCAGCGTTTTCAAATAGGACAGCAGCGACACCTCGGCTTCTTTGGTATTGAGCTGATGCCGCTGGCTCAAGACTTCAATCATCTGCCCCACTGTCGTATTGCCGTTGCACAAGACCCAGACTTCGGAGCCCAGCTCGTCCAGCGTGATGCGACGCTTTTTGGGGATATAGAAAAATTTGGAGAGCAGCTTGACCTTCCAACTGGCCTGGCGCGTTACGATAATACGCACATCGCCATCTTCATTCTTTTCCCAGTCGATCAGTTCATTGTGCGTCGGCCGCGAGCTCAACATCGCCTCGCGCGTCAGCTTCGGCTTGCTTTTGGTGGCAAAGATACCCATGGCTTACAACCTGTGTCAGATCGCCCCGATCCCTCTCCTTGCGGTAGAGGTGGTCGACGATACAAATCTTGTCGGAGTCGGCGCAATACCACACGCGACCGTGCATATACAGACGGGGACGCGGATTGACCAGCGGCAGGGGGCGCAATAGCTGACGCCAGCGGCTGCGCGGCCGGCCATCTATGCGCAGGCCTTGGTGGCCCTCCACATCCTCCGTGTTGACATCGTATTTGAAATCCTTCAACTGCTTGGTGAAAAAACGGGGATACCAACGGGCCAGAGTAGTCCCCTTCAACAACATCTTGGCCAGACTCAAACGCTGGATCCGGCAGGTGTGCTTGTCGTGTTCAAAATTCAGTTGAATATGGCCCGACTTCAGTTCCTGGGAGGTCAATTTGTACTCTTCGGGCATGAAAAAACTCAGCCCGTAGACACTCCAGAAAACCCCTTCCCCCTCCCTGGGGTGGTCCTCGAGCGTGCTGAAAACCATTTCGGCCAACTCGCTCAAATCCTCGTCGAGATGCCCCAGGACCCGCAGCAAGACTACGCGGCCGCAGCGGCTGCACAGACGCGCCAGATTATAGGCCCGGTAATCGGCCTCCCAGATAAAGGTCTCGTAATCGTAGCCCTCAAGCCAGCGCTTATCCTTGAGAAAGCGGGCCCGCCGTTCTACCGTAAAAGGCGTGCCGGCCTTTTTGGCCTTTTTCTCCAGGGTCTCCACATAGCGGTCTATCAAGGGCGCCACCGCCTTGTTCTGGCCGTCCCTGAGCTGGCGCCATTCCACTTCGGCGCGCACTATTTCGCTGTCGTCTAGGCGGGCGTAACCGCTTTTTTCATTGCCATCCATCCGTCCCAGGTTCCAATTTTCCGGAACCTGCAAGCGCACGCCCTGCCAGCCAAAATTGGCCCCTGTCTGCCATTTTTTTGCCATTAGAAAATGAGCACGGAAACCGATTTTTGGATCAGCGCGACCGAGACCGAGGCCATCCCCATCAGCGCCATGCCGCAGGCGAAACCCACCGCCAGGATGGGAGCGTAGAGCCGCCACTCCTTCTGGCCGTACTTATTCCAGAAATAATACCGGGCCAACAGCGCCCCGATAATTTCGGTGACCATAAAATGGGGTATAGTAGTCAGGGCGCGGACATAGCCAAAAATCAGCAATATCGGCAGCCCGAAGATGGACAATATGGCGTAACTCACTATACCGACCGCCGTCCCCATGAGGATATAGTCGCGGTTGATGGCGCGGAATAGCCAGGGTTCGTCCGTGGACCGCTGGATCCAGGGGGCGGTGAAATTGGGGTCGGTATCCACTTCGTAGTAGAACATCCAGCCCTCGGGAAGGGCCGCCCCAGACCGCACTGTCAAGGCCGGACGCGGTTGTTCTAGGACCCTCATATCGGCCGGCGGGCCTACCACCGTCAAAACGGGCCCATTGCCTTCAGGTGGCCCATTTTCCATAGCCCCGGGCGGCCGTTGTGGAAGCTGCTGGGGCGCAGCACCGGAATAATGGGTGAAGAAGGTCCTCTTTTCTGTCCAGGGGCCCGACTCGCCGTGCTTGCCTTTGGTCTCCAACCACTCCGGATCCACCGCCCGGGCGCGCCAGTACCACCATTCGCCTTCGATCAAATTGGCCGGTGTCCAGGTACTCTCCAATTTGTCCGGCGTCAATTCGTGTTGGCTCCGCATCGTCCCTGTATACCAAAGACAGGTCTGATAGGCGCGCAGGCGCCAAATGAGCTGGGCATAGGGGTAGGACGAGGAAGGGACTGGGGCTAATTTCCAGATATAGGCCGAATAGATAAAGGTCGCCCCCAAAACTATGGGGATCATATAGACTTCGGCCCGGATAATGCTGGTGAATTTGGTCCCGGTCAGTTCTATTTCGCGAAATTTCTGCGCCTGGGCGCCGAAATTGCTTAGCGGGAAGGGCACGAACCAGATTGATACGCCCTGATACCCCGAAAGGATAATGGTGGCCTCGCGCACAAAAGGAATTTCCACCGACTGGCCGACCATACCCACCAAGCGAGCATTGACAAAAGCCTGGAAAGGCGTGAAGACGAAGCCGAAGAAGAGGAAAAACCAGACAAATTGGCCAAATTGGGGCATTAGCAGCCAGGCCATAAAAATAAGCGCCGCTGTCGCCGCCACGTAGTACATAATGGCGACTTTAATGGAGATATCGCCACGGCCCGGCGGCACATCCCTTAAGCTGCGCCGCTCCTGGACATCTTTTTCGGCCCGGGCCTTCTTAAGACTAAAAAAGATCTGCCACAGACCAATGGCCGCCACCGCCAAGGTAGTGCCAATGCCAAAGCTCATCCAAAAATCGACGCTATTGACAAAAAAGGTATCGATCGACCCCATCCCGGGCTGCCAGATCTCAAGAATCCCGTAATTGTAGAGGATGGGGTTGGCAATGGAGTGCACCACGGTGCCGATAAAGGTCCCCATCACCGCCCAGAAAGGCATCACAAAACCGGCGAATATGGGCCCCAAGTGGGCGGTAAATCCCAGCGGCGTGGCCGGGATAAAATTGCCTGTCACCGGGGTAAAATCGACAAATGGAATGGGTATTAGCTGAATGGGCTCGGTCAGCAGCGCACCGCTGATGGCGGGGATGGCCACGTAAATAGTGCCAAAAACCAGACCGATCATGGCCCCCGCCGAAAAGACGCGCCAGCGCCAGGTCTCCTCGCCCGAGGAACTTTCGGCCAGAGCCGTGGCACCCTGGGCCGCCACCGGGGCGAAAGGATAAGGTAGGCGTTCGTAATCCGAGGTAATGCGAAACAGGGTATAGGCAGTGGTAAACCAGATGACACGCGAAATAATTAGGCCACCCACCAACACCAGAATGGGCTTAATCCAATCGACGTGCAGGAAGGTACGCTGCACCAAGGCTTCGGAAGTGGCCGGTGGCGCCCACCAACTAGGTATCAGATTGGTGATACCAAATTGCTTGGCCGCCGGCGATTGCACCAGATACTGCGGCCACAATAAGCCGTCAAATGCCCCGCTCTCAGCGGCTATCAGACCGGCGGCGACATAGTAGAGAACGTATACTTCCTGCCGGGTCAGGGTGTTAAAAGAGCGTTTGAGAATCTCGAGGAAGAGGATGATGGTCACCCACTCGGCCGCCGCTCCGAGGCCACCGCCGACCATCAGACTCAAGTACATATTGCCGGGGATCATAATAAAGGCGACGAACAAGACGCCCAAAATGGTCCGGCTAGTGAAGCCTTCTGAGAATTCGGTCGGGGTCTCTAGTAGATCCCTGTAGTCTTCGACTTCCTGATTTGGATTCGTTTTTCTCCGTCCGAGCACTGGACGTCCCTCCCTTTACGCTGTTACCTCAGTACGCGAGCCGGCCAGAATTTCCTCTCCTTGCTGGAGGTAGGCTTCCTTGGCCTCTGGATCGACCGTACGCCAGATGAGGAACTGTTTGCGGATCACATTCATGAATCGCTGATTGACCCGTCTCCAGGAAGCATCCTCACCGCTGAGCCGCTGGATCTGCAGGGTGACAGCATAGATATTGTGCTCCCCTTCGGGGACGGCGCGGAATACCACATGCTGACTCACGCCCAGATCAAAGGGGGCCAGCCAGATATTCATATCGATGGCATAGCCCTCCCCGGTCTCAGCCTCGAACCGGTTCAATTTGGCCCCGTCGGTGTAAAAGGTGCCAATGGATTCCTCGCTATAAGAGTCAAAATAGCCGATGAGGAAGACGCTCAGACCTAAGACCTCGTGGCCGCTGACGGTAAAAGGGAAGTCAAAATTCCACTCGTCGCCCTCGGGCGGCGGCAACTTCCACTTGCGGGTCACGTCCGGCACCGCCATCTGCGAGGCTTTGCGCGCCGGATAGACGGTCGATAGCATGACCACCGCCATCACCAAAATACTCGAGCCCACCGCCGCCAGGGACGAGTAATTGAGGGTAAAACCGCCCAGTAGATTAAACCAGATCAGGACTTTGGCTATGACTTGGCCGACCAAGTAGCCCGAGACGACCCCCAAAACCGAAAAGACGCACGACTCGGCGATGAAGAGCCAGGCGATATGACCTGGCGCCAATCCCACCGAAGAATAGACGCCAATTTCGCGGAACCGCTCGTAGACGCTGCCCATCATGGTATTTAGGACAATCAAGGCGGCAATTAGAATGGGAATAAACAGATTGGCCATACCTGAGAAGGACGTCATACCCAACGAGCTGTAGATCGAGACTTTGACATAATCGTCGCCCGGCTCCTTAATGCCGGCGAACAGAGTCACGGCCAGACGGGCGAGGAATTGCTCGATCTCCTCGCGCTCATCGATACCCTCCTCAAAACGCACCGCCACCGACTGCAACGGATTGCCACTGCCAATATTGCGCAGCGTGTGGTAGGGGATCATGAGGATATTGGCCGGTTCGAGATGGACAAAGGGCTTAATGACGACCTTAGTATCCTCCAGCCCCTGCTTCTCGCGCTGCTCCTCTTCGGCGATTTCCTGCACCGCCTGCCCGCCCGTCACGGCAAAATCGGCCGGCGTCATAATCTCATCGTCGAGATCTTTAAGATCCTTCATGCGTTTGGAATCGAGGACGCCGATCACCGTGAAAGCCTCGCCAAAAACGCGAATCTTGGTCTCGCCGATAGCAGCGATATCAATTTCGAGCTTGCCGGTCCCAATCATATCGCTGGGCAGGATACAGACCCGGTCGTCGCCCGGCTCGAACCAACGCCCCGCAATAAGGGCACGGTCGAGCCCGGTGACCCCTTTTTCCTCGGGGGACAGACCCAGGACGCCCAGGGCGTTGTGGGCGTAGTCCCCGTGCTTCATTTTGATATGCGCTTTAGTGCGATTGTCGTACCAACTACGCGGCGCCACCGTAGCCCGGTCGCCAAAGGTGCTCTCGGCGTATTCGAGAACCGACTCTTCCAATGGGTTCCAGGCCTTACTGCGGATCATCAGGCCTTCGTACAACCCTTCGTTATCGCGCTGAATCTGGTTGAAACGCAGCGCTGTCTGGATCGACGTGAAAGAGAGGACGGTAAAGGTGAGCAAGAGCAGCGTGATAAAGGTGAGCACCGTGCGCAATTTGCGGCGCTTCATATTGGAGATGCCCAACTGGAAAGCGGTCAGTGAGGCCGACGAACGACTGACATCGGTATCGTGGATGACCGCCACTTCGGTGCGCAGCTTCTTCATCTGCTCGTTGAACCGCCCCGAAATAATCGAGATCACCAAAATGGCCAGAGCCAGAATGATGAAGGCCAACAGGATGACAAAGGGATTGGACAACTGGAAGGCTGGATGTACCAACCACAGGATAATCCAAATACAAAGGAAGATGAGCGAGAAGCCGATTATCTGGTTTTTAATAGTCGACGCCGTCACCAGCAGACGCTCGGCGAAAAAGGCACAGGGAATCACCAGGGCCATAAAGAAAATGATTCCCTGGACAACGTCGTTCTGGGTCGATTTGACGTCCGGGTAGGCGCGCGACTCAAGGCCTATGGCAGCCCGGGTATGACGCACAAAATCACTCCAGCGCTTGTCCTCCATCGCCTGTTCGGCCGCGTCTATTTCGACTTTGGCGCGGGCGTGCAAATTGTTGAGGCGCTGATTCTCAATGGCAAAATCGCGCAACTCCCGCATGCGCGCCTCGTCCAGAGTCCACATATCCCGAGCAGCCAAATAACTGGTGCGGGCGAAAGAGGTTTCGGCGCCAATCTCGAAGCCCTCGCCCAACGCCTCGTTCTTGTCGTCGGGATTGGTGGAATTGAGCAAGAGCGAGCGAAAACCGAGAATACCGGCGCCCAGGCCAATCTTTATACGATCATCGGGACGGGCGAACAACACGCCAACGGCCTCGTCCGGAGCTGAGGGCCCCTCGCCAATGGTATAACCGAATTCTACCGGCGCCGAATTGCTTTCGTCAAATACCGATACCTGAGACAGCTTGGTCAGGTAACGGGGATCGACAATATCGAAATAATTGTAGGCCACACAGGGGAACAACACGACCATCCATTCCTTGTCGCGCCAGTCCATGGAAATGCGCATGGTGTAGATCTTATCGCCCTGGACGCCCCGATCCGGGGCATAAGTAATCTTACCCGTGCCTGGGTCAAAATAATAGCCTTCTAACTGGACCGAATTGACGCGAATACGGTTGATATAGTAGGTGCCGGTCTCATCGACAACTTCGTAGTATTCGCCGCGGACCCCCTTATAGGATTTCTTTTTGCCGTTGCGCAAAACCCCTACCGCCCCAGCGCGGGGTAAATCGGGGACAATGCTGCGACGCGGAAAGACCATGGTCCGCCCGCGCAAGGATCGCAGGGTATCGCGCAAGCGCATCTTGAAATCGGGGAATAACTCCGGGTCCTCGAAAGCCATGTGGAACATGCCCGCCAGGGCGCGAATCTGTTTGGCCAGATTGGCGTGGTTCACCTTGTCGGCGCGGTCGAGCGGTGTATCGACCAAGAACCGGGCATCATTGACGGTGACAAAGGCCAGGGCGGGGGTCCCGGTAGACAAGACCAATTCGCTGTTGACCGAGATTTCTCCGGGCACAAAGGTCTGCCAACTCATCCCACCTTCGGGACTGATGCCGTTGACCAGCACGTCGCGCCGCTCATAGCCCAATTCCTGGCTTATCTGGCGGGCATAACCCATGAAGTTCTTGCCGAAAGGAGCAAAATAGCGCTTGTAGTAAAAACTGGTATTGCTGTTCCACACGCCCAGTTCGTCGGTCTGGGTCGACAGGTCAAGGCTGATAAAGAGCTTGACGTCGAGCGAATCGACCTTGGGATCTACCCAGATACGGTACAGATTCTCTCTAAGCTCGTCGTCGTCGCCAATCACTTCATCGTCATTGCCAATATCGGCTAGGAGCTCGGCGCTGTCGGCGAAGGTTTCCCCTCCCACCCGCAAAAGATTCCCTTCAGTGGGGATAAGCCCTTCGGCCAAAGCCGCCTCTGCGACCCGGGGCGCCAACAAGAGAGGGTCCTCGGCCACCCCCCGCACCAGGGCCTCTTTCCCCTGAAACCCCTGCCGTCCAATCTTGTAATTGACCCCGTCCTGCGCGATAATCCCCTGGACCAGGGCCGCCTCGACGACCCGGCGCACCAGCATCAGTTCTATAAAGGGGTCCTCATCGCGAAGATAGCGCTGGATAAAGTCATCGACCCCGCGGAGCCCCAAATGATGCGCCGAAGTGGCGAGAAAAACAATGGTCCGAGCCGGTGGATTCTGGCGAAAATAGCGGGCCAGTTCGAGCAGCCCCGTAATACTGGCCGCCTGTTCGCCGCCTGGAGCCAGAGCCGGCACTACCGACATGGCATCGTAATAGGCCTCGAGGACGACGACATCCTTTTTCAGCAAGGGGTCGTAACCGGGGATAGTCCCCATAATATTCCAGGCCGGCCGCCGTTCCCAATTCATCTGATAGTGCATGTCGACCGCCTGGGGACCGGCCTGGGCCAAGGTCTGCCGCAAACGCAAACCATCTTCCTTGGAAATCCAGAACCGGGGCAGGTCGACCGGCATAGTGAGGAATTTTTTCTCCCCTTCCAGATAGACGGTAGAATCCGGTTCGATAAAAACGGCCGCCGCCGCCCCCAGATAAGCGGCGTTGAGCCAGTTGTCACCGGAATTGAAGTCCATCAGGACCACAGCCCCTTCGATATCTTGACCATCGATATCGGTGAATTCACCACCGGCAGCGTCGATCAATTGGCCCTGCAAGCCATCTTCGGGCAATGTAGAAGTGCGTACCAAGTTGGGCCATACGCCGTGGATGGGCACCGTCAGTCCCTGGTCGACCAGACGCAACTGGCCGGCATCCTCTTCCAAGGGAATCGAAACATCGTATTCGTGCAGGGTGATCTTATCCAGGCCAATCTGGCGAAAGGTCTGGTGGACATAATGGGCCGACTTCTCAGCCCCGGGGTAACCGGCCACGCGCGAACCCACACCGGCGAAAAAGCCCATATCTTGCTGTATTCGCTCTTCGGGCGCTGTGCGCTTGAGAGCGGCAAAATCGACTTCAGCTTCCACGGGACGGAAAAGGACTAAACCCAACAGTCCCGCCAGGGCTATAATCATTTCGGTTCTGCGCATAAACCCCTGTCCTTAATTGAAATGTTCCCGACACCCAATCCGCTGCCAACCGCAGGCTCCAGGCCCACTATTATCCGGCATTCCAGGAGATTAGTCAATAAAGCCAGGGTCCTGGAGCGGCCCGGATGGAAGGTCCGTCGCAAACGCGTTGTAATATAAGCAAAAGGGGACCGAGTTCCAGCAACAAAACACTTATTCGTCCAGCCAACCCGCCGCCTGCAATTTTTCCAGACACCAGTATACCAACAAGCCAATGAGGGCACCACTGACCAGGCCGGTGGCCAAAAACAAAGGCAACAACGAAAAAATTCCGGCTTGGCCTACATAAATATAAGCCAATAGCAATTGGCTCGTCTGGTGCACCAGCGCTCCAATAATACTTAACCCAATTGGACTGAATAGGCGCCCCGTGCCTTTTCTCACTGCCCCCATGGCCAGCAGGCTGGCCAGGCCCGCCCCACCGCCAATGACAAATGCCGGCCCTCCCAAACTGCCGCTCAATAAACCACCAATTGACAATTTGAGCAAGCTAATGATCAAACCGGCGCTAAAGCCGTAGACCAGCAACCCCAACAAGACCGCCAGATTTCCCAGTCCCAACTTCATCCAGGGCAAGGGGCGGGGCGCCAAACCCTCAAAGACAAATAAAATCAACCCAACACTACCCAGCAGGCCAATGCGAGTCAAAGTACGGGGCCTCAGCCTCCTCATCGACTGACAGCATCCAAGCTGTAACTGTCCGGCCTCCCCGCCACCTGCACCAGCAAGCGGTTGGGTAGACAGGCAATGACCGCCCCCCGCCGCTGCGCCCACCCCGTGCCGACGCATATCTGCCGATGGCACGGCGCCCGGGCAACACGCACCGCCCCCGCCTCTATCTCCACTATAGCAGCCCCCAACGGCCCCATTACCGACAGCCTCCGCGGCTCTACCAGGTAGAAGGTCCCCTGCCAGACCCCTTCTACTGTGATAGATACCTGTTCCCCCGTCTGGGCCGGGCGCATCGACCAATAGACCAACAACCCAATACCCACCAGCACCCCGCCGATCAAAACGCGGTCCGCCCGGGTCAATAGATGGGTCCCAAAACGCCGCCCTCCCCGCTGCTCCAAGAGGACAGCAGTCGCGGCCTTAGAATCGGCTCGAGGGGACCTGGATTTGCTTGACATGGCCATCAAACTTTACTACAATTTCCTCGCTCTGGACAGGAGGCGCTTGATCGCGCTGGCCCATCACCGCAATCTCGGGAGTTGGATATTGGCCGAAACCCTGGGTGAAGTCATTGCCGAACAGCTCAAATACATAGACGGCGTAGACGATATTCTCGGCAAGTTCTACTATCTGAACGATCCCGACGCCTTGCGGCATACCCTGGAGCAGTGGATCCTGCAGACTCCGGCCGGACGCAACTGGCTCGACAGCCAGGGTTTTATTCACAAAGAAGCCGTGATCAAAGTCATCGCCCAGGTCGAGACCAACCTCGAACAGTCCAACAGAGATCTGGTGGCCAAAGTCCAATCGCTCCGATCCTATGTCGATTCGAAGGGATCTCTGGGCGCCGAATCCGAGGAAAACTGAAAGCAGGGCCCGCCGCCATTGACTAAGCGCCCTTTTTGGGATATTTTACGTCTTTTACCGCTATCGTATCGACTATCGAAGGAGCCTACATGAGCCAATTGAGCAATTTCAGTGTTGAGGTCAGGGCCGGCGAGCCCTTTGAAAAGGCCCTCCGGCGCTTTTCGGCCAAACTGCGAAAAAACGGCGTCTTGCAGGATTTGAAAAAGCGCCGCTTTTTCACCAAGCCGTCCGTGCAACGAAAAATCGACCGCCAGAAGAGCATCCGCCGGCAGCAGAAAGCCGCTCGACTCGGTCAATAGATTCACGCCTTTGCAGTAGCGTCTCTGGCTCGCTATGGCGCCGAATTGCTTCGGCGCCCTGGGTTTTGAGGGCTGCGGTTTTTTTCTATCCGGCTCTGTCCCAGACTCGAGCGGCCGGTTACTCTAGCTGAATCTCAGCGTCCTAGCGTTTCCTCTAGCTAGGGCGCTGTTTTTTTTTGCGCCTTTTAATTATATTGCAACCAGCAAGGCTTCTCAAATTGCTGACGCAGGGGTTTAGCACCCTGCCTGGCTTCGGTTCCCAGCATGGAGTTGGAGACCATGAGTAACGGTTCACCTGCTTTATCCCCCATCGCCCAAGCGGCTGTCGAATCTCCCCAAGGTCAAGGTCCCCGAGACCTGGACCAGTTGCTGGAAGAGGCCCAAGGCCATCTGCAGTTGCAAATGCTGCTCATCGAAGTGGCCTCCTGCAACGAGCAGGCCGATTTCAACCTGATCGCCCGCGCCTACTACTTCGCCGACAAATACCACCACGGCCAACTGCGCAAGTCTGGCCATCCTTTCCTGCAGCACTGTGTCGAAGTCGCCCGCCTGCTCTCCCAGTGGCGCCTGGACACGACCACCATCGCCGCCGGCCTGTTGCACGACGTCCTCGAGGATACTTCGGTCACATTCGCCGAAATCCGCGCCGAATTCGGCGCCAAAATAGCCGCCCTAATTGACGGTGTCACCAAAATAGAAAGCTTCACCCTGGCCAGCCGGGAGGCCCGCCAGGCAGAAACCTACCGCAAAATGCTCTTGTCGATGGTCGAAGACATCCGCGTTATCCTGATTAAATTCGCCGATCGGCTCCACAATATGCGCACCCTCGACCACGTCGACGATCAACGGCAAAAGCGCATCGCCCAGGAAACGCTCGACGTATACGCTCCCTTGGCGCATCGATTTGGCCTGGCCCGGGTGCGCTGGGAATTGGAGGACTTGAGCCTCAAATACCTCGAACCGTCGATCTACCAGAAAATTCGCGACCAGATCGACATGAAACGGCGCCAACGCGAAGACTATATAGAGGAATTCAAAGAGCCCATCGAAGCGCGACTGAACCAGCAGGCTATAAAAGCCGAAATCACCGGTCGCCCCAAAAACTTCTACAGCATCTACAACAAGATGAAATCGCGGCACAAGCCCTTTGAAGAGATTTACGACCTGATGGCCGTGCGCATCATCGTCGAGACCGTCCAGGAATGCTATTTCACCCTGGGCCAGGTTCACAACCTGTACCGCCCCATTCCCGATCGCTTCAAAGAGTATATCGCCAATCCCAAAAGCAATATGTACCAGTCTCTCCATACCTCGGTGATAGGCCCGCGCGGCGTCCCGGTCGAAGTCCAGATCCGCACCTGGGAAATGCACCACCGGGCCGAGGTTGGCATCGCCGCCCACTGGCGCTACAAGTCGGGCGACGCCACCCCCAGCGACCTGGACCAGCACATGCCCTGGCTGCGCCAGATCCTCGATTGGCAACAGGACGCCACCGATCCGGCCGAATTCATCGAAAACTTGAAGATAGACCTATTCCACGACGAGATCTTCATCTTCACCCCCAAAGGCGAGTTGCATCAGTTACCCAAGGGCGCCACGCCCATCGATTTCGCCTTTGCCGTACACACCGATATCGGCCTCCATTGCCTCACCGCCAAAGTCAACAACCAGGTCGTCCCCCTAAGCAGTGAACTGCACAGCGGCGATACGGTGCAGATCATCACCTCGCCGCACCGTAAACCCGGTCGCTCCTGGCTGGAAATAGTCAAGACGACCAAAGCCAGGCAAGCGGTCCGACGCTGGCTCAAAGAAGAACAGTATACTCAGAGCATTGGTCTGGGACAGGAATTGCTGGAACGCGAGCTGAAGCGCTACCCGAGCGCCAAGCCCAAACTGACCCTGGAACAGGTAGCCGACGAATTAGCCCTGGCCGATACCGAACATCTGTACGCCGCCCTGGGCAGCGGCGATCTGTCCGTCAACCGCGTCGTTAACAAACTGGTAACCTTCAAACAGCCGCGCAAAACCCGCCCCATCAAACAGGATAAACGCGCCATCCGCATCGAGGGGCTGGATCATTTGATGATCCACTTCGGCCAGTGTTGCACGCCTATTCCCGGCGACCGGATTATCGGCCTGATCACCCGCGGTCGCGGCGTCTCGGTGCATCGATCGGACTGCCCCAATATGGACCAGTTGGGCGAGGACAAGGAACGCCTGGTGGAGGTGCAATGGGCTTTGGAAGAAGACCACGCCTTTACAGTACAATTACTCATCAAAAGTCGCGACCGCAAATACCTGCTTTCCGATATCACCAAAGCCATCAGCGATACCGAGAGCAATATCCGCAAATCCAGCACCCTGACCTCGGGCCAGATCGCTGAAGAATCTTTCTGGGTAGATGTCCAGGATATCCAGCAATTGCGCACCACCATCGATGCCATCAACCAAATTGACGGCGTCATTGACGTGCGGCGGGTCGATTCGCCGCAAATGGACGCGGCAAAAGAAGGGGAAAATTTCTAACAGGCGACAAAAAAGCCATCTACCTCAACGGGCTCTATATGGCTTTGCCAACATCCTTTTCGATCCTGGTCACTGTTCCAGACCCAGGCGCAATTTCCCCAGTATCGCCATTTCTTCGCCACTGGCCACTTCGCCGCCGCCGTAACGCCCCCAACTGTTCTTCGGCCCAGCCGTGGATAATCTGGATCTGCACCCGACTAAGGCGAAGGCCATCGGCCTTTTGCAGGGCGCGCCGCAATTTTTTCAGTACCCGCGCTTCATCGGGCCAGAATACCTTTTCCTTCCAGCCAATGATGATTTTTAGCTCGCGGGTTTTGAAGGGCATATCTATATGATGGGCCCATTTTTTGCCGGTTATCGACATATTATAGGAAATGCCAAATCGATCTAGTGGTCTAATTTTTATTATTTGATGGATGCGTTAAAAACGCCGATCTTTGAGAATGCTTGTCCTCTCTCTCTCATTCAAGGAAGTTTTTCCATGCCATCCAAACGCTACCACGTCCTATTAAGCGAAGCGGAGCGGGCCTATTTATCCGAGCTCATCTCCACCGGTGTGTCGTCGGCGCAAAAACTGACGCGCGCCCGGATTCTGCTCAAAGCCGATCAAGCCGGCTGGACCGATGCTCACATCAGCGCGGCGTTAGAGGTGAGTCGGCCCACCGTCGAACGGGTGCGCAAAGCCTTTGTCGAACAGGGCCTGACCGGGGCCCTCAACCGCAAGCCCCGGGTCCGGCCCGGCAACCAGAAGTTTGATGGCCGGCACCAAGCCCAGCTCAGTGCGCTGGCCTGTGCACCGGCCCCGGAAGGGCGTAGCCGATGGACCTTGCAGTTATTAGCCGACCAGATGGTGCAGCTGGAACACGCCGCCTCGATCTCGAAAAGTAGTGTGCGTGGGTTGCTAAAAAAAACCAACTCAAACCCTGGTTGAAAAAACAATGGTGTATTCCGCCCGAGCAAAACGCCGCCTTTGTTTGCGCCATGGAAGAGGTCCTCACCCTCTACCATCGGCCTTATTCGGCGGGGCATCCGGTGATCTGCTTTGATGAAGCGGGCAAGCAACATCTCAAGGAACAGTGTCATCCTTTGCCGCTGGAGGCGGGGCAACCCCGGCGGTATGATTATACCTATGAACGGGCGGGGGTCAGTAACCTGTTTATGCTGTTTGCCCCCTTGGAAAACTGGCGGCATGTGAAAGTCACCCATCAACACACCATGATCGACTTTGCCCAGTGTATGAAAGAGCTCAGCGATACGCATTGCCCCCACGCCGAACACATCACGGTCGTGTTGGATAATCTCAGTACGCATAAACCGGCGGCCTTGTATCACGCCTTTGCGCCCCATCAAGCCCGTCGCCTATTGGATCGATTGACGTTTGTTTATACCCCCGTGCATGGCAGTTGGCTCAACATGGCCGAAATTGAATTGAGTGTGCTCCAACGACAATGTCTGGATCGGCGCTTACCCGATCAAGCCAGCCTAATGAAAGAAGTCGCCGCCTGGCAAGAGCAACGTAATCAAGCCGCCTGTACCATCGACTGGCGTTTTACTACGGACGAGGCACGCATCAAATTAAAACGACTCTATCCATCCGTTAATAAAAATTGAACCACTAGGAGGCTAACTCAAATTATAATGGACTTTAATTCACTACGTTGGCGCAAGCAAAAATCGATAATTCTGCCTTTAGCAGCTTCTCTCTGTGTCAATCGCTATGACTTAACGTTAAAGGGTATTGATAAAGGAACTGGAGAAGGAAATGACTTTTCCTATCGCGTAGAAGCATGGGAAGGTATCTACCAGAGTTGCGTATACTCTCCTAGGTCGACTTATGATCAGGTTCTCTCTGTTTTCTGGTATACATCTGAGTTAAAGCGAGCAATCGGATTAATGGTGCCAGAAGCGATGCATGGGGTAGATGGAAACCCTATACAGCAGATACCCATTGAAAGTAAGCATGGCGATTTCCACTGCTGTACTCTGTACGAATGGATAGGGGCCGACCTTCTGAGTCAGATAAGTGATGTTCATGATTTTCCATCTATGATAAAAAATTTAGGCGAGAAAGTCGCACAAATGCATTTGCATTCAAAATATGTACAACTGCCAGAATGGTTCAGCTTACGGAAACGCGGAATTGACAACTTAGATAAATGGATCAATCGATTAGAAACCGAACCTATTCAACAACTCCATCCCGATTTTGACTCATATGAAAGCTATACAGCCGAGCAACTCATTGGATTAGCTAATGAACTTCGCTCTTGGATGATAGAGCAGGACGAGAGTTCTGATCAATTCGGTATCATTCATGGCGGCTTAAATTGTGATAACTTGCTTTTTCAGGGTACCGAACCTTGTGTGATTGATTTTCCATCGTTCTGTTATGGTTACTTCGATATGGATTTAGTAAAAGCTCTCGATCATGGAATACCACCTAAAAATCATTCTGATTTTCTTTCTGGATATACTTCGGTTCGACCTCTCTGCAAATTTTGAGGATAGCTTAAATATACTACGCCGCACAAGGCCATCCGTACACAATTGGTTTTAGATGAGAGTGGCACTTCCTATAACACCCCATTTAGTGTGCCTTGCAAGCGGCCATTGACTAGCCGGTGCAAGTCCGGTCGGGGTAATCGCCAGAGAGCCCCGTAGCAGGCGTCCAGTGCTTCCGGGTGACTGGCGGTGCTGAAGCGGCGTATCCCTCTGTGAAGGAGGTGCAACCCTACAGTCCGTACCATCAAGGGAATCCTGCCGCGTCGTTATGTTACCCGCGAGGGACCCAGGGGATGCCGAGCCCGTTGAATCGGGGGGAAGGCCATGGAAGAGGCGAAGATTCTGAAATGCAGCCTCGAAGGATCCTCCGGCGTAGGGGAACGGAATGTAGGGACAGTCAATGGTGGAACAAGGGAGGGTTCATGCGGTTGGCCGCCTCCATCGGCCATAACGTCCCGTAGAAGCAGCGTCTGTGAAATCGGGAAGGACGCGGTATGAGCAATCGGAGGAGGCCCTAGTACTGTTGATGATCGAGACCACACAACTCGATTGGAGGGAAGGGCCTCTACTTCAACCGGGCCCAGCGAGGCGGTACGTGATGGTGCATGCCCGCAAGGGCCAACCACACCGGAAGTTCAGCTCACGCCAACGCCCGCGCAGGCTATACTTGAGCGCCAAGAGAAGACGATTTTTCGGAACGGACCGAATGGGGTCGGCCGCAAAGGATCTGATTAATCAACGTCTCGAACGCGTTAGGAAGAAGGTTGTCGGAAAGCCGTATGAGGGAGACCCTCACGTACGGTTTGAGGGGGCAGGGAATGGAGACCAGGACACGGTGGAGCTAGTGAGGCACTCCCAGAGGAAACGGGGAGCAACAGATAGGCCCGGCCTAACTCCCAGGCGCCATTCCTTGACCCTACCGCTGCGGGGCATTCGCCCCTTGGCCTTGCGACACCCCGCATACGCGGGGTCGTATAATGTGTGTGATTCATAGACATCGTTTCACTTTTCGGGCCACTAAATTCCTTAAAAACCTGGGGGATTTGGTGGCCCGAAAAGTGAAGGAAGTTGCTGTGATACCCCGATTTAGGACGATCTGATATAGGGCTAAATCTGGATAAATCTCAGCCTGGCCTATTGAAACGATGTCTATGAATCATACAGATTAATGGTAGAACCGATATCGCGCCTTGTTTGGCTCCCTCTTATCCAATCTATCTGTCCCTTCCAAGGGGGGCTGTGTTGCAGATCGCTAGAGCCGAAAAGGCCCTGCAGGGGTGCCATTCCTCAAAGCGTATTCTCGTCAATAACGTGATTCATAATATCGACGGCGTAGCGGTCTGTCTGGACCTGGCGAATACTCTCCCACCGGGCCATATCCATATGGACTATCTTGGCCAGACCCTGGGCCGACCGGTAGCGTACCCACCACGCCTCATCCCCCAACAAACCCGCCAGGCGCTCCGCGTCCTCGGGCAAACCGAATTCGCCCAGCGCCGTAACCGCCTTGGTGCGGACCTCCCAACGGGGGTGGTCGACGCAGGCCCGCACCTGATCGAGGGCGTAGGGGACTTTGAACTGGATCAAGACGTGCAGACAGGCCAGCACGATCTCGTCGTTTTCGATTTCGGTCAGCAAGCGCTCTACCACGGGCAAAACGACGGCGGAATCTACTACCGACATATAACGGACCAGACGCGGCAATTCTTCCTCCGGGGCCTGGCAGACGGCGGCCACCAGGGGCTTTGACACCCGTTTGGCACCGGCCTCCTCCAGGATGCTGGCAACCCGAAAAGGCGGCCAGTCATCCCGGGCCACCAGCAGGGGGACAAAATGGGAGATGGCCTGTTCGGGATCGATCTGGACCAGAGAACCAATGGCGGCCAGGGATAGAAAAATATTGGATTCCTGCGAAATATCGAGCAGCTTATCCCAATGTCCTTTTTCGCCCAGGTACCCCAACGCGGACATCACCAAAAGCCGCTCCCTGATACTGCCTTTGGCCAGCATATGGTCGAGCCTGGGCCTAATCCCCACGTCGCGGGCGATCTGGTTGAGTATCTCCCGGGCCGGTTCGCCGTATTGTTCCTGGTAGTAATTCCAGACGGTGATAAAGGCCAGTTCGTTTTTGTCTATACTAGGCAACTTAGCCGGGACTTCGATTAGACAGTTCTCCATGATCGGAGACCATACCCCGATAAATTCCTCGTGCCGCTTTTCCTTCCTGGTCAGCCATAGATGAAACAGGAATACACTGACGAACAAACAAAAGGCCACCGCCATAAGGCCCAGCCCCGACCACTTGGCTATCTTGAACATCAAGGGAAAGGAGACGCCCGATTCAGCCGCCAGGGCGACGGCCGGGGCGATGAGCAGTCCGAGTAAAATCAGACGGGCAATGGTCATCCAGGATTGCATTAGTAGACGATACGGAGGCCGAGACTCCCCCCGTATCTCTCGTAAAAATCACCTTGCTCCTGATACATCAGCAAATACGCCAGGGCCCAGTTTTTAGCGAAAAAATGGACGCCTTGGAAAAAACTGTTCTGAATTTTCGCGGTCAGTACCCGGGCCCGGGCCTGGGGTATATTCTCCTGCTCTTCACCGCGCGTATAACCGATGCGCCAAAAGTTACTGGCTTTGCCGTAGTAACTGTCCACCTGCAGGCCCAGGGCCCAGGTCCAGTCGTTATCGGGGTCGAGATCGGTGCGCAAATTGCCGCTGTACAGGGTGCCGCCAAAGCGGTAACTATCCAGGTATTTGGCCAAACCGGCGCGAATAATATTTACTTCTGGATTGAAAGCCACGTCATAGCGGCGGTGCTGCCAATCAACGGTGGGCAGCAACCCCAGCACAGGCTTTTCCCGAGAGAGCTGAAGCAGGAAATCCCACTCGGACAATACAACCGCCTCGGGCGTATAGCCTCCTTCTATATGCAAAATGCCCTCTTCCATAAGCGGCAGCCAGACAGGCCAGGAGAGACCGGCGACAATTTTCTGGTCGTTCAAAGAGAAGCGCTCGGTTTCGAGGAATTCCAGCCATACGGCTGAAGGCTCGACCGAATTAAACTTGCGCTTGGCCAAAAAGCGACTCATGCGCCAATTATCGTACCCGCTATTGAGCTTGAAGTACTCGCTGGTCGCTTCAAAAAGCCACAATCCCTTCATCCTGGGCGGCTTCTTCTGGGCTGGAGCCACCTCAGCCGTGCCCAAGGCGGCTCCGGCTTGCGAGGCGCTGGGTTGTACCTTAACCGGGGCCTGCCCGCCGACCCCACCCGTCAATACGGCTGCCCGCCCCCCCTGATAATCGATATCGACAATGCCGCTACCATCCAGGGCCCGACCTTTCTTGAAATCGACGCCGGTGGCCACCACATCGGCCGACAGGCGACGCCAATCCACTTCCACCGGCAGATCGCCCTCGCCCCCACCCTCTTCATCGTCGGCCTGCAATTGGAATACTTCGCGGTCGGTCGTAGCTTCGTAGGATATATTGTCGAAGCGGGCCACCCCCGCCACCCCCGCCACCGCCCGATCGCCGCTCAACTGACCGGGCGGGTCCACCGCCAGGCGCACGATATCGACAAAATCGATGTCCAGAACATCCAGCGAATCGCGCGCTTCAACCACTGGCTGCTGGGCAAAGGCCACTCCGCTCCACACATCCCCGTGGGGCACGCGCTTATCGCCTGCCGGCACGCTGAAAACTAACCGGGTCGCCACGGCGTCCATCTGTAGGGTCTGGGACACACTCTGGGGAAAAGCCTCGCTCTCGGCCCAGAGGGTAAAATTCTGGCCGTCGGTGCGCCCGTTTACCGCCAGGCCGGCGGCGGCGAAATCGGCCACTCCCGCGCTCCACGCAGCGGTAGTACTCCCCGTCAATTCGATCTGATCGCCCGTAGCCCGCAAACGCACCGGGCCACGCCCCTGAAAGTGGACATCGCGCACCCCGCGGGCGTCCTGGGCCACCAGCACTGGCTGCACCGGGAATACCCGGCCATTGACCACCTGCCCCCGCTGCGCCGCCGGATCCTGGGGCAATACGGCAAACCCCAGGCGGTCGGCCACTACATCGGCCGTCAAAATACCGGTCTGGCCGCCAATAGCGGCGCTGGCGGCGCTCAACTGAAATTGGGCCCCATCCTGCGGGACCGTTATAGAGAGCCCGGCAAAGCGCGCCTGGCCCGCCATCCACTGGGCGGTGGTCCGGCCGTCGAACTGTACGCCTTCGCCGCGGATCTCGACCACCACTGTCTCTTCGTTTAAATCGACATCCCATATGCCCTCGGCGTCCTGGGCCTGCACCACCGGCTGGTTGGCAAAGGGTCGGCCGCTGACCACATTGCCGTTGGCCGCCCCGGCATCGGCCGGCTCAATGACAAAACCCAGTTTTGTCGCCACCACATCGACGATGAGGTTGGGACTGACCCAACGGCCCAGGGTGCTGTCGGTGGCCACCAGACTAAAGCGCTGCTGATCCTCACTGGCCAGCACCATCAGCCCCTGGCCGGAAAAATCGGCCCGCCCGCCCTGCCAGTTCATCGCCGTCTGGCCCAGCAGCCGCAGCTGCCCTTCGACGCCCAAGTGGACCCGACCCCGGTAGTCTATATCGCGCACCCCGTGGGCATCCTGGGCCTCCAGCACCGGCTGCACCGGAAATACCTGCCCACTCACGACATCGCCGCGCAGGGCCGTCCCGTCCTGCGGCAAAACCGCAAAGCCGATTTGCGCGGCATTGACGGCCACGACATCGGCCGTTAAGGGATCGCCGTCGGCCACCGCCGGAAGATCACCCTCGACACCACCGGGTTGATCGTCGGCCACCAGTTGAAACGCTTCGTGATCGACGCTGGCGCGATAGCCCACATCGGCAAAACGGGCCGTCCCTTCGACCGCCCGCACATCGACCCCGCCACGCAATTGGCCCGGAGCCTGGACCATCAAACTGACGGTATCGGTAAAGTGGATATCGACCACCCCCAGGGCGTCCTGGGCCTGCACTACAGGCTGCACCCGGAAAGATTTGTCGCTCACCACATCCCCGTAGGCCGCACCGACCTGGGAGGGGGAGGCGACAAAAACCAGCCGAGTGGCCAAGGCATCGACCTGCAAATGGCTGGTGGCTTCACCGACCAGGGCCTGGTCACGGGCGCCCAGGACGAACGTCTGGCCGTCGATATCGCCGCTGATGGCCAGTCCGTGACCGGCAAAATCGATTTGCCCCGACTGCCACGAACCCGTCGCCCTTCCTGCCATAGTCACCGCCCCGGTCTGCACCTCGAGCACCGCCGTGCCCCCAGAAAAGTGGGTATCGCGCACGCCGTACTCGTCCTGGGCCTCCAGCACCGGCTGCACGGCAAAAGGCACGCCGTTGAGCACATCGCCGTGAACCGCGCCCGGATCGGACGGACGGACGGCGAATTCTATTTTGGTGGCCAGCGCGTCGGCCCGCAGCGAAGCGAAGGCGTCATCCAGACCCTGACTGCGGGCCGTCAAACTGAAGACACTTTCGTCCTCCGGCACCAGGACGCGCAAATTGCGCCTGGAAAAATCCGCCCGGCCATTGACCCATTGGCTCAGTGCTTCGCCTTCGAGTTGGGCCCCTTCGGCCAGCAAGACCACCGGCTGGGCGCTGCGAAAATCGACGTCGCGCACGCCCAGGCCATCCTGGGCCTCCAACACCGGCTGCCGCGGGAATACCCGACCATTGGCGACATCGCCGTGGATCGCCGCAGGGTCGCCCGGCAGGAGGTAAAAGCCCACCTGGACCGCCACCGCGTCGGCGACCAGGCGGCGCCCGTCGCGCCCCACCGGCAGATCGCCCTCGCCGCCGCCGACCTCGTCGTCGGCCTGCAACTGGAATATCTCGTGATCTACAGCCGCGGCGTACGATACGTTGTCGAAGCGGGCCACCCCCGCCACCGCCGCCACCGCCCGGTCGCCCCTCAACCGCCCGGCCCCGTCGACCGTCAACTGCACGATATCGACAAAATCCGCATCCAACAGTCCCAGGGCGTCGCGGGCCTCGACCAACGGCTGTTGCGCAAAGGCCACCCCGCTCCATACGTCTCCGTGCGCGGCGCGCTGATCGCCCACCGACTGGGCAAAGACCAATTCAGTGGCGACTGCGTCGGCCTGCAATGTCTCCACAGCCGCGGCGGCGAACCCCTCGCCTTCGGCCCACAGGCCAAAGACCTGGCCGTCGGCCTGCACCCTGACCGCCAGGTCGGCATTGGCAAAATCGGCCGCCCCCTTGCTCCAGACTGCCGTAGTCTCCCCAACCAATTCGACCTGGTCGCCTTCGACCCACAAACGGACGATCCCCCGACCCTGGAAATCGGTATCGCGCACACCGTACTCGTCCTGGGCCTCCAATACCGGCTGCAGCGGGAATACCCGACCGTTGACCACCTGTCCCCGACGCGCCAATGGATCGCCCGGCAAAACGCCAAAACCCAGCCGGCTCCACTGAACATCGACGGTCAACGCCTTTTGGGCCACGCCCGGATCGAGTTCGGGATGGGAACTGGAGAGCACGCCTAACTGGAATTCCTCCCAATCGCTGGCCGCGATATAGGCGACGTCACCAAAGGAGACCACCCCCGCCTCAGCCACGGCCGTAACTGTTCCACTCAGGCTGCCATTGCCCCGCTGGAGGGTCAGGGCCAATTCACCGGCGAAATCCTGGTCGAGCATGCCTTGTGCATCGATGGCCACGACTATCGGCTGGATGGGAAACACCGCGCCGCTGGAAACGCTGGCCTGAGGATTGGCGGGGGATCCAGGTTCGACGTTAAAGGCCAATTGGCTAGCGACGATATCGGCCGAGAAACGGGCAAAGGCCTGGGTCAATCCGGCGGTTCTGGCTTTCAGAGTGAAGATCGCGCCGTCGCCGCCCGAGCTGGTGAAAGCCAATTGGCTGGTGGCGTAATCGGCGACGCCGCCACGGGCCTCCACTTCCACCTCACCGGTCAGTTCCCCCCGCCCCGACTGCAGGGCCACCACGATGGTCCCGGCAAAATCGGAATCGAGGTTGCCGAAATCGTCGCGGGCCTCGACCAGTGGCTGCACGGCGAAAGGCCGCCCGCTGACCACCTCATCTTCGGGATCTAGCGCTGCTGAATCGCTGGGCAGACGGGCGAATACCAGCCGGGTGGCCTGGACATCGATGGCCAAACGGTGCTCAGCAGCGGCTTGCAGCGCCGAGCCGACAGCCCCGGCGCTAGTGCGGATATTGCCCGTTTCCGCGGCCACCTGGAAGGCCTCTTTAGCGCCAACGGGACCATCCCGGTGGAGACTATCGACCTGGGCCACGACAATATAGAAACGCTCGTCGAGATCCCAGACTTCGGGGCTGTCGAGGGCGATTTCGCTGGGCGAGCCCAATATAATGTGCTGCTGCTCACCCACCTGGATATCGCCCTGGTCAAAAACAGAATTGCTACTGCGGAACAACAATAGGCGGTCGAGGGCGTGGTCTTCGCCGCCACCTATCCCGCCAGGTCTCGAGACAATGACGCGCAGAGCTTGCAAAGCCGTGCTGCCATCACCCAGCAGTCCCACCGTATAAATGGGCACAAAATCCCCAGGTTTGGCGCCAATGGCGCCCCGGAGCCCGCTGGCGGGGCTGGTTTCGACGATTTGCGCGGCGACCGGTCGGCCCCACAGCACACCCGCACAAAGACAGACAATAATCAGATGTCGGAGATAGAGCATGGAGAGCAGCGTATCCAGGAGATTAAGAGATTGAGTGCTTCGACAATTTAATCTTTGCGGGCTCCGAGATCAACCGTCGGTCCGGCCCCCTTGGCAGGCGGGGCCGACCGCGACGGTCAAATCCTGTCATCGACAGCGGCGCCACCGGCCCGACGGCGGCATAGCCAAGTGCAAAGGCCAGACTATACTTGATGGTTAACAGAGGCCGCAGAACCGGCGGCGCATCGGATGATTTCCCACCCAGGGCCCAATCGCACTCTACGAAATATACATCCAACTCTCCAAGTCCGGTATGTCTTTATGCTTCTACCGGCGCAGAAGGAAGACCTTCCCGCCTTGACAGATTCGCAGCGACGATGATTATTAGCTTGGATTGGACCGCCCCTGATCTCCTCTCAACCCCGGGAGATGCCCTCAATGGAATCTGCAGCGCTCGACGAAAAAATGTGGCACCTGCAGCATTGCCCCCTGTTTTCGGGTATTGGCCCTGAGGAGATGGAGCACCTGCAGCATACTACGGTCATGGTCAAATTGGAACCTCAGGAACGGATCCTGACCAACGCCGAGGATATGCACGTGATCTGGCTCATCAAGGAAGGTCTGGTGAGTCTGACCTACGGCGATGCAGCAGGGCGCGACGCCACGGTCCTGCTGCTGGGTCCGGGCGACCTGTTCGGCGCCCTCGAAGATACGCAGGAACAGGAGTACGGCGAGAATATCGTCGCCCTCAAACCCACTGTGCTGTGCCGCATGACCCAGCAGCAAATGGAGGATTTGCTGCACAAGTATCCCGGCCTGGGGTACCGGGTGACCAAATTTTCCTGGCGCCGCATCGCCCGCCTGCAACAAAGGCTGGCCGAAATCATGACCAAATCCGTCAAAGTCCGGCTCGCCACCCTATTGCTCAAATTGGCGACCGACTACGGCGCCGACACAGACGCCGGACGACGGTCTTTAGGGCTGACCATCACCCACGACGATCTGGCCCGCCTGGTCGGCTCCAGTCGCGAAATGGTCAGTAAAGTCATGGGCCAGTTCCGCCAGGAGGGCCTGGTCCGTTCGACGCGCAAAAATATAGAACTGGCCGACCTGGCCACCTTGCAGTCCATCGCCGACTCCAACTCAGACTGAATCTCCTATGGCCCCGATCCGCCCGCTCCATCCAGCCGTTTTAGACGCAGCCAGCGACTGCCGCAACGGCCGCATGGACCGTCGCGCCTTTATCCGTCTGGCCACCCTTTTGGGAGCCTCGGCCGCCGCCGCCCAAGTATTAGTGGCCTGCGCGGACCAACCGCCGCCTCTGCCCCAGAGTACCGCTCTCCCAGACATCCCCCGACGGGGAGGAACCCTAAAAATCGGCTCAGTCGTGCAACGCCTCGACCATCCGGCCCGGCTGTCGTGGGTTGAAGGGGCCAATCAAGTGCGACAAGTGGCCGAATATCTAACCGAAACCGGACCCGATAATATAACCCGACCTCATCTTCTGGACCGCTGGGAAGCCGACCGCGACCTGCGCACCTGGACGCTGCACTTGCGTCGGGACATCCGCTTTAGCGACGGCCAGCCCCTAGAGGCGGCCGACCTCCTCTTCAATTTCAATCAGTGGCTCAATCCCGATATCGGCTCGTCCATGCTCGGCTTGCTGTCCTATTTGCAAGCCGCCAATGTCGAGACCGTCGATGCTCACACCGTCCGCCTGCACCTGGACCAGCCCCAGCTCGGGGTCCCCGAACACCTCTTCCACTATCCGGCTCTTATTCTGCCGCGAAGCTTCGAAGGTGATTTCGTCAAGCAGCCGGTGGGCACTGGCCCATTCCGCCTGCTCGAGTACACCGAGACCGAAAGGGCGGTAATGGAACGGCGCCCAGACTACTGGCGCCAGGCCCCCGACGGCCAGCCCCTGCCCTACCTGGACAAATTGATCTACCTCGATTTGGAGCCAGACGCCCGGGTGGCGGCCATGCAAGCGGGCCAGCTCGACACCCTCTACCAACCGCGCCCCTCCGATTGGCAAGCGCTCAAAAACGTCCCCGGCCTCAAAGTGGAAGCCATTAGCACGGCCCAGGCCTTTGTCCTGCGCATGCGCGTCGACCAGGAGCCCTGGAACGACGTGCGGGTACGCAACGCCCTCAAACTGTGCCAGGACCGCAGCAAAATCCTGCGTCTGGCCTATTTCGACCAAGGCGATTTAGGGCTCGACGCCCACGTCGCCCCGGTCCATCCCGCCTATTGCCCCCAGGACCCGCCCGCCTACGACCCCGAACGAGCCCGGGCCCTGCTGGCCGAGGCCGGCTACCCCGACGGACTGCGCGTCACCTTGACCACCAAGAACGACCTAGCCGAGCCGGAAATGGCCCAGGCCCTAAAAGAACTGGCCGCCCCCGCCGGTTTTGACCTGGACCTCGATATCGTCGAGCCCTCGGCCTATTGGGACCGCTGGACCGAGGTCGGCCTGGGGATCACCGCCTGGGCCCACCGCCCCTTGGGGACCATGGCCCTGGCGCTGGCCTACACCGCCGACGAGGCCGGAACCCCGGGCCCCTGGAACGAAAGCCGCTGGACCGATGCCGAATTCGCCGATCTGCTGCGCACCGCCGAGCGCACCCTGGACGTGGACCAGCGCCGCGCCACGATGTGCCAGATCGAGCAAATTATGCAGCAGCGCGGCCCCATTGGCATCCCCTTTTGGCGCCGCACCTGGACCATTTCGCGCGATGCCTTCATCAACTTGCGGGCCCACCCCACCAGTTACGACCTGTTCTCCGACGTATGGCAGCGGGCCTAGCGGGTTCATGATCCGCTTTATTCTCCGCAGCCTGCTCTCCATGGGCTGCACCATGGCGCTGGTCTCCATTGCCCTATTCGCCCTGTTGGAGGCCGGCGCCGGCGATATCACACAAAAATTGCTCGGTGCCTTTGCCACCCCCCAACAACGGGCCTCGTACCGGGCCCAACTGGGTCTGGACCAACCCCTGTGGCGCCGCTATACCACCTGGTTGGTGGGCAACGACTGGTGGTTGGAGACCCGCTTAGGGATACCGCTGCTGCAACAGACCAATCCGCAAAGCGGCGAGGAAGAATGGTGGGCCCTGGTCGAGGGCCAGCCGACGCGCTGGAAAATGGATGGCGGAAAACTACTCGCCCGGCACCCCGGTACCCCCTATCAGACAGCCGACCAAATGTGGCGCAACGACGCCAAGGGCGAGCAATTCTTCTGGGGCTTGGACGAATCCAATCGGGCGGTCAAATGGATCCGTAGCGCCGGTGCCGAGACCTGGGTGTTGACCCCGGCCGGTTTTCGCAAACAGGGCGACGGCCCGCGCACCTATATTCCCTTGCAAAAGGGCCTGCTGCGCGGCGACCCGGGCCAATCGCTGCGCACCGGCCGGCCCGTATCCTCGACTCTATTCCCCCGTCTGCGCAATACCGCCATCCTGGCCGGCCTGGCTTTTGCCCTCATCGTCCCCCTGGCGCTATTGCTCGGAGTTTTGGCCGGCGTCAAAGCCGGCCGCCCCACCGACCGCATTATCTCCCTGGCCAGCCTGGTCGCCACGGCCACCCCCGAGTTCGTCACCGGCATTCTGCTCATCCTGGTCTTCGGCATCTGGCTCAAGCTGCTGCCGGCGGTGTCGCTGTTCCTCGAGAAAGACGCCCTCTTCGCCGATCCCTCGCTGCTGATACTGCCCGTTCTCACCCTCACCGCCGTCGAACTGGGCTATATCATCCGCATAACCCGCACCAGCCTCATCGAGGTGATGGGCAGGCCCTATATCCGTACCGCCTTGCTCAAAGGGCTGCCCATAGGGCGCGTGGTCCTGCGCCACGCCCTGCGCAACGCTCTTATTGCGCCCATTACAGTCATCATGCTGCACACCAATTGGCTGATCGGCGGTCTGGTCGTGGTCGAGGCGGTATTCGGCTATCCCGGCCTGGGACTCTATATCTACGATTCAGCGCTCTTCGGCGATTTCAACGCCGTTGAGGCCGCCGCCATGCTGCTGGTCAGTATCGCCGTGGGGACGCGCCTGTTGGGCGATTTGGCCTATACCTACCTCAACCCGCGCATCCGCCTTGATTAATTTATCTTTCTTCAACCGCCTGCGAGGGGCCCTGGCTCTGCTCCGGGCTTCGCCCATAGGCACCATCGGCCTGGTGCTGGTGCTATTCTGGTTTGGTCTGGGCCTGCTGTCGCTGTGGTGGACGCCCTACGGGCCTACCGCCACCGATTTCGCCCAGAATCTCAAACCCACCTGGGACCACCCGCTGGGCACCGACCACCTGGGCCGCGACCAGCTCTCCCGTCTCATGGCCGGGACCCAGGTGGTGTTAATCAAAACGCGCCTGCCCAACGATTGGACCCTGCCCGGAGGCGTTGCCCTGTGGGGGGTATTCGGCTCCCTGGCTCTGGGCACCCTGCTGGGGCTCAACGCCGGTTACCGGGGTGGCTGGTTCGATCAGGTCATTATGCAATTGCTCGATGCGCTCATCGCCTTTCCCAGCATTGTGCTGTATTTGATAGTCATTGCCGCCCTGGGACAGGGTGATATGGTAGTCATCTTCGCTATCTCCATCACCGGGGCTCCAGGGGTAGCCCGGCTGGTCCGCGGCCTGACTCTGGATATTGCCCAACGCGACTACGTCCAGGCCGCCCGCACCCGCGGCGAGAACAGTTGGTTCATTATGTTCGGCGAAATCCTGCCCAATGCCCGCAGCCCCCTCGTAGTAGACGCCATGCTGCGGGTGGGCTACGCCATTTTCACCATTGGCACCCTGGGCTTCCTCGGTATTGGCCTGCCCCCCCCCGACCCCGATTGGGGCACCATGGTCAATGAAGCCCGCCGCTTCATCTTTGCCAACCCCCTCGCCGTATTGTGGCCCTCCGCCGCCATCGCCTCGTTGGTGGTCGGCCTCAATTTATTGGCCGACGGCATCCAGGAGGAAACCACGCGCTTTGGCAAGTGATTCCACGGTGAAAAAAAACGCCCCACCCACCCTGGCGGTGGAACAGCTCTCGGTGCACTACCGCATCCGCGGCGGCAACGTTGAAGCCGTGCGCGATATCTCCTTTGCCATTGCAGCGGGCGAAAGCTTCGGCCTGGTGGGGGAATCGGGTTGCGGCAAGAGCACGGTGGCCTGGGCCATCCTGCAGTTCCTGGGACCCAACGGATACGTTGACCAGGGGCGTCTCCGCTTTGCCGGCGAGGACCTTTTGCAGCGCTCGCAAGCCGAGCTAAACCGGCTGCGCGGCAACAAGATCGCCATGGTCTATCAGGACCCCATGCAGGCCCTCAACCCCGCCCTGCTCATTGGCGACCAATTGGGCGAAACGCTGCAGGTGCACCAGGGCCTGTCGCGCCAGCAAGCGCGCCAGCGCTGCGCCGAGGTCCTCGACCGCGTCCACATGCCTGACCCGCTCCAGGCCATGCGGCGCTATCCGCACCAATTGTCGGGCGGCCAGCAGCAACGCGTGGTCATCGCCATGGCCCTGCTCAACGATCCGGCCCTGTTGATTATGGACGAACCCACCACGGCCCTGGATGTCACCGTGGAGGCTGCGGTCCTAGACCTGATCGAAGACCTGCGACGCGATCTCGATACGGCGCTGCTTTTTATCAGCCACAATCTGGGGGTGGTGGCCCGGGTTTGCGACCGAGTCGGCGTAATGTACGCCGGCGAGCTGGTCGAACAGGCCGCCGTCGCTGACCTATTCGACCACCCCCGCCACCCCTATACACAGGGTCTGTTGCACTGCATCCCGCGTCCAGACAGCGACAAAAGCCAGACCGCCCTGCAACCCATCCCCGGCCAAGTCCCGCCGCCCGACCAGCGCCTTTCTGGTTGCCGCTTTGCGCCGCGCTGCGCCCACGCCCGCCCTCTTTGCGCCGAAAAACCCGCGCTGCGGGCCATGGACGCCAGTCAGGTCCGCTGCCACCGGGCCGAAGAGCTGGACCCGGCCGACGACCGCCCGACTGTTCCCACAGCAGCGGAAGAACGCCCAGAGCCTCAGGGGAAATCCGCCCTCCAGATACAAGACCTACAGGCCCACTACCTCCAGCCCGCCCGCCGCCTCGGCGAATGGCTGCGCCCCAGCCGTCGCCCCAGACTGCGCGCCGTTGACGGCGTCGATCTGGACCTGCCCGCCGGCTGCACCTTAGGCATTGTCGGCGAATCGGGCTGCGGTAAAAGTACCCTGGTCAAAACGCTTATCGGCCTCGAACGCACCAACGGGGGCCAGGCCCGTTTCCTCGACTTCGATTTGACCCAGGCCCTGCGGCACCGATCCCCGGACCTCATGCAAAACCTGCAGATGGTCTTCCAAAACCCTGATTCCACCCTCAATCCATCCCACACAGTCGGCCGCCAATTGGTCCGCGTCCTGCGCCGTTTCGCCCTGGCCCCCAAGGGCGAAGAACAAACCCAGGTGGAACAGTTGCTAGAGGCCGTCCGGCTCGACCCCTCCTATTACAACCGCTACCCGCACCAGCTCAGCGGCGGCGAAAAACAGCGCGTCGGCATCGCCCGGGCCTTTGCC
>WLWD01005143.1_pt1 | contig 33935 bp, 19 predicted proteins | sample 6712731 | NCBI WGS metagenome assembly WLWD01 (sample SAMN12718690, study PRJNA576275) | sponge metagenome | isolation source: marine sponge | host: Mycale hentscheli | place: New Zealand: South Island, Marlborough, Capsize Point | collected 2014-11-01
TCTCCTATCTTCAGCTCTTCTTCTATACTCACTTTGTCTATCTCTCCTGCTTCTGAATTTCTGTCTTACTGTGAGAAACTTTTGTCTTCTATTTCGTACTTTATCCTTTCTTTTGAAAACTAACTCACGCCTTTACTCATCAATTCCACCCGCTTTTTAGTTATAATTAATCGCTCGCCTTTTGCCTTCTCTTCCCTTCCATTTAAAGCTACACCACCTTATCTCGCTGATTCCATCCACTTATCAGTTACGATTAATCGCCTTTTACCTTCTATTCCGTACTTTCACCTTCCTTTTTGAAACCTACGACGCCTTCCATCGTCTATTGCACCTGCTTTTTAGATGTAACCAGCACGTTCTACTGAATGTGATGACACTTTACCTACCATGAAGGGACGATGCTTTACTGAACCATACAAAGCTCATAAACTATTCATGAATACACACACTGTCGGTAGTCATCGTTATTGACACACAAGCATATATATATATATATATATATATTAAACCCACTCTACTGACACCTATCAAATTACTGCTTACTATTGAGAATGAAATTCATAAGCATCAATTATGGTACTTTTAATTTATATTTTATAGAACCTGTAATTACACAGGAAAGCCACTTGCCACAAATATATAGTGAAATTCCAACTTCCACTTTGGGTTGACAGCTAAATTAAGAATAGTAATAGTAACAATACAAGGCCCGGAGCAGAGGGTATATAGTAAATAATTGAGTCATTTATACAGTATCTGAGAACAATTTGGGACCAGGCTTTCAGTTTGCTTTTTAATGCGTCATTCTTATTAAAAATAAAGGAATAAGTCGTTATAGTCACTGTAGAGTTATTTCCTGTCAATAGTTTGTAGGTAGAGAGGGACATCTCCAGAATACCAAAATCCAAGTCTATAATTGCTTAACCTATCCCTGACCTACTCAAAGTAGCTAGCTAGCTAAGTACTTTACTCAAAACAAAGAGTCAAATGAAGACAAATTATCATTGATTATTCAAACAACATAGCAAGAGAAAAAGAGTGACTGACAACTAGAATAGTAACTGGTTTGACCTGTTCATGTGGACCAAAAAACCATTGTGTGAGGTGAGGTTAGATAATAGTGTAATCATGGTAAACAGTTGAATCATGAACAATCACTCTGATTTGATTGCTTGCAAGTATCAGAATAAACAACTACAAATTCTGTACGGCAAATACATGACAGTTTAGGCCAGTGTAGCAGTTAGTGTCATTCCTAAAGTAGTGTGATTTTCTTTATGACATGTTTATGAGTACAATTTTTTTTAAAGAGTTGGGAATAATTAATTAAGCAAATATAACTGTAACTCATGAATGCTAGCACAGCCTTCAAAGCCTTACTGTATAGACCTAAAGTGTATTCTAGCAAGCTGAATAAACTTGTGTCAAAACTTCTTAACATCCTTAATCATTATTTATAGCAGTAGACATTCTGTTACATCCATGGTAGGATTCAATAATTGTGGTTGGAAGAGGTATAGTCTAATTCACATTTAGAAGGTTGATACTTCATTGCAATAGTCTGTTGGAGGCACTGCTGAGGTTCACTATTTAGAGATCGGAGTTGTTGAGTTCTATTGGAGGTTGTAGTGGACAAGTGAGATATTTGCTAACTAGAGGTGATTTGCTTAATAACCCAGCTCAATGCCAGAGATTATACTATATTATGTTTAATTTGTATTATCTTTCAACTCTAATTATATGAGATAAAATATTTATTCTGAGTAAAAAATATATTTGCTTTTATTTACTTTGTAGAAATAAATGAATTTCCATGGCCTGCTATGGCTGCTGAAATAAATGAAGAACAAGTAAGTTTAAAAGAACTCATTTAATAAATGTGATGCAACGATGGAAAATTGTAGTTGCAATATTTTCATTAAGCAGTAAGTTTTATAACTAATCTTGGTGTTCTCGTGTCTAAATTAATAAATGATCAGAAAACATTTCAAGGACAAATTCTAAAAGTTATCTTCATTATAAACTTTTGTAACAAAAATTGATAAGAATGTATTGAAGTAGAACTTGAGTAGATTATTAAAGTTAGGCATAAACTAGATTGATGAATAATGTTAGTAAATTTTTACTTTAGTGTCAAAAAATGGAATCCCAATTAATGCAAGAGAGCAAATGCATACATGTGAGACCAACTGCTGTTATATTTGCAAGCAAAATGGGATACATGAAACTATTAAAGAAACTAATGACATTTAATGTGGAATTAAATTATCCATTAAATTCTAAAGTTAATCCTCTCTATATTGCCAGTCAAAATGGGCATAAAGATGTCGTAAAGGAACTAATAGAGAGAGGTGCACAGATAGATCTACAAAACAACACTGGAGTATCTCCTTTGTTTATTGCCAGTGCAAATGGGCATATAGAAGTCGTAAAGGAACTAATAGCAAGAGGTGCACAGATAGATCTACAAAAGTACACTGGAGCATCTCCTCTATGGTTTGCCAGTCAAAATGGACATATAGAAGTCGTAAAGGAGCTAATAGCAAGAGGTGCACAAATAGATCTACAAAACAACACTGGAGTATCTCCTTTGTTTGTTGCCAGTGAAAATGGGCATATAGAAGTCGTAAAGGAACTAATAGCAAGAGGTGCACAGATAGATCTACAAATGAACACTGGAACATCTCCTCTATGGATTGCCAGTCAAAATGGACATTTAGAAGTCGTAAAGGAGCTAATAGCAAGAGGTGCACAGATAGATCTACAAAACAACACTGGAGAATCTCCTCTATGGATTGCCAGTCAAAATGGACATTTAGAAGTCGTAAAGGAACAAATAGCAAGAGGTGCTCAGATAGATCTACAAAAGAACACTGGAGAATCTCCTCTATGGATTGCCAGTCAAAATGGACATTTAGAAGTCGTAAAGAAGCTAATAGCAAGAGGTGCTCAGATAGATCTACAAAACAACACTGGAGTATCTCCTTTGTTTATTGTCAGTGCAAGTGGGCATTTAGAAGTTGTGAAGGAACTAATAGCAAGAGGTGCTCAGATAGATCTACAAAAGAACACTGGAGAATCTCCTCTATGGATTGCCAGTCAAAATGGACATTTAGAAGTCGTAAAGGAGCTAATAGCAAGAGGTGCTCAGATAGATCTACAAAACAACACTGGAGTATCTCCTCTATGGATTGCCAGTCAAAATGGACATTTAGAAGTCGTAAAGGAGCTAATCGCAAGAGGTGCTCAGATAGATCTACAAAACAACACTGGAGTATCTCCTTTGTTTATTGTCAGTGCAAATGGGCATTTAGAAGTTGTGAAGGAACTAATAGCAAGAGGTGCTCAGATAGATCTAGAAATGAACACTGGAGAATCTCTTCTATGGATTGCCAGTCAAAATGGACATTTAGAAGTCGTAAAGGAACTAATAGCAATAGGAGCACAGATAGATCTACAAAACAACACTGGAGTATCTCCTTTGTTTATTGCCAGTGCAAGTGGGAATATAGAAGTCATAAAGGAAATAATAGCAAGAGGTGCACAGATAGATCTACAAAACAACACTGGAAAATCTCCTCTATGGATTGCCAGTCAAAATGGACATTTAGAAATCATAAAGGAACTAATAGCAAGTGGTGCACAGATAGATCTACAAATGAACACTGGAGAATCTCCTCTATGGTTTGCCAGTCAAATTGGACATTTAGAAATCGTAAAGGAACTCATAGCAAGAGGTGCACAAATAGATCTACAAAACAACACTGGAGTATCTCCTTTGTTTATTGCCAGTGCAAATGGGAATATAGAAGTCATAAAGGAACTAATAGCAAGAGGTGCACAGATAGATCTACAAATGAACACTGGAGAATCTCCTCTATGGTTTGCCAGTCAAAATAGACATTTAGAAATCGTAAAGGAACTCATGGCAAGAGGTGCACAAATAGATCTACAAAACAACACTGGAGTATCTCCTCTATGGATTGCCAGTGCAAATGGGAATATAGAAGTCATAAAGGAACTAATAGCAAGAGGTGCACAGATAGATCTACAAGGGAACACTGGAGAATCTCCTCTATGGATTGCCAGTCAAAATGGACATATAGAAGTCGTAAAGGAACTAATAGCAAGAGGTGCACAGATAGATCTACAAAATATCACTGGAGAATCTCCACTTTACATAGCCAGTCTAATGGGCCATATTGATATAATTTCCTACCTTATAACTGCAGGTGTCAACATTAATATTCAGACAAATACAAGTTGGTCTTCTCTAATGATAGCATGTAACTCTAACCACACTGAGGTGGCAGTTAAACTTGTGTCAGAAGGAGCCTTATTAAATTTGGAAAGTGATGAAGGACTAACGGCTACTAGAATAGCTTATATGAATGGAAATTTACAATTGATGAATTTTTTTATCGGTTTAAAAGTTGAGTTAACTTCACACTATGCAGCTGAGGCATGTTGATATCTCTTTAAAGATGGTTGTAATTATATTGTTCTATTATTGTATACTTTATTGTCTGTATAACCTGATTATCAATGAGATATATCATGTGTTTGTGGATTGTTAAACACCCCATTTAAAACTCGAAACAAGGGTGAATGGGAGAAACTGCGAGTGGTACCTAATGGGCTTAGTGCCAATCAGTAGTAGACGAAACCACCGAAACCAACGAAACCAACGGTATAACAACACTTAATATAGCAGTGGTGGATTAGGTGTGGGGGGGGGGGGGGGGGGGGGGGGGGGGGGTCTCTACTGGTGTCGTACTAGCCCCCCTTTTTTCAGAGTGATCCTCCTTTTTCATTAGTTAATTTATTTCTTACCGTTAACAGGAAGAAAAATATAAGAGCAGTAAATTTCGTTGTTGATATTCCCCTAATTGCTAAGTCAGGAATATTTTTAACGGTAGGCCATCAATGACATTGCAGAGAAAAAAGGTGCTTTTTAACTCTTTAGCAAGCGACCCCTGACGGGCAAAAAAATACGCCTATGCATAATTGGTGAGACACTTACAGGAGTAACACAATTGAAAATCGGGGATGTTTGTTTATTAACAAACAAAGTCATTGGTAGTCAGAATGCCGTAGTATTAATGCTAAGAAAGCTACTACTACTCGAGGGAAGCTGAGGTAAGTACGTAATTCTGTGACTGATAAAATTCAAACAGTCAGAATGGCTCAAATTTGGTACTACAAAAGTTACCACTGCTCAAGAAAATGAGGTAAGAAAGTAATTTTGTATTTGTGTGCTACAATTGATTGTCTTTGTTTTTGTAGGTGAGAACTTGTCAAGAATTCATGGTAATTCAGATAGTCAAAGTAACTTCAATTGGATACTACAGAAGTTTCAATGCTCAGGAAATTGAGGTAAGTAGTAATTCCATATTTGTTGGCTAAAATTACAAATAATAACACTGGTTTATTTTTTTATCGTAGCTGAGAGCTTGTTCAAGAGTTAGTTACTAGTGATTGAGATTACCAGCATGGCAGATGCTTGATACTACAAAAGTTACCATTAAACAGGTAAGAGAGTGATTTTGTATTTGTTTGCTGAAATAAAAGGTCAAAACTGCTATTATAGTGTTTGCATGAACTAAGCTAAAATATAGTAACAATACTTAGTTTTATGTTACCTAACTATCAGGCTCACTCGCCATTTGTGCTCAAGAACACCACTAGTTGGCGAGCGAGCGAAGCGAGCGAGACAGTATTAGGGGTGGATAATGCAAAATCGGGTATATGTTATATGTATACATGTATGTAAGGATGGTACGTATGCCCCTAAAATGCGCACGCGGGAAACTTTTTCTCCATTTTAGGCTTGACCCCAGTTTATTCTGAAACTACAGCATTAAGCAAGCCTTACTTTATACTTAAGCACAGAAGTGTGAGAAAATTCCTGCGAAAACACTTGTTTTTCAAGAAACAAAAAGTAGATTCGACCGGTTACTATGGCATTGACGACCCATTTCCAGACCTAATTTCAAAACTTTGCCATTTTAGGGGGGGATACGGAGTGCCGCTTGTTGGTTGTCAAGAGTCATTGGTAGTCAGAATGCCGTAGTATTAATGCTAAGGAAGCTACTACTTCTCGAGGAAGCTGAGGAAGTACGTAATTCCATATTTGTTAGCTAAATATGCAAAAATAACTCTGGCCTTTATTTTTTGTAGCTAAGAGCTTCTTGTCAACAGTGACTGGTAAATTCAAATAGCCAGAATGACTCAAATTTGGTACTACAAAAGTTACCACTGCTCAAGAAAAAGGTAAGAAAGTAATTTTTGTATTTGTGTGCTAAAATTGATTGTCTTTTTTTTGTAGGTGAGAGCTTGTTGTCAAGAATTCAAGGTAATTCAGATAGTCAAAGTAACTTCAATTTGATACTACAGAAGTTATCAATACTCAAGAATGAGGTAAGTAGTAATTCCATATTTGTTGGCTAAAATTACAAATAATAACACTGGTTTATTTTTTATCGTAGCTGAAAGCTTGTTCAAGAGATACTGGTGATTGAGATTATCAGAATGGTTGATGTTTGATACTACAAAAATTACCATTAATCAGGTAAGAGAGTGATTTTGTATTTGTTTGCTGAAATCAAATGTCATAACTGCTATTATAGTGTTTGCATGAAGTAAGCTAAAAATAGTAACATTTTATGTTACCTAACTATCAGGCTCGCTCGCCATTTGTGCTCAAGCACACCACTAGTATTGTATGTACGGATGGTACGTATGCCCTTTCAACGCGCGCGCGGGGAACTTTTTTCTCTTAAAAACATAGCTTTTTAGGCTTGACCCCAGTTTATTCTGAAACTACAGCATTAAGCAAGCCTTACTTTATACTTAAGCTCCGAAGTGTGAGAAAATTCCTGTGAAAACGCTTGCTTTTCAAGAAACAAAAAGTTGATTCGACCGGTTACTATGGCATTGAAGACCCTTTCCAGACCTAATTTCAAAACTTCGCCGTTTTAGGGGGATATGGAGTGCCGATTGTTGGTTGTCAAGAGCCATTGGTAGTCAGAATGCCGTAGTACAAGCTACTACTTCTCGAGGAAGCTGAGGAAGTACGCAATTCCATATTTGTTAGCTAAATATGCAAAATTAACTCTGGCCTTTCTTTTTTGTAGCTAAGAGCTTGTCAACAGTGACTGGTAAATTTCACTAAACAGAATCCTCCGGTTTAGCGACCATTACCCGTATCACCTTAGAAATTGAATTGTTTACTGCTTTGAATTCTTTTGCGGGTGCAGTTAAAACACAAAAACTTATGGGAGCTCCATTTCTATTCGAGTTAGTCGCTATTTGTCACAGTTATAAGCCATACTCAACAGCATTTAGTTGTAAATTCATTGTCCACTAGACGAACCACGAAGGTAAGTCTTGCGTAGGTATGTTCAGTTGTGTGAAAGTATTGTGTGTTACAACTACTATTAAGAATGTCACAAAGAAAACTTTAAATATAACGTGACTTAATTTTGTTGCTTCTTTTTCAATTCAAACAGTTGCGGGGAGCAGTTACTATGGCATTGAATCCCCTTTACCGCATACGTAATTTAAAAACTCGACTTTATTTTAGTAGCTTGAGTGTTAGTTGTTAAAATCAATCATTTAACAATAGTGTAGTTTAAGGCTCGCTCACTATTTGTGCTTAAGCACAACACTAGTAATGATTCATTCATGGAGACGACATTAATTTCACCGGTGGAACACGCAGCGTAGACAAGAAAAAAGGTGAGTGCTAAGTATAGTTTTATGCCTCGTATTTTTTTTGTGTAGGCTATTAGCTATGGCAATTAGTAGATTGTTTCGGAGGCAAGAATTTAGGGTGGACTTTATTTGACCAGTTTAGTTTCGATAGTTATTCTCGTGAATGTTTTTAAGGAAGTAATAGTTAATTTAAGTTGATTTTAAAGCTTATGTATCATGTCAAAGCTCTATAACTATTTTGTTCATACTATACTGTTTTTTTTTTAAAGTAATGCTAGAGTTTGCCTTATGTAACTTTTTCCATTAGTTAGTGATAGCTATTCTCATTGGCCTTATTCCCCTTTTTCTACCTCTACCTTCATCACAGCAGCTGTTTTGTTGGCCGTGAAGTCCTCTGGTCCACAACTCTGGCTTGATGTGTGTCTACTTTGAGTGTTTTACCCATGCCTACTTCCTGGACTGCCAAAACTTATTGGAATGCAACCCTACATATTAGCATACTTGTAGTCCGTAATTGTTGAAATGCTTCACTATTGTTGTGAAATTTGAATCCATGATCACTTTCATCTGTCAAACAATCACAATAATTGTTATTGTTGCTATTATCCTCAAACAATACCATTCTATGCAGATGAGATGATGTAGTAATCTTGTTCCTATTGTTAATAGAAGCTACTGACATTCTATGCATGTTGCGCGAATGGTTAGCAAAGGATAGAATTGAACTAGCTGTCACAAATTCGTGACATTGCTACTTTATGCCTGTCATGAAATCATGACTCTGTCTGCTAAGGATTAAGCCTCCTTTGGTCTTGTAATTGGTTGTTTTCTTTGTATTTCTTTCATATAGCTATTAGTCTTTTTTTTTTATTGCCAATTATAGCTAACTACATTCATCAAATACAATCATCCTTTAATATTTTAATAAATAAGTTTCATTTTATCTTGATGATTAACTGGTGTATTCACTCATACTGTACAAAAATATCTTTGTAAAAAATTTTATAGCTAAAATTTTTTCTTCTTCATTTTTAGTAATCCATTGATGCTTAACAAAGAGTCTGTACTTAACAACACGTGCCTACAGTATTAAAATGGAATGAGCAAAAGTTGAAAATAAGTATTAATGGATGAGATAAAAGGGTACACAGTGTAGCCTCTCTACAAAGGCCACCCATGTGGTCAAATCATTTAAATCAGTTGAAATATATAGCACCTATATGGCCAGATGCGGCACAATGATGAGATCAAATATAGCATGTGGTAAAAAGCTGATAAATACATTGTGAAGTACGTTTGACTGTGATAGTTTTATCAAGTTATCAAGATATATCTAGCATTATAAGATAAAGGTTTCAAAAGATATAGTATTAGCTATTATCTAGTTTGTAGGTAGCTATTGTTAGGAAATAATTTTTTATACATGTAATGTGGAAAACTTGATTTTTAGTTCTTTGATATCTCTCCATCGATACACTCACTAAATAGCTAGCTTGCCTGCTAATTAGAAGGTCAATTTTATTATTTTTAACTTAATTACACCCTACTCCAATAAAATTCTATTTCTTGTGTGTGTACATCAGTCACTGGATCCATGAAGATAAGTGTGTGGTTTGCCGGGTAGTAGGTAGGAACATTTATGAGGAAAAACCAAACTCTTTATAAGATACCCACTGGCCAGAATAGACTTGTTCCTTAGAATAACATGCTTGTGTGATGGAAAGCAATTTATTTGCATCTCTTGTCAACTATTGTATTAACTGCAAACTTATTGCATGGTTTAGTTTTTACCATTTTTCTTGTTCAATTGTATTTTACATTAAATAACTACACTACTTCTACAGTAAAACTAATATAAACATCAGATTTTTAAATGCAGCAATGAGATACAAAAATATATTTATAAATGATAGAGGACATCCAAGTACGAGGCATCACGCTATCCATGTATTTGACTGCTATCATGTATTTCTACTGATCCAGTCTTTTGATCATTGTAGAGAGTTTGGCTGCTTTCAGATGTTATTTTCTATTGTGGAAGATTATTTATTCCATTCATGTTGGCGTTTGTTAAGAGTCATGTTGCTTTTCAGAGTCTTTTTGTAGAGAGGTTTATTGTTCTAAAGTTGATACAGTGGAACCTCTGAACTCTTTAATGAACAAATCATTGAATGTTTCACTTGCCCCTTCAATGGAAACTGTATTGCATATTACCTATTAATGCAAGCAACCTCTTATTTGTATATTAATTACCTGCTGGTCTCATATTGTTCTCAATTTGGAGGTATCATGTACACAAACAACACATTATACATATTATAATTTACTGCTGTATTATTCTCTGGTAGCTATATAGTAAAGAAAAGCAGAATAAGAGTATGTGAGAAATACTTTACATTGAGAAAACACAGGTACCTATATACACCTTGGGGTAAAAATATTCATTGCTTCCCTTCATAGTTGTCCAGAAATGCCGTAAATTGTCCATCCCTTCTCACAGTCCCAAGGGACAATGGGACATTCCATGGGATGTCCAATTGTCCCTCTTTTCGATGCATATTATGTGTACTACTGTCCATCCCATCCTCCTACTGTCCCATGGGACAGTATGATTGTTCATCCCATCCCACAGTCCCATGGGATATCCATGGGATGTCTGCGTGTCCTTATGTGTGTCCTACTGTCCATCCCATCCCATGGTCCCATGAGATTCCACGAGATGTTCACCTGTCCCTCTTACAGATACTCCTACTGTTCATTCCATCCCATGAGTCAAGGTAGACCGCACGTGGCACAATTAGTGTCAGATCAGTGGAGGGCACAACGACACACTCTATAACAAGCCTACTGAGCAGAGCAAAGGAGGAGTCATGCTGGGTTTAATATTTCTAAAAGTAGCATATCAAATGACAAAAAGTATTCCACCTACTAAAAAATGCCCGAGCTTTTAAATTACATATGGTACAGGGAATTCAGTGCCACAGTATCCACTCGTCGCAACTTTTTGACTTGAAAAGTAAAAAAAAAAAAAACACGAAGAATAATTTTGCCTCAGATGACAGCGATAGGGTATACGCGAACAGGGTGGCTGTAGATATCATTGTTAAATACACATCTTATTTTGCCCATAACTCCTTTACTGTTTGTCTCTGGCTACTAATTTTAGTATCAAATTGTTGGCCTATTTATGAGCTGTCTGATGGTATCTTAAATTTTCATGTAAGAGGTACCAAACCAAAGATATGACCAAAAATACCAAAACCACAAACTGCTAATTAAGAATTAAGTGATTTATACATTTTAGTGATTTTCACCATGTTCCCACAGGAGGATTCCTTAAGACTTTTTTTTTGCTGTTATAGAGGACATTATAAAGAAACATGATCAGCTGAGTTTGCTTTTGTTGCAATTTGTTCAAGGTTGACTTATCATAATGACTGTACTAATGGACATCACCCAAACCCACTGGATTTTGTATCATGTTCACTCATATATAAGTGTTGTGTTCTTTTGCTTTTGCTCGATGGTCTTTACTCGTCTTTCATGCATTACTGTGTGGGGATAAGTCCACTGCTTTTAGTGGCCCTTTTGCAATTGCCATAGGTGACAGTGATATGGTATACGCGAACTGGGTGGCAGTAGATATCGTTGCACAGCCTGGTCCTTCGATAAAGAATAGACTCCTTTGTTTGGGATTTACAACCCCAGACATGCCCGAGCTTGTAAATTACATATGGTACAGGGAATTCAGTGCCATAGTAACCACTCGTCACAACTGTTTGACTTGAAAAGTAAAAACAAAAACAAAATGTGAAGAAGCATTTCTAAGAAATTACGGCACAGCTTTGAACCTAACTTACCTGAAATAGCTGAAAAAGCTGTGTAAATGCAGCTATTTACTTTGTGCTATACTTTAGCTAAGCAGTAACTGTAACGCACAACACTTTAGCACACACTGGTTCACCGGACATACCAACACAAGATTAACCTTCACAACTTGACTATTGGACAGAGGACACTTGATTTTTAAGTACGAACAATACTGATGCTAGGGCCTTTAATTTTAAGCTAAGTTGTGGGTCATCGGCATAGAATAGCATATTAAGTGAGCTGGCTGGCTACATGACTCTATATATATGATAAATGCAGGATAAATAGCTGTGGCTAAGGTGGTTGAAAAAGGGATGATGATAGAAAAGATTACAGGATAATGAATCTGTTGAAAAAAGTAATAAAGAAAAAATTATGAAGAAATGATTTGATAGAATTACATTAAATACAATAACAATGATGATAATATTATTAATAACGATTATGATAACAATTAGAATTTATTAAGTATGTATATATCAAGAGTACCTTGTTTCTAATGTCATATATCTAAATAGAGTTGATGACAAGTCCTTACCCTGGCTGAAGTTTGTAATTCTTCAGATAGTTGGTTTTTAAGTCCTCAATCCTCTGTCTTTCTCTTCCACCAATGTGTTACTTGCTCCATTTATCTATCTAGCTCTGGCAACTTTTGCAGGACCACGGACAGGTAGCTAGCCAGCTCAGATCCCTCCCAGTTAACCAGAGATTTAGTTTAGCATGCACATGCCATCGACCGGCCACTTCGCTGTAGCCGTAAATTAGGTGGTTTGTGGCAAAATGTTCGCTATTCGGGAACCGTTTACTATTGATTTTGAGTCTTTTCAGCAAGCCATCTGTCCGTTGTCCGTAAATAAGAGGATACCGCTGTTCAGGTGCTGCATTGGACATTCAGTTGGTACGTAGTTTCGCCAGCTAGACCCTTCACCTACCTCTATTCTATGCTGTATATGGTAAAAGGTACATACTGAGTAAGATATGATTGAAGAAGTTACCCTATCGTTTGAGGTATAGTTGGGCCACACTTGAATAGTCTCGCCAACCCGTAAGCAAGCGAGGTAAAAGGTCTGGCCAAGCGAGACTAACACTTGACCGCTCGCGCTATATTTTTGGGCATGCTCACTACCTGGCGTCTAGCGCCTGGAGCGAGCATAAAAGAGCTTGACACATAACGCTGCCACTTACAGTTGGAATTGGGTTTCGTTACGGGTTGTGATCGTGTCTTGCGTTACTGTTGAGCTATTCTACGTTAATCGACTTCTACACTGTGAACTACTAGCTACGGTTCACTACTCCGCCATGTACGCGGGGGATTGTGAGAATTCGATTGTGGATCGGAGACAACTATCTCCGTTGCTGTTCGGAGTGTATGCCCTGTCCTCAGGCTCTAGGGTACACTCTAGGTAAATCCTTGGAAAGCGGTACTTTTGCCAACGTTAAAGCTGCCTGGTCGCCTTTTCAAAATACAATGGTGAGACAGTGTGTTTTGTTAGCTAATACAAATAGTTCCTATCTATCAAATATTTATATTAGATTGCCATAAAGTTAGTGAAGAAGACTGAGGTGACTAAGATCGAGTTGGAAAAGTTTCTTCCAAGGGAGATTGCTGTCCTCCAAAAAATTTCCCATCCCAACATTCTGGATAGCTACCAGATTGTAGAGACTGATGAGAAGTGCTTCATTGCATACGAACTGGCAGTGAATGGAACACTAATGGAGTACATGAACTTAAGGGTTTGTCTTCCTGAACAGGAAGCTCGCTTCATTTTCCGCCAATTGTGTGAAGGTCTGTCCTATTGCCATTCATTAGGAATTTCTCATCGAGACCTAAAGATGGAGAATATCTTCTTCACTAAAACAATGGACATCAAATTGGAGGTAAGTTTGTTGTTAGTTTTTGTTCCATTGGTAAGCCATTATTAGTTCTTATTTTAATTTAGATTTTGGTTTGGCTCTGGACTCACAGCATCAGATAAGTGACACCTGCTGTGGGTCCTACAGTTACTGTGCTCCAGAAGTTATCTTTGGGTGCCAGTACAATGCTATCAAAGCAGATTCATGGAGCCTGTAAGTATTTTAATACACTTACAAAATATGCATATTATATACCACATTACAGCCAACATTTGAATATAATACATTTTGTAATTAGCGGGGTGGTTCTCTATGCAATGGTAAGCAGTCGGCTGCCCTTTGGAGAAGACAGTCGAGTTCAGTATGGTGGATGTAACTACCGCAACCTTCACCTTGACAGCCACCTTTCAGAGGGTAAGTGGAATGCTCACTTATTGCTGGGAGCTAATTTAATAAATTATTGTTTATGTAGACCTTCAAAATGTACTTCAAGCACTTCTGAATGTTGATGCTCCATTCCGTTCATTCATTACAGAAGTGCAAACCTGGAAGTGGGTGGCGGCCTATCCCTCCACTCGACCAACTTGGAGGGAAAATGATGCCAAATACACAGTAGAGAAATGTCTCCCCTCCTTTCTCCACACCATCGAGACTGAATATTTGAACCAGCCAAATACACTTCCCCAAGTCAGCGATAACCAGCACCAGGCAGAAGAGGTCATGACTCTCTACCCAGCAAGGGAAAACCAGCAAGAATTTGCTATGCCAGTGGACAAAGTAGCTGAGTCTGTTTCATATGATGCAGAAACTGTACCTCACGTTGAAAATGATGAAGTGGAGCCAAATGACACTACTGGTGTGTCTGACAATGAGGAATCGGAATTGGGTCCGTGCTATGAAACACCTACTGGAGGACAGTCTGTAGAAGTTGAGTCATTACCATCTACCGAAGAGGTACATTTTACTTCTGTTTCAACTCCTATGCTGAGACTTGGGTTGCCCCTCAGGTTGTGTGCGTACTTTACTGCTGCGTGAATCCGAGGCTGAAAGCGAAAGCCATCGGCCTCGGACACTCACGACTTCAGCCGCGCCTCAGTAAGTGAATACCGAAGGTACGGGGAATACTTTGAACCCGCCGATCCGTAGCCAATGTTTGAAGTGGGCCCCTACATATGGTCCTTCGAGCCGGATAGCCACTCCCACCAGATACAGTCAACACCAACCGACCGGCCAAAACCAACCAACACTCATCGTCACGTTCAACTTAGACCAATTCAGATTCCAGTAACAACTTAATCTTCTTCATGTCCACCGAGGAAGAACAGACCATTGCTACTATTGCTCGTGAGCGCAAGAGGCGCTCTACTAAGAAGGGAATGATCACCAGGATCAAGACCTCACTCCAAACTTTCCAGGCCTGCCATCCGGAAGGCTACTCCATTGCCACCATCGAGGAGCTCAAAAATGATCTCAAGGGTCACATCCATGACTACCATCAGCTATGCGACACCATTGCAGCCTTCGTTGGAGAGCACCCTGAGCTTGAAGCAGACGACGACGCCATCGCCGGGAGGCATGAGGAGGAATTCCAAGGCATCCGCAACCAACTCACCTCACTGCTTGAAGCCAGGAAGCTGTGGGCTGACTGCCAGGCTCTTTGCATCGAGATGGAAGAAGAGTTAGATGATCCCAATCCAGGCTCTACAAGCTTCCGCGAAGCAGCCACCCAGCTCACAAGCTGTGCCGCACCCCTTGCGGCAGCCGCCCGGACTCACGTCAAAGCTATGTCTGCGCTGAAGGAGACCGTGGCTGGTGTCCAAGAAATGTCTAGGAAACTCAAGGCCATCCTCCGAGGTTCCGACACTACTCCAGCTGCAACCACAGCAATTTCAGTGACTCCTGCTCCAGAGCCTTCCCACTCACATGCATCTCTGAAGATTGACTTGCCTTCCTTCGATGGTTCACCAGAAAACTGGGAGCAGTTTGAGACTCTGTTCCTGTCCACCGTCCGGACTCGTGCCAAGGGGTTCTCGCCTATGGAGCTCCGCGGCCTTCTCCGAAACTCTGTCAAGCCTGAGAGAGCTAGGAGGATTCTGGACAACCTTCCCTCTGCCTCCACCTCACTGGATGAGATGTTGGTAGAGCTCAAGGCCATCTATGGCTCTCCTGCCGTAGTCGGGCCTATCCTCGTGCAGAAAATCCTGTCATCTTCTAAGTTAGAATTCGACTACCACTCCCTCACTGCCTTCCATGATAACTTCTGTCTCCCGTGGAAACGGTTCTGCTCGTTCACGGATGGCAGCCTCTCAGCCTTCCTGGCCATCCTTGCTGTCAACAGAATGAATGACGGCTGCCGGGACGAGTGGCTGAGGACTGCAGACAGCACGAATGTACCCAAAATGGAAGATGTCACCACGTTCATCAAGAAGTGGATGACGAAGTTTCCAGGCCATTCCAGCCACCATCATCCATCTCCTGCTCCATCCACTCCTCAACATTCCAAGCCTCCACACTCCAGACCCGATCATCAATCGACTACGAGTAGGAAGACCCTCCCTGGTTGTCATGCTTGTGGCCAACAGCATGGTCTGCTGAGATGTGAGAGCTTCCGAAACCTCAGTGTTGATGCCCGTACAGATCTCGTGAAGAAACACAAGCTCTGTATGAATTGCTTTTCATCTGCGCATGGATATCGCTCCTGTCCAGGACACTTCTCCTGCAAGACATGCAATGGAAGACACCATACGATGCTCCATCGTGAGTCAGCTTCACCTTCCACTCCAGCCGCTTCACCTACCACTCCATCTTCCAGCACAGTTTCATCCATGACCGCTGCAGCCACCGCCCCGACCTCGAGGTCCCTGCTGACTGCATTGGTCAACATCCAGCATGAGGGAAATGTCTACCACGCCCGGGCCATCCTGGACACTGGTGCAGCCATCTCCTTCATCACAGAAGCTGCTTCCTCTGCCCTGCACTTGGAGCGAACATTCCAGCCAATGCAAGTCACAGGGACCACAGGTGAGGGGCAGTGTAAGTTCGCAGTAACTACTCCTATCATGTCTAGTGACGGTCAATATGTTTCTCAGCCTATACGTTTTACGGTCATTTCCAAGTTACCCAAACTGCAGATTCCTCCCAATTCATCAGAGATCCTGGCCCTTCCTGCCTTCCGGACCTACCGCCTCGCAGATCCTGAGCTTGGTGGCAGTGTTGATATTCTACTAGGAGTCCATGACTGCCTGCAGATGTTCACGGGACCGGCCTTCCAAGTTCAAGGCTTGGCTGCTCTACCCACGCAGCTGGGACTTTGCCTCAGTGGTCAGCTCCAGTCCTCTGACCCTCCACTTGCCCTTGTTGCCACCATACCTCCCACAGACCTCCGTGAAGACTTGTCCAAGTTGTGGGAACTCGACAGGGTCCCGGAGTCTCCCAAGATGTCTTCCGAGGACCAGAGGGTGATCAAGGAATTCAATCAGACATACTCCCTACGTGATGGTCGTTTTTCTGTCTCCCTTCCTCACGTGCCAATGCCCCCACTGCTAGGTGAATCCCGTCGCCAGGCTATCTCCAGGCTCCTGCAAAACGAGAAGAGCCTCGCAAGGAAGGGGAAACTGGACGCATTCCAGAGTGCAGTCCGAGAATATGTGGAACTCGGCCATGCACACCTCATCCCTCGCCATCAACTCCAACCTCCAGTCTCTCACTTCTACCTCCCTGTGCACGGGGTATTCAAGGAAAGTTCAACCACAACCAAGGTTCGAGCTGTCTTTGATGCCTCGGCTAGGACCTCCTCTACCTTCTCCTTCAACGACACCTTACTCCCAGGACCAAACCTCTACCCTCCCCCTCACGGACGTCCTGCTCAGATTCAGGAAATTTCCCGTAGGCATGTCAGCCGATATTTCCAAAATGTTTAGGGAAATTCTCCTGAACCCCACTGAAAAGGACTTCCACCGATTTGTGATGAGGGACGCAGCCGGCAAGATCGTCGACTGCAGGATGGACCGCCTCACCTTTGGGGTTAAAAGTTCTCCGTATCTGGCCACCCAGGTTCTACACACCCTGGCCTCTCTCCACTCCTCCTCCCATCCTTCTGCCGCTCATGCCATAACTCACAATTTTTATGTTGATGACTTCTTAGCAGGTGCTGAGTCCGTGGAAGCGGCCAGCTGCCTCCAGCGTGAGTTGTCTGACCTCCTGTCCAAAGCTGGTATGGTTCTGAGGAAATGGCGCAGCAACTCCTCGGACCTGCTCTCCACCATTCCTGCTGTGCTCCATGATGCCTCCTCATCCCTCCAGATTCCAGCACCCTCCATGTCTCCGAAGGCCCTCGGAGTCCATTGGGACGTTGCCCATGACACCCTGCACGTATCCATTCCAGCGATAGCCCCCTCCACCATTGATGTCACCAAGAGGCAGATCGCGTCAGCCACAGCAGGTGTGTTTGACGTATTGGGGTTGTTCTCTCCCGCAATTTTGCCTGCAAGAATCCTCTTTCAGGAAACCTGGCAAAGATCTCTGCCCTGGGACTCACCCATTCCAGATGACATGGCCGTATCTTGGTCCACCTGGGTTGAAGATCTACCATCACTGAACAGCCACTCCATTCCTCGCCGACTATCCTATCCAGCCGCCAACACACTGATGAACTTCATGGGTTTTGTGATGCGTCGTCGTGTGCGTATGGGGTCTCTATCTACTTACGAGCATCCGCTCAGGATGGATCCACCCATGTCACCCTCCTCACGGCTAAGGCCCGAGTGCTGCCCGTGAAGCCGGTCACAATTCCCAAGGCTGAGCTGCTCGGGGCACACTTGCTGGCCAAGCTGCTGCACCATACCTCAGAAGTCCTGGACATTCCTCATTGCCGTGTACACGCCTGGACAGACAGTGAAATTGTCCTCCACTGGCTGCCGAAAGCTCCACCCCAGCTCGACCGTTTTGTGGCCAACCGGGTCTACGCCATCCAGGAGCTCCTTCCGGCGGTTACGTGGAGACACGTCCCGACCACTTCCAACCCCGCTGACTTGGCGAGCAGGGGAGTTCGTGCCCCGGACCTGGCCATGTCAGCACTCTGGTGGTCAGGTCCGGCATGGCTCTCCTTGCCGCAGAGTCAGTGGCCAGCCACCAAACTCTCCAAGCCTGTCATCCCAGCCTTAGTCGCAACTATCCGGTTACCTTCGACTCCAGGTCCAGCTGTCCTAGCATTCATCAAGGCTCTCTGGAAGAAGTTCTCAGACTTCTTTCACCTTGTCCGAGTCTGTGCATATGTCTGTAGGTTCTACCACAACTGCAGATCGAGTCAAGACTCCCGTGCCTCAGGTTCTCTCTCCTACGAGGAAGTCGTGAAGGCCAAGTCCTTGGTCTATCGCCTGGCACAGTCAGAGTTCTACCATGATGTGTTCCCTGCCGTCAAGAACTCAGAGTCCCTGCCCAAATCCCACCAGCTGTACAAGTATCAACTTTCCATCTCCAACCATGGCCATCTCCTTGCTGCCACCAGGATCAGAGATCCGGAGTCTCCATCCAAGCCCACAACTCTGGTGGTCCTGCCCAAACATTCGGAACTTACCCATCTCCTCCTCCGCTCCCTCCACATTGCATATTCACATGCTGGCATCTCCGCTATGCATTCTATTGTGTCTCACTCTTTCCTCATTCCGTCTCTCCGCTCTTGTCTTAAGCGTATATCCAGGTCCTGTGTCATCTGTCAGAGGGCATATGCCAAGCCCCTGGCCCACTCCATGGGACTCCTTCCCTCAGTCCGCACCACCCCAGCTCCACCCTTCTCTCACACGGGGGTGGATTTTGCTGGTCCGTTCGTGCTCCGTGTCGGTCACACGAGGAAGCCATCCTTTGTCAAGACGTATGCAGTGGTGTTCGTGTGTATGGTGACTAAGGCCGTGCACCTAGACCTTGCCGCTTCTCTGTCCACGGACTTTCTCGCCACCCTGGAGAGGTTTGTCTCCCGCCGTGGGTCTCCGAGGGTCATCTACTCGGACCCGGGAGGAGATCCGGGAACTTCAGAAGCTCACCAGATCAAAGTCAACCCAAGAAGCCATCCACCATTTCTCGACCAGACACTCCATCGATTGGAAGATGATCCCTCCCAGGGCTCCACACTTTGGTGGACTCTGGGAGGCGGCCGTCAAAGCCATGAAGCTCCATCTGAGGAAAACCATCAAACACCAGCGCTTACGGTGGGACGAGCTATACACGGTTCTCACCGCTGCCGAGGCGATGCTGAACTCTCGGCCGTTGGCGCCCATCCACCAAGACGAAGTAGAGGAAGCCACCTTCCTCACCTCCGGTCACTTCCTGATCGGCCGCCCCCTCCTGGCACTTCCATCCAAAGCACCATCGACAAGTCCGACCTCCCATCTTCGCAGGTGGAACCTAGTGAACAGGCTCAAAACAGACTTGTGGAGAAACTGGACTGCATCCTACCTGAGTTCGGTGGCTCACCGTACTAAGTGGCTCCGCCCCTCTCGACAGCTCAAACCTGGAGACTTGGTGTTTGTCCGGGACGAAGCTCTGAAAGTCCAAGACTGGCCCATTGCCAGAGTATCCAGTATATATCCCGGTGACGACGGCATCACCAGAGTTGTCGACATCACCTGCCGTGGGAAAACTTATTGCCGTCCGGTCGTGAAGTTGATCCTAGCACTTACCGACGAAGACCTAGAGAAGTCCTCACAGTCTCCAGATGCAGAGCAGGCTCAGCAAGAAGAATAGACTACTCCACTCCATTGTTTCCTCTATGTCTTGATCGTCCGATGTCTACACCAAGTTCCCGCCCCCGGGAGTATGTCTGGGATTCCCAAAGATTCCCAGACAGCTCTTGGAACAGTTAACATTATTATCCATATACAAACTTACCCATTCCATTCATTTCCATTTCCCGCATGTCGTCCCTTTACCATTTCATAACATTAGCCTAGATAATTATATTCATACCCTTCCTGTAACCACACCATCCCGCACTTTGTTCTGCTCTATATATTGTCTTTGAGACTTGGGTTGCCCCTCAGGTTGTGTGCGTACTTTACTGCTGCGTGAATCCGAGGCTGAAAGCGAAAGCCATCGGCCTCGGACACTCACGACTTCAGCTGCGCCTCAGTAAGTGAATACCGAAGGTACGGGGAATACTTTGAACCCGCCGATCCGTAGCCAATGTTTGAAGTGGGCCCCTACAGTCATCCTTTGGAATGCACCCAGATTAAGAAAAAGCTCTCCTGTTTCCAATCTCTTATATATTAACTGGTATACTGTAATGTTTTGTATGGCATCAGGTATATTTGTATTAACTAAATCTAGAAGACTAATGATACATGTAGATTTTGTGTGAGATTTACATTGAATAATTGGTTGCAGAGAGTAATACCAGAAGGAGATGATGAGAGCAGAGTGTTCCACGATATCTCAGGTTGGTTAAAGTTGCCAAGTAGAAGTATTGAATTTTCATTACAGAGAGGAGAGAGATGTAATAATATCATGGTACAAAGAAGGATGATTTTGACAGGGAATATAAGCAAAACCACAAAGAAGGGGGGGGGGGGGTTCTTTTTATTTGAACTAGGAGAAATTCTGAGTTTTGAATACAGATATATGAGTGTCTTAGCAAGGAGTTAGAGATGTCTAAAATAATACTACCTCCAAAACTATTTATTCTGTCTCTGCAAAAACTTGAGCTAGCTGGAATTATCTCATTGTTTGAAATGTGTGGAAGTAACCAGATCTCAGTGATTGGAATTACACTGGGAGATTTAGCAAACTTCCCTTTCCGATCATTACATCATCTACTTTCTGGGGAAGGGAGGCACTTAAATTCCACTAGTCGGACCCACAGAGCCAGTTTGTTATCCCTTTGCACAAAGAGTTGTTAAATCGTATGCAAACTTCAAGAATATGCAAAAATTGACAGACTGAAAATGATGGCCTGCACCTGCTCCATCCTAACAGATCCAGAGGCCCTAATGGAAGTGCCCAACAACAATGACACAAAACAACAACCGACAATTACGTGTTTGACACAACACACATAGTCACTTGTCTCTGCACATAAACAATGACATAAAACAATTGACAACTATGGTTTTGACACAAAAACATGGCTCTAAGAGTTAGTTGTAAATCTCTATGTGGGAGGTGTCAGATCCTGCTGAGCCCTTCCCACAACTAAGCCAATCAATAACAAAATTTATTCAAATGCTGATTATCACAATATGTCAGACTTTTTCCTTACTAACTTACACTCTCTCTTCGTTGCTGACTCTATAATTCATTATGAACTCTACTTATAAAACATTATATAAAGCATGTGATATTTGTGTCCCACAATTTAAGATTTCCTTCTACTCTTCTCCAAAGTAATCCACCTTTTTAGACACAACATCAAATACATTCATTCCAAGAAAAATTTGCTGAAACAGCATTATTCATCCTCCCTTACTCACAAAATACTGTGGGTGGGTAGGACATTTTGCTCATCTTGCTGGCAGCTACATGCACTTACTTTTTTTTTCACCGTTTCTGTATACCCAATGTTCTATATTCTGTGTAAGTCCTTTACCTTCCCTTTCCCCCACGGCATTACCATCGGTTCCAGTTCTGCCTGCTATTCGATGTGTGCCCTGTTAGCCCCTATTAATTTACGTTTAACATTGTTTGTCACTATCTTAAGTTTGTAGTTTGCATGTGCAGGCTGAGGATGCACATGTCTGATGTAACCTGTCCCTGGGTAACCAGTCTGCTATGTCGTTCTCGCCCCCCAAACATGCTCCGCCCATAGCTGAAGGCCCACTTAGCTTCACAAAAGGCTAAGCATCTTCTCAGGTGTATTGCCTCTGGCTTCTTGCTGGACCCGGAGTTCACAATTACCACTATTGCCATATTGTCATATCTAGCTGCCTCTGCTTTGCTTTGCCATTCTCTGCCCCAGCATGCCACGATTGGTAATAAGGGTTCCTTTGCTGTAATACCATACTCTGCAGATTCGCCAAGTCCCTGCCATTTCAGTTTAAAACATCCTTCGTTATGAAGTGGTCCATGTACCCGCTCTCTTCATAACACATTGCAGCAAGTCTGCCACTACTGTAAGCAACAGGGGTGCTGACTTCAGGCCAAATGGCAAGCAACCATCCAAATTGATCTTGCCATCACATTCCCAGCAGCATCCTGTCATTAGGATGAATGGGCATATTCCTATACGCTTGTGTCAGGGTCCCTTCTCCCAGTTCTAACACCCTTGCCATTGACTGATCCACATACATGTACGAGAGGCTGGATTATTCTTTGCTGATGCCATCGTTCACACTTCCTTCAGTTGGAGACGACAAGTCTGTGATTAACCTCCACCTGCACTTCTTCTAGCTCATTACTGCCCACTGCCTTGATTCTGCTCTCTTTTATCTCACTCCCCAAATAATTGCTCAACACTTCTGGGGTAATCTCTAGCTGAGCATAAATTCAGCTTTGACTGCTTTAGTTTGGCTATCCTACTTGGAAGCCTTGTGTTTTACCCCTGATTAGCCAGGCTACTAATTGCCTGCCTTGGGTGCCCCATTTGCATATGCTCCAATGCATCCACTATGAGTTTGGCATGCCTCTGGTGGCAAGACTGCTATACTTGAGACTTGCTCTGCTATACTTGAGACTTGCTCTGCTATACTTGAGACTTGCTCTGCTTCACTTGAGACTTGCTCTACTTTTCAGCTTTAAGACTTGTCGGTTTGTTTCTCCCTATGCAACCAACCAAGGAATGGAACCATGCCTGTACTTTTTTTGTATTTACCCTGACCGTGGGTTGTAAATCCACAGACTAAGTAGTAATTCTAGTTTAGCTAGGCTAGTCGAAGGACCGGAGCTACTCGCCCTCCGCTCACACTCACTCAAACTTCACTCTTTTTATTTATGCAAGTAACTGAAATTAAACCTGCGAAGCGCAAGTATTATAAAAGAAAAGAATAAACGTAAGTGACAATGACATAGAACGAATAATGAGATGAAGGTAAGTTCGAGAACTGAGGTAAGCATACGATGTGATATACATACAGTTAGTAATGTTCTGTTGTTCAGGCGAAGACCTGGACAACCCAAATTACTTGTGCCCCACCTTCCTTTTCACTGTTAGCCCTAGTTACCCCTCCGCCCCTATCATCAATCCGTTTATATCCAACCCTTCTACCCTTAGCCTCACTTTCAGGGGTGTAGGAACCAGTCAGGCCAGTCAGGCCATAGCTTGACTCACTTTACTGATTGCAAGTAGGTAAGTATTATCAATGAAGGACCCTTACCAGCAAAATATTGCTTTTTCTGTGTGGGAGTTAAGAATGTGTAGCATATAATGGTTTCAGCAAGCAGGAGTTAGTTAAGGATGTATATAGTTCTTTGGTATTTCTATGTGCTGGTCTTCAAATTGTGGAACTGACGGTGTATTTCACACACATGAGAAGAGTTGCTATTTTGTTATATGACCTTATTACAATTCTTTCTATTCCTATTGTTGGTATATTACGTTTCAGCATGCTCAGGAAAAATATTGATTACCTCTAGAATATGCATGACGTTTCTAGCTTTGAGGTCACGAATAAATAACTGATATTTCATAAACCTAGCAGTAACTGATGCAGTGAACCAACATTTTAAAAAGCAGATATTTTTTAAATTTTCACATTTAATGGCCTGACCAATCAAAATTACCTACCTATGCCCCTGTATTTAGCTACAGGTCTTATTACTGGTTATAACCTGCATTTCATTTTTTTAATTTTTATATATGTACATACATATAGCTACACACAATTCTCTTCCATATCAGCTGACTGTTCTGTACTGCTAGTGGATGACCACCATGAATTGTCTGACCGCTTTTATACATTATTTTTCTTTGGTACTCCTGCATTCCGATGCTGACCACCACAGCTGCTCTGCATGTGCAATCTGCATCACAGACCAAACTCATTATATCGGTCCGGTGTTCATGCGTCTACTCTCTCTCCTGCTCTATGGCTAATGCACTTTGGCTCTCTCTCTGCCTTTTGCAGGACCCTGCTGATTGATTCCCACAAACTGCTTTTGTTCAGCCTGGGATGTAAAACAATTCCGCGTATAGCCCGAGAGGTCCATTGTTAGGGCCTGTCCTAGTCTGCTGCAATGATCTGGCGGAAACGCCTATCATATTATTCACAAGCCTGCCAGTTAAATTTTCATGCAGACCATATAATCCTGTCCATGGACTCTAAGAGGTCCATAATACATTCCACCTTGTCCCTCCCTTTTATATGGTAAAGCATCATGTCCAGACTATCACGTTGTGGATCTCCATCTAGACATTCTGAAGTCTGCTGCTTGCACTACGAGTACTTTACCCCATGTTTTCCCAGGAGTAACAGGCTCATCACTGGGTTAATGGGACCTACTTTATGGGGAGTGCAACTTCATTGTGTTTCTCATCAACCTTCCCAGCCCATATCAATTATACCCTATTCAGTGTATTTCCCCCCACAACATTTCCATCAGTTATGTTAAATTAGGAGTGCAGTAGCATAAGGTATTTTATCCATGGTGACCCTTTTCCTGCTCTCTTTCTTTCCAAGCCATCCCAGTTTTTCTTATTCCTCTTTCAACTCATGGATTCCCTTCTCCTCCTCAGTCTACCTCTCCTGCTTCCGTATCTAAGTCCTTATGTCCCGTTATATCCATTATATATGAATGCTTTTTCCCAACCCAGTTCAGCGACCCAGTGTTCAGCTTTATTAAGGAACTTCAAGATACTTCAAGCCATTAGGTCTTGATGGCACAGTGGTTTGTGTGGCACTCTGCAATTCGGTTGCTGCAGGTTCGAACCTGAGATAGTAGTCATTTTTAAAACTTTTTTTTCTCTCCCTATTCAGGTAATGACAATGCTTCACAACACTGATGAGCTCATGAATTGTTCACGACTACACACCAATATTGTCGTCGTCAGTCACTGTCGTTGTTGTTGTTATTGACACACAAGATTATTATCTTGCTGACTGTATAGCTAAAGCACTTTAGCCAAGGTACATGTATTGGTTTTGCATATGTGGTTCCTTTAATTTTGTTTATGTAATCAGATTACTTTATTTAACACATAAGATAGATAAATGGAGCAAGTGCAAGCATTAATCAGTACCATTATTGCCTCACCAGTAGACCTTATAAATAATTGTTTGCTATAATGTGATGACTACTGTAAGCTAGGTTTCCAGCATGTGAAGATACATGAGGTAAAGAGTTATCCAAATCACAAATACAGAGTTCTTACTATTTTTTAGAAACAATAAAAAAATATAAGCAGTCATGAGTCATGACTTAATCTCTGAAAAATACAGGGAGAAATTCAGCTCCCCATTTTCAGTGTGAAATAACTTTCGAAATTGGCACCCGAAAATTGGCTCAGCAGAATACCAAGTTAAACCTATAATATAACTGGCTAAATCAATGTAAATCTGTTTTCGGGTTTGGCAGACAACTTGATCAAATTCTGATTTCGCATTAAAAAAAGAGGGATTTAGAAAAGCTGATTTCTGAAATTCGGAGGAAATAAGTCAGAAATCAGGTTTTCATTTATGTGAAGCTGATTGGCTAGATAAGGCACCCGCCAACTTTCCATCTAGTTTTTTCTTCCTCCCACCAACCACACCAATCAGCCCAACCGATTCCAGGTTCCAGATACATGACCCGATAGTGGCAGCAAGAAAATTTGCATGTATGTGTGTTTGTTTGTGTGTGAGTGTGTGTGTGTGTGTAAGATACTGCGGCGTGAAACCTTTTTTGTGGGTTGCAGCTAAAAGTGCATAATAATTATGTACAGCCAGGCAGTTTACATTTGGTAAATGCAATAGCCAAGGGATCTAGTTTTGTTGAAGATGACTATGATAAGGTCTTGCTTGCTTTGCTTTTCTGCACATGGTAAGGGGAGAGACCAAGGTAGTAAGAAGATTACAAACAGCCTAATGGCCACATTATGCCAGCATTATTTTCAGCACAATAGGTAGCAAAAAGCATAAGAGGTTAATTCTAATAATCCATGAAATGGGCACTGAACAGTGAGTGGTAACCCAAATCACCTGGAATTAGATAACAAGTTGATAAATAGCGTGTAAAAAGTTGATTAGCTAATAGTGTTAGCTACTCTCATACAAGAGCGCCAACCTGCAGTGACGAGACACGTGCAGCACTTTATAAAAAGTGCTAAAAGCTGGGAAGAAAATGGTACGGTAACATCTTGTATGAGAGTAACACTATTAATCAACTTTTTACACAGAAAACCCAATTACCCCTTTTATGTTTCATAAGAGTAAATTAGGACCCACCCAACAGCTGAATCGAAATGTGCTTGTAATTACGCTGAAGTAAATTTCATCTAAAGAAGTAGTCTCAAACTGCTTACAATAACAATTGATGATGAAGTGAACAAAAAATAACAATAATAAAAGACAGCACAAGTAAAAGTGACTTGACCCTTGACCCTTGCATGAATTATGGTGCATTAGTTCAAGCTATTTATGAATGTTGTAGTGAATTTTAAAATAATCTAAAACATGAAGAAACCTGAATCACTAAGGATAATGTCCGTGAGCACGAATCCGATAAATGCAGGTGAAGTTGTCGTTGCCATAGTTATCAGAGAACTCAAACCTGACATACTGAGAGGGACGGACCTGAGCGGCATCCTATAATAGAAAAAGAAAACGTCTAACCACACGTACTCTACAGCACAACCAGAAAGACTCACCTCAATAGTGAACGTCTGGACACTCGGACCATCCAGGTCATATTGGAATGACCCCAACTCCTTTTTATCTCCGCCTACACTTTGAAGTCCCTGTTACAAAACAAACAAGAAAAATAAAGTACAGGAGGTATTACGGTAAGCTCCAATTGCCTACTTAGCATTGTATCGTCAGACAAATGAATACACTGTGCACTGGTTGCTGAGCTCACATTACTATCTTCTGTTATTTATAAGTTATCACTAGCTTTATACTGACAATTCAACAAACAATTATTGGTAAATAAAATATGTGTGGTTGTTGTTTAGCAACCAACTATGATGTCATCTGAAAAGAGAACTCTCAAACTGACTGTGTGTTCTATTTTTTTTTCTTCAAGCCTTCATATCATGTACGCTTTATTAGAGGTGTGCTCTATATCGTTCACCTACTTTACAGCTACAGGGAATTTATAATAATTGTATGGATGGTGTGTGCCTGGCGGTGAAGCAACTGAAGACAGAAAGAAATTAAGTATTGTACCAGTAGCTAGCTTAGCTGAATCACTAACTGCTAGTGAGTCACCCATTGTCTAAAACTCCATCAACTCATTAAGTATAGTACCAGTAGCTAGCTTAGCTGAATCACTAACTGCTAGCGAGTCACCCATTGTCTAAAACTCCATCAACTCATTTAGTTCAGGATAAACATCAGTTAAATGGATCCACCTGTCAGTCCAACCATTAATAACAGTTGCCTGTATCAACCATTTATTTAATTGTGTGGAATAACATCAACTTAAAAAACAGCTTAGGTAATGGTCATTAATCTTTAGTGTGGAAGCGCTCGTAGTCTTCGTGGGTGCTGACTATTTCAAACTGGCTAATTGTGCACGGTCTATTCGAGGGCACGAAAATTTGAGGAAATACGGTACCATAGAGACAAGTAATATAGACGTGCTTATAAACTTATATAAGAGAGTGTCAGTCAGGTAAATTCTTGGAAGTGAAATCACCATAGAAAAGGTTGAAGAAACACAACATAATAATACAACAGTCCCGCACACTAAATAATCCATGACTCACATAAACCTTGAAGTGGTTAGGAGCACTTGTCCTGGACCTGTTGGGACTCAAGTTCTCTGGGATATGGTCCACTGTGACAGAAGTCACTACTGCTTCTCCACTCATCTAGCAGAACAAAATACACAAACATTCTTGCACCACTAAAAATATAGGTAAAAACTATTTTACCTTGACTGTAGCATACCCGGACTGGCCCTCCATGGCCCAACAGTCACCTGGATGAAGTGATGGCTGCAAACAAAGTGATCGTGATTGGAGAATAATAAAGTGGGGGAGAGGAGGGGGGGACATTATTACAATTAAAAAAATAGTTGGTAGAAAACACATAGGGAAAAAAAACTGATTTGTTCTGACACGAGGACTTGTAGTTAGCCAAGTCTTTATTTGCAGACAGTAAATAGGTGTGTCCCTGGGTTTGCACTAAACACCATTTAAAGTGTTTAGTGTCTAGGGAAAAACTTTCCACAAGCCTAAATGTACCACGATTCAGCAAGTGTTATAACATAATGGACCCCATAATTGACCAGCATAATTCACCTGAATTATCACTTTCGGGCTAGAAGGAATGTGCCAGAGGGCAACTCCAAACAAGCTGATTTTAGCCACGCTGTGAGCATAGGTAGAGGAACAGTGATCCAGCATGACAGAACCTCCTGAATTCTCCAGCAGGAAATCAAAACTTCCCTCACGATCATTATAATACGATTCCACTGTCATGTTCACAATAGCACGTATCTCCTAGAAACACATTCCAAGGTGAAATAAAGGTTATTTAATTCTATTTGATAACACTATTGTGTGTAATGTACTCTCTATTGTATTACCTGCTTAAGAGACTCCAGTATGTCTTCATCTATACTACACGAACACGGCTTCACCTAAAGAAAAATTAGGAAAACAAACAAACAAATATAACCAACAACGAATAATATATCTCTCTTTCATAAGCTATTTGTAAACACCCAAGACCTCTTGCTTAAAGTATTGCTTTAAAACAGCCTGTGAGAGAGAATACATCTAATGAATAAAAAGAAGGCTGAGAAAGAAATTGTGAAAAAAATAGTTTCATAATTACTAATTCTACAATACAATTCAAATATTCCACCTAGCAATAACTCAACACAGATTGTGTGCAAGAACACTTCACAACAAACATGGAATCATCTTAGGGTTTCACCTTATCTTTCAAAGCTTTCGTAGACTCAAACAACTCCTTCAAGTGTTGAATAGAAGCCTTCAATTCATCAATCTCTTTTTTCTTGATCTCATCCTCATCGGCTCCAGCGGCCACGGTGTGCGTCAAGTTTTCCAAAGCAGCCAACAGTTCATTTATTTTGGCATTCTTCTTGTTCAAGTCATTCTCAATCTTTTTCAAGTGAGTTCTATACTCCTCAACTTCCTCCTCTGTCCTGGTATCATCGTCGGCATTAGCTGTTACCTTCCGACTCAGTGACGCCACGGAGTCACCTAGCTCATCTATCTTTACGTTCTTTTTGTCCAACTCACTTTCCATCTTCTTTAATTGACTTTTATATGCTTCTATTTCCTCAATCTTCTTTTTGTCATCTTCAGCACCTTCTGCCACCTTCCCTGTCAAGATCCTGAGGGTATTCAACAATTCTTTTATCGTTGCATTCTTCTTTTCCAAGTCGTCTTCGATTGTCTTGAGCTGTTGCTTGACCTAAACAAACAAACAAACAAACAAAAATGATGAGCCACCATCTTAGTGAAGTGAATAGTCTCCCGACCTTCTCTGGGACAGTAACTGGTGGTGGTGCAGGAGGAGGCGGAGCTACCACAACGGGCGGAGAAGGCGGACTCTCCACAATGGGAGGGGATACAACAGGAGGAGGAGGAGGAGGAGACTCTGTTGACGTGAATGGATATACATTCCCACCTAATTTGAAAAAATATCCCAGTATTATTTAATGCACACCAACATCAAATCCAATGATATAAAAAAGTAAGAATATTTTTAATAGCTACAATATAATTTAACAATAACAACAATAATAATCTATATAATAATACCCGTGACCGACGACGACGACGTCGGTATTCATGAATAATTCATGAGCTAATGAGCTAGAATGCGCAGACGCACAATATTCGTGAACTCGCGCTGACTTACCGGGTAAACCTATAGTGCAGGGCGAACCGGTTAGAAGCCAAACCCGGCATAAAAAAATGGGCAGTAGGTGGGAGTGGCACAGAAACAGGAGAGCAGCTTTCATGAACTAGCACTGAATTACCGAGTAAACAGAGAACACAGTTGTAAAGAAGTGAAGGGTTTGGCTACACTAGACTAGTACTGGTAGGCAAATTAGTTTGCAACCTAACCAGGTACAATGATAAATGGAAGAAGACGAGAGAATGGCCAAGTAACAGGAGAATAGGTAAAGTGTCGTCACGACCAGTAGAAAGTGATTACTGTAATTGTAACTAAAAGCAGGTGGAACAGACAGAAATAGGCGGCGTAGGTTTCAGAAAGGAACGCTAAAGTGCGAAAGAGAAGGCAAAAAGCAGTTAATTAGCCGGTGGAATTGACGAGGAAAGGCAGTGTAGTAAAAAGGAGAAAAGTACAAAAGAGAAGGCAAAAAGGGAACGATTAATTATGTACTAAAAAGCGGGTGGAATCGAATTGTCGAGGAAAGGCGAGTAAGTTTCAAAAAGAAAGGTGAAAGTAGAAAAGCTGAAGTTAAAGTTTCACAAAGCCCAAGTCTACAATCATAATAGAATGACAGAAAGATTCAGAAGCAGGAGAGGTAGACAAAGGAGAAGGACTCCTTGACTCAAGAAGGAAGAGATGAAAAAAAGAAAGAAAGGTGGTAGATACAGAAATGAGATAGTTCAGGAAAAAATAGAGCAAGAGAGTGAAACTGGTGTAACCTTAACCAACTGTAGAGAATGATAACAATGAATAAAGCAACTATGTTACTGCATTCTTACTTTGCGATACGTCAAGCGCCACTGTGTGGTGGGGTACTTGCTAGTAATAATAATAGTGATGTGCTTCTGCACAAATGGCAAGCAGATATTGTGCACAAATATTTCAAACATTGGTAAAGATCACTAAACCAAAATGATTCCGTTTGGTGTAATATGGGATAGGGTTCAGCCATGAAGAGAACAAAAAAAATGCACAGGTCAAAAGTACAAAATGACATACATATGTCCGAAAATCCTGATTTTTTTTTATTGTGCTACTACTGAGTCTTAATTGAGTCTTAGCTTGCTGCTTGCTCGCCAATTATTAATATATATACAATAGATGCCATAAAAGTCCTGAATTCAGTTCATAATGGCTATCGACAGTTAAAAAATGGGGAGAGGGGATAACGGTACGCTGATTGTTAAAATATGGTGATGTCATTCAATTATGTTCCGCTTCAAATTTTCCCATTCACGTATGCCTCCAAAACAGTCCGACTTTTTGTTCACAAAATGTAGTCAGAGAAGGCCTTCGAAGTGCGGACCTTGGTAAGAGCACCATAACTTTTCTGTAGCATTCAACAGGAAATACAAGGTACTTGCTGATAGAGCAACAGAAAAGCTTAACCTTTTTTTTTTTTTTTTTACTTCTTAGTTAATGGCGTTGACTATTTAGTCAAAATGGTATGAAACGCAACGTTAATAAGTACGGTAAAAATACCGCCATTTTATGGTTGTATTACTTTACAGAATTCAGAACTTTTTTGGGACTCATTCTGTGTATTAAAGTGGTACTTAAGATCATGTTTCATAGAAATAGCTCAAGCAGATGTGTTATATTAGTTAGTATGGGTGTGTGGAACTAGTGCATTGCCCTGACTAGCGTTGGCAATGCTACTATAGTATAACTTGTCCAGGAATGCTGTATTCCCTTTTCTGCAATACTAGAGCACACACAATCTATACTGTACTTTCTGAGTAAAAAGGTAATAAAATTCCAATTCATGCACACCATATGCAGTCCACCTTACTCTCCACTGAACTGATACAACTTGAACAAATGTAAACAAATTGACACACTGTTAGTGACTAGTGAGAAGGACTCAAGACTCAGTGCTTCCATCATTGTATGGCCCCATTGATGGAACACATATGTATTCTCTAAATAATGCCACACACAGTCTTTATCATTTTATTGCAACATTTGAGTGTTCAATAGCATTTTATATTGACAGACTCAAGTATATACATAATGCTAACAACAGTTATTCATCTACATACCGAGCAGAAGGGTTCCTATGGTTACAAACGCCAATAAGAGCAGGAACATCCGCAGTGCTCCACCAATCTTTTGCTGTAAATAAAAAACATAACTGAAAGTCTGATTAGAAGTTTGCTGCTATCATTGTTGGCATGGTCACTTGCTATTTCACGTTGTTATCAAGCATGAAAATGGTATAAACATCCTGATTATTAGGCAAACAGCCATTTTTAATAACCCTTTACCAAATAACGCATGGTGCATAAACATACTTTGTCACTCGATCCCATCATATATTATAGCTTAGATTGAGCGCAAATTCTGGTCAACTATATACAGTAGGATCTTAATTGTCATACCACGGAATTTCACTAGCAGCTACAGCTGAACGGTTGAGAGATTTAAAATGGCACGATTGGAAGGCTTCCAGGCAAAAATAATTTGTTTGTGACAAAATTTCGGAAATTGATAACTGAATATTTCAAGCCAGCATCAACTAATTGATATGTACTAATTTCGTATTTCAACAAAGGTGTAAATCTAGTAATTAACAGTAGAGGCTTCAGAGACTGAAAAAAAAACAGTTACCCCATTCCCTAAAAGTTCCGTAACTCTGAAATCCTACTGCATTACGTTCTACCTATACAGATTGGGAATAACAATAGAATCTCTAATCATACAGAATAAATGCTATTCACAGTACTTGACCACAACCCTGATGATTTATTCAATCAATTCTGCCACATAACTCACACAAAAAAGTCCATTTCACCAACAAGCTCCCATTCTGTTCCGTTTCCCCTCCCCTCACTCTTTATGTATAGGGCAGTGACATACCAAACCCCCAAAAAACAAATATTGAAAATTTTTACATTGGACCCAAGAGTGTCTTGCTGCGTAAAAATAACTACCACTCATTTGACACAGTTGAATTAGATTGACACGCAACCTAGACTGCTAATTAGACTATAAATGTGGTAATGAGTGGTAATGAGGTGTTAAATGAACCAAGTGGAGATAATATTTCATTGAACAAACTACAGGATACCTCATGAAATAACTTACAGACACTGCAGAGGAGAAGTTGAACAACCTGATGGAGAAAGAGACACAGCTATGAATACCTCAAACGGTAGAACATAAATATCAACAACAAACCTGTGTAATATGATCACATCTAAGCACATGGCAGCCGTGGAGGCCAGATACAATACAGAGCCAAGTTTGAACAGAAGTGAAGTAAAAAATGATTGAACATGAAACGATGACCCTGCATAAAAAACAAGTTTGAATATAAGAATAGGCAAGAGATGAATGAAGTACAAGTATAATTACTTGATGGTGTTGAGTGTGATGGTGGTGGTGATCTCTCTGCTGTTACATACAAGCGCTCCTTATTGTACACTTGCCAGACTCGCGGAGTTTCCTCTGGAACAACTCTGCCTGGGTTAATTACAGAACGGTGGTCTGGCTCCT
>WLWD01005930.1_pt1 | contig 33932 bp, 30 predicted proteins | sample 6712731 | NCBI WGS metagenome assembly WLWD01 (sample SAMN12718690, study PRJNA576275) | sponge metagenome | isolation source: marine sponge | host: Mycale hentscheli | place: New Zealand: South Island, Marlborough, Capsize Point | collected 2014-11-01
TTTGGTAACGTCTGGGGATTGGATGTCGATGGATTGAGTTTTGGTAACGTCTGGGGATTGGATGTCGATGGATTAAGTTTTGGTAACGTCTGGGGATTGGATGTCGATGGATTGAGTTTTGGTAACGTCTGGGGATTGGATGTCGATGGATTGAGTTTTGGTAACGTCTGGGGATTGGATGTCGATGGATTAAGTTTTGGTAACGTCTGGGGATTGGATGTCGATGGATTAAGTTTTGGTAACGTCTGGGGATTGGATGTCGATGGATTAAGTTTTGGTAACGTCTGGGGATTGGATGTCGATGGATTGAGTTTTGGTAACGTCTGGGGATTGGATGTCGATGGATTAAGTTTTGGTAACGTCTGGGGATTGGATGTCGATGGATTAAGTTTTGGTAACGTCTGGGGATTGGATGTCGATGGATTAAGTTTTGGTAACGTCTGGGGATTGGATGTCGATGGATTAAGTTTTGGTAACGTCTGGGGATTGGATGTCGATGGATTAAGTTTTGGTAACGTCTGGGGATTGGATGTCGATGGATTGAGTTTTGGTAACGTCTGGGGATTGGATGTCGATGGATTGAGTTTTGGTAATGTCTGGGGATTGGATGTCGATGGATTGAGTTTTGGTAACGTCTGGGGATTGGATGTCGATGGATTGAGTTTTGGTAACGTCTGGGGATTGGATGTCGATGGATTGAGTTTTGGTAACGTCTGGGGATTGGATGTCGATGGATTAAGTTTTGGTAACGTCTGGGGATTGGATGTCGATGGATTAAGTTTTGGTAACGTCTGGGGATTGGATGTCGATGGATTGAGTTTTGGTAACGTCTGGGGATTGGATGTCGATGGATTAAGTTTTGGTAACGTCTGGGGATTGGATGTCGATGGATTAAGTTTTGGTAACGTCTGGGGATTGGATGTCGATGGATTGAGTTTTGGTAACGTCTGGGGATTGGATGTCGATGGATTGAGTTTTGGTAACGTCTGGGGATTGGATGTCGATGGATTAAGTTTTGGTAACGTCTGGGGATTGGATGTCGATGGATTAAGTTTTGGTAACGTCTGGGGATTGGATGTCGATGGATTGAGTTTTGGTAACGTCTGGGGATTGGATGTCGATGGATTGAGTTTTGGTAACGTCTGGGGATTGGATGTCGATGGATTGAGTTTTGGTAACGTCTGGGGATTGGATGTCGATGGATTAAGGGTAGATCATCTCTCCAAGTCTGCCATTTCTCTCGGATGCTATCTGGAACTGGTTCATCCCGTTTCAATTTCAACTTCCATAGAGACTGGAGTAGCATCCGAGCGATGATCACGAATGGAGAGAAGAACCCAAGAGTATCATACACATTGGCTGAATCTGAGGCTATAGTTCTTTTAGTTGTCAATGAGTAGTCTGATGTTGGCGTTGAGATATAGAAACAGTCGTCTTGAACATTCCAGTGTATGCCGAGAGCCTTCAGTGATGACTCCGACAACACCAGATCTTCAGTTTCAATTAGCTCTATTGGAATGGTTTCACGAAACTCTCGAGAACTGGATCTCCACTTGCGTAGATTCATTCCAGCAAGCTTCAGTAGAGCACACAGTTGTTCACGCAGACAAACAGCTTCTTCAAGAGTATCAGCTCCAGATAGGTAGTCGTCCACATAGAAGAATTTTGTCGTATCACTTGATTGGCGAGGACTTCACACCGAATGTAAGGCGTTTCATCCTATGATCTCGGATGTAGCCAGTCTCATCTCGCAGCAGGAATCTGTGTAAGTCACGTTCAGACTCGTGCAATAAAATTTCTCTAAACATCTTTGAGATGTTTGCTGAAAACCCTATCTTATGCTGGCGGAACTGGATGATGACATCAGTGAGTAATGGGTTGAGGCTAGGACCAGTGAGCAGTGTGTCATTTAGTGACACACCATTTGATGACTTCGCCGAAGCGTCGAACACTGGCCTGACCTTTGTGGTCGTTGACGTGTCCTTAAACACACCATGTATTGGCAAGTAGTAGTTTGGCTTTGTTTGTAAATCAGAAGTTGGCACCTTCTCCGCATGATCGAGAGTGAGGTATTCTGTCAAGGCGATGTTAAACTCTCTGAGCTTGTCCTTCCTAGTCAGTGACTTCTCGTTTTGGAGGAAACGTTTGGCTGCCATATTTCGTGATTCACCCAAAGATGGTGAGTTGTCTGGCCGAGAAAGACAGACACTGTATCGACCATCCTCAGTCGTTTGGATGGTATCATGGAAATGACTCACTGCTGCTTCATCCATGGGTGTTAACTGAGGAGCGTCAGGCAATTTGCCAAGCTCCCACAGACGTAGAAGATCCTGTTCCAGAGTGTCTTCTTTGGTCAGCATGCGTAGAACTGGAGCTTTGGATGTGACTATGACTGGACCGGCTACTGCCCATCCAAAGATGGTAGGGAAGAGCAACAAGTTAGGTGGATCATGGTATTTAATGTCTCCTTGTAAACACTTGCCAGTGTCGAGGACACTAGAACATCTAGTGATCCACCAAAGTCGGGATCAGCTAATTGCAATCCTTTCACATTGGGATCTTCAGCCAGTTCTTTCTTCCTCAGAGGTGGCTGAATAGGTGGAAGCTTGGAGAGCACAGATAGAGTAAATTCTCGAACTTTAGTTGAATCATGAATGGACTGTAGTTGTACTTTGACAAATGACCTGCTCACTTCATCCTCACCAGTGCCAGAGATAGTTGTCCGCTGAGGGAAACGCTTCAGTTTTAGATGTGATACCAATGATTCAGTGATGGTTGAGATGGTAGCTCCAGTGTCGAGAGCAATTCTGACCCTTCTATCCCTGCAGCCATTGATAGCATTGACCACAGCCGTAGGAAGAGAGGCGATGGTTGGTGGTTTCTCAGTTGTCTGGTCTAGTTCAGATGATGATGTGGCCATGAGATTGAAAGTAGAGACTTGATGATCGTCTTTATGGAGCAGTGAGTGGTGTTTGCCTTTGCAGGTTCGGCAGGTGAAGCTTGAGTTACATTGAGAACAAGTATGTGATGGATGCAAGCAGTTGGTACACCATCGTTGGTCACGCACATATTTGTTTCTCTTGTCCACATCATAATGATAGAAAGATGGGGCATCGCGACAATCTATGAGTCTCTTGACAAAGGGAATACTTCTTGCTGCTGGGTTTTAATAGTAGATGGTTTTTTGATCGTCTTCTCGTGGCTGACAGGTAACGGCTTAGTTGACTCGGCACTCATGTTCATAGCTGTGGGTAATATGTAGTTTTCGAGCTCTTCAAAGTGGGAGGTTTGTGAATATCCGTTGTGTGCTCATTCCACTTCTCTAGGGGCTTTGGTGAGAACCGTTCGATCACGATAGCAGCTAAAAACTGAGATAAGGTATCAGCTTCAAGGTCCTTGATTACTTGATAGCTAAGTCCAATCTGTTCTTGGATTTGCTCTAAACTTTCACGATTGTAATCATAGGAGTCGTGCAGCATAATCTTTCTGATATAGCAGGATAGATTACTCGAGATCTACCAAACTCTTTGAGGAGGGCCTTCATAGATCTGTCATAACCATCATTTCCTCCCGAGTTCAGCTTGACAATTTTGTATGCTTTGCTGCCTTTCATAGATTTCAGCAGTAGGCAACACTTCTCTTCATCGGAGAGATGACTTCCCGGTTTCTCCATTGTTCGAGTGAAGAGTTTGTGGAATGGTAGCCAGTCAGTGGGATCGTCATTGAAGCTTGGCAGCTCTATCTCAAAGCTTTTGCTGTGGATTGGTGCAGCAACTGGCTTAACTTCAGCTTCTGGTTTCGGATCCTTTACTGAAATTTTCATCCGCTGATTAACAGTAGTGCGAAGTAGTTTGAACTTATGGCACAGATCTTGTATCTGTTCATCGGTTGGATGAGCTCGGTACTTCTCCAGATAGCTGCTGATACGTCCAGTAAGCTTGTTGCAAGGTTTGGCGTAGAGGCGATGGCCTGCTCCAGCATCTGATTCTAAAGAGTTGAAGTCGTCTTCAAGTGTGAACCCTTCTTGGTAGAGTTCATACCTGGTTTTTAGATGGAGAAGATGTCTCTGACATTCCCTGTGCTTGGCTTTGATTTCTTCTAGTTTGAGTTCAGCTGCTGCTTGTTCCTCTTCACTCTTGATCTTATCTTCAGTCAGAACGTGAATTCTGCTCTGCAGTGTGTTGAAGATTTTGAGATCTAGATGCAAGTCTCTGGAAATTGTGCCAATGTCTTCTTTGGTTACGTCTCTGATCGGCCGCTCTAGATACTCTTTGATAAGCTTGTGTTTTGCTATCTGTTCCTTACGGAACGTTCGTTTGCCTCTCAGAGAGTTGAGATTAGTCAATTGACTGATGGTATCTAGTTCTTCCATCTCCGTGAGTTCATCGTCCAAGTGTTAATTGACGTGCTGATGAGGGAGGCTATCTGACCCCAGACTGCGTGGCAAAAAAGGTGAAATCTTAGTTGTGAAATATTTTGATATTTATTTGCCACACAGCCCGACTGACCGACAACCGTTCTGACTTTCGGAGTTTCTTTGGAGAGCGCTGGAGCTGGTGTCGTACTTCTTGCTCGGAGTATCCGGCTCGAAGGACCAAATGTCTGAAGGTTGTAAGGCGCACAGACAGAATTTTCTTTAACTCGAAGGACCACACCCTACCAAGCTCTATAGCAACCAACGCAGCTGAAATTGTGTACTAAGCCTAGGTCGGAAAGAAGGATACTATGCCTTCGTGGTAGATCCGCCTTAGGTCGAAGTAATTCGCACAACAACAGATTGCCAATTACAATAAAACTTGATAGAGGTAACACTACATACATTTACAACACAATTTATGATAATTGACATGGTACAAGTTTCAGTGGGTTGAGTGCGTATGAATATAATTAAGTTCAAATGATTAGGTAAAGTGATAATGATATTGTGAATTGTGATCCGCACGCCGAAGCTCTGTTCAGTCTTCACTCTTGTTGTTCAGGGCTATCTTCTGGTCCTGAACAGTCATGGATTAGAAAACATAATCAGTTTGTTTAACTAATCTGATATTTGCTGGCAGCTATTGCATGGTCAGGAGCTCTACCATAAGACTCTTTGTGCTGGCAGCTATTGCATGGTGAGCAGCTCCACTATGAGACACTTTGTGCTGGCAGCTATTGCATGGTCAGGAGCTCTACCACAAGACACTTTGTGCTGGCAGCTATTACATCGTTAGCAGCTCCACCACGAGACACTTTGTGCTGGCAGCTATTGCATGGTCAGGAGCTCTACCACAAGACTCTTTGTGCTGTCAGCTATTGCATGGTGAGCAGCTCCACTAGGAGACACTTTGTGCTGGCAGCTATTACACCGTTAGCAGCTCCACCACGAGACACTTTGTGCTGGCAGCTATTGCATGGTCAGGAGCTCTACCACAAGACTCTTTGTGCTGGCAGCTATTGCATGGTCAGGAGCTCCACCACGAGACACTTTGTGCTGGCAGCTATTGCATGGTCAGGAGCTCCACCACGAGACACTTTGTGCTGGCAGCTATTGCATGGTCAGGAGCTCTACCACAAGACTCTTTGTGCTGGCAGCTATTGCATGGTCAGGAGCTCCACCATGAGACACTTTGTGCTGGCAGCTATTGCATGGTCAGGAGCTCTACCACAAGACTCTTTGTGCTGGCAGCTATTGCATGGTCAGGAGCTCTACCACAAGACTCTTTGTGCTGGCAGCTATTGCATGGTCAGGAGCTCCACCATGAGACACTTTGTGCTGGCAGCTGTTACATCGTTAGCAGCTCCACCACGAGACACTTTGTGCTGGCAGCTATTGCATGGTCAGGAGCTCCACCACGAGACACTTTGTGCTGGCAGCTATTGCATGGTCAGGAGCTCTACCACAAGACTCTTTGTGCTGGCAGCTATTGCATGGTCAGGAGCTTCATCATCAAACATAAGATACAACAAGTTTCTACTACTTTCTTGACCTTCCCATATAGTAATAACCCATTAGCTGATTTCCTAGATCTATTCCTCATGTATATTTTTGATAGTAAGTAAGAGTGTATACAGTAGTCCCCCTCTTGAAAGACCACCCTGGTAAGCGACCACCCCTTTTATTCGACCGTCATTCGTGGGAACAGAGCATACTACAGTATATATCACCTCTGGTAAACGACCACCCCGCGAACGCGACCAGCGACCAGCTAAGTAGAGCTGTTAACGACCGCTTTTAGCGGGAAGTATGTATGTGCATGTGAACTAGGTCAGTTGCAGCTGCTATTTTTGGTTCTCTTGATTGCTTTTTTAATGCGGAAACGCGTAATTCGGCGATAATTGGTTAAGGACGAGAAGAAAAAGGAAAGTCCTTACTTTGGAGGAGAAGGTGTCAGTTATCAAGAAAGCAGACAGTGGAACTTCTTGCAGAGCAATTGCATCAGAATTTGGAGTAGGTAAAACACAAGTACAAACAATAGTAAAAGAGAAAGAAGACATTATGAAGAGGTGGGAAGAAGGTGAGAGATCTAATGTTAAATATTGCATGCCCAGAACTGCTGGTTATTGTGATCTGGACAAGATTATGTGGGAGTGGTTTACTAGGGCTAGATCGAAGAATATACCAGTGAGCGGTAAAATGATCCAAGAGAAAGCTTTAATGTATGCTGCAGAGCTTGGTCACTCAGAGTTCACAGCTTCTAATGGGTGGGTGGCAGGCAAGGCATAATGTAAGAATGTCAATTTTGTCAGGTGAATCTGGTGATGTGGATAAGTCTGTAGTGGAGGACTGGAGCAAGCGGCTAGATTGAGTGTGTGCTGGTTAGCTAACCACAATGAAACCAAGTTATATTTATGTACCCAACACTCATTAAACAATTTTAATTGAATTGAATTTAACATAGAAGTAAAATTCGTAACTGCCACCGGTTTTTTTATTTTTATTTTTTTGAGTCATTCAGTAGATAATAACACAGTATCACTCCAAAAAAAAATTTGACAGTGTTTGGTCAAGTAGTTCCTGAGTTATGGGCCTTTGAAAATGCACCCTACTCCCACGCTAATTAAGTAGGCCAATTGGTTGACCGGCAGATCAGCGTGCTTGTGTAAACTTCAGCGTGCTTATGTAAACTTCGAGGTTTGAGCCAGATAGGATGGCAACCTATACCTCAGGCAGTGATAACAGCAGAAGTGATGCTTCCTCATACAGTGGGAGTGATGGTAGCATTTCAACTACTGATTCTGAAGAACACACTAGTGATAGCTCTTCTGGATCTTCCATTGAACCTTATAGATTTGAACCAAGTGCTTCAAATTCTTCAGACAGCAGCAGTTCTGCTGAAGAGGATGATCCAGACAGCCTTTTAGACTTGTCTTGGTAAGAGAGTGATAGCTACCAAGTTCAGTGTGTGTGTAAAATCGTGTGTATTCGTCAATATAATTATAGGTGTGATTGTGAATGCTGCTAGATAATGCCAACCAGCTTAGAGTGTGTTTGCTGCAAAGAAATCAACAAAGTGGTAGCAAAAATGGGAGAGACTGAGGATGAACCTGCAAGTTGCATAACCAGACATCCAGGATTTGAGGGCGTGTGTCTGAACGTATGGGTACTGCAAGCAGCATACTATCAATATCGACAGGAACATGGAATGGACTCTCTCCCAGCATCAATTCACGAGTATGCATATAATATGTAATAATAATAGTAATAATAATAATGAAAATGATAATAATAATTAAAAAAAATAATAATAATAACATTTTTTCACTACTCTGTTTTATTATTTTTTAAGGAAATACAGATATATTGCATACAGGCAACTGACTCGATGGTGCTGGGGATGGCTTGGCCGTAATGTCAGGGTTGTATTACCTGCTTGTGCTGTCAAGAAAATAAGAGAGACATTTCCATCTGATAATTACACAGGATTTCATCCAACAATATTATAACCAATTACACACACACACAATTATTTTGAATCTGGTCTGATGTTCAGCAATTGCCTTCTGTTTTTCAGGTTTTTCCAAACTATCACAGAGTGCAGGTGGTGGTAACATCATAACTGATACTTCACATTCTTTCAGCATAACATCCCATAGTGCACAAAAGAGGTCTTGCACATACCCTATAAATATTTAAGCCATTGGGTATATAAGAGCAGAAATTGGTTATATATAGTTTATTTACCGTAAGTAGATTTTTCCACGATTTTTCTGACAATGTGTCCACCAGATTTGTACTTGGGATACAAAACAATATATTTTCTCCCCTTGCTCAGTTTTTGCCTGTCCTCTGCGGCTGTTTTCGTTGTAATGTAGGACTGCCAACTTTAGCCTGGTAATGTCATAATTCAGGATTGCATATCTTCATTGAATTGCAGCATCATTAGGCTCGGATTCCTTAAACCCATAAGATAGTATGGTAGTGTTGTCACAAAATTTGTTAGGGAATTAACTCACAATATGATTTAAAATGAGTGATTTAAAAAAAAAAATTCATTTCGCTTACTCTACATCGTTCACGTTTTTCAAAAGCAGACCGCTTCTTTGGTGGCAGACATTCCCCTTCTGCTTTCCTTTTTCCACACACAGGCTTGCGGAACAGTGTGGGTACTGCATCAGGCTTAAGACTAGCTCTCTTCTTGCCCAACCCCAGTGATTGGGAAAGGATAGAATCAGCTATAAAACATGATGGCTCGAAAAGCTGACTACACAGCACAGAGTATGCAGTGGGTTCCCATTTGTCTCTATGCCTTTTCACCTGATCTACCCATTTTTTCCTCAGAGCACTGTTGCTGGGAAACTTGTGCAGACTTACTCCACTGGTTACTGTTATTGCAGCCTGCAGCAACACAAGTCTTGACCATATTTCCACAAGTAGCAGTAGTGGCAATCAGATAAGATTAGCAGACTGAGCACTAAACCTCGAAGTTTACACAAGCACGCTGATCCGCCGGTACTCAACTTGTGACGTAATCAACCAATTGGCCTACTTAATTAGCGTGGGAGTAGGGTACATTTTCAAAGGCCCATAACTCAGGAATTACTTGACCAAACACTGTCAAATTTTTTTTGGAGTGATACTGTGTTATTATCTACTGAATGACTCAAAAAAATAAAAATAAAAAAACCGGTGGCAGTTACCCTTTAAGGGTGCCCGCACACCGCCTACGCAATTTTTTGTTGATGGTTGCTATGCACGATTACTACTATTGTATACTTACAGGGGCTTCTCCACTACAACACAAAGACAAAGTACCTGCCGAAGGAGCCGCTCACTAATTTTAGAGCGAATCTGGAGGAAATATCGGGGCCTGGTTATAAAACTTTGGGGCACTTTTTTGGAGCGGTGCGGTAACTTGGAGCTCCGCAATTTGGTGCACTACTAGCCGAGCTGATACTCTACTGCAAGACAGCGAGTTCTTATCCATTTCAATATTACTTTATGATAAATTCGCAATTTTTCTATTTATAAGATATTAAAAAATTCTCGTTGTAGTGCAGTTCATTTTTTTTTGGTTTACCCGTGTATAAAATTTTTGTGTCGTTCTCATTATTAGATTCCAAGAAAAACTGACCCAAAATTTGGAACTTTAATTCCACTCGCAATTCTTAAGAAATAGCCCCACCCCCATATCTCGTACTGCGAGTACGTGAGCAAATTTTTTTTCAATTAGTTTGTATTGGTTCTAAAAAGAGCCCGCCTATATCAAGAGTAAACAAACATCAATACAACAATAACAAGAGAGTCCGAAGAGAGAGCAGTTTATTGGAGATAGCCAAAGGTGAAGGTATTAGATTTGCGCAGCTTGGGAAGTCTTCGCTCCGCAGAAATCGAGCCTGGTGGATCCATCCACTTGAGTTCAGGTGCGCATAGTCCGGAGAACGGCTACTGGAGGAGAGGCAGCCTGGTGCAACTTGCTGCGTGAGCTCAGACGACGTATGGAGAGTTGCTGTAAACGAATAAAAGACAACAAGAAGCTAAACTAAAACACCACAACTTCGCAAAGTATACTTCTGCTACTACTGCGCGATTGTTTCTGCTCGCGTATTATCGAATGGTGGGGTATTGGCGGGGAATAAATTAATGTCCGGATCTACAGACGGTGCGCGTTGCTATGTGCGGGCACCCTTAAGTGCACCTTACAGTAGATTCAGTCGAACGTTAAATTGCATATTTTTTGAAACTCCGCCTCCCTCTGGTGAAAGACCACCCCTTTTGAAAGACCGCTATTGCTGGAACCACAGGGTGGTCTCTCAAGAGGGTGACTACTGTACTTAACTCAACTTTGCTGTTCTGAGCTAAGTACAAATGTCACTTGGATAGTTCATCAACTGGTAGAGTTCCACTGGTAAAGTGCACTTTACATAATTGTAGTCTCTTTGTTATAGTTTGGCATAGTGTTACCATTATCACATCTGACATATCTCATTTAGTAAACTAACATCAAAAGTTTCTTTATTTGTTTTGTTGTTATTTATTAGGTGGGCAGTAATCCTAGCATTTGATGTTCGTATCGAGCGTGATGCCCAGGAAATGGCTGACAGTGTGGGAGTGAAAATATTTTCTGCAGACATTATATACCATTTGTTTGACTCCTTTCTTAAGCATAGACAGGTATGTGACTGTGTGTGCGTGTTTTGGTGAGTGTGTGTTTTGGTGGGTGCGTGTGTGTTTGTGGTAAAGAAAGGGAAGGAGTGTTAGTTGAGTTTATTCTTACTAACCTTGCCATTTTTTACAGACCAATTGCTTGTGGTTAGACATTTTGTTAGCAGCTGTGTTTATATTTAATTTTCAATGCCAATGACATTAGAATCTATACTTGAGAGTTTAGAAAAAAAAATTAATTTTATTGCTTAGCTCTATTTTGTCAATGCTCTAAACTGTGTTCTTTAACATGCTATGTCTAAGTTAATTGAGTGTGGTAAAACCATAGCAACTACACTTTGGGGTACATTTGAAAGCTGTGTCAACCAGTAAAAACTTGTGTTTAAACTTCAGAACTGGCTGGAAAGCACAGCTACAAAACTCATTACTGTTGGAATACATAAGACCACCTGCTTCCTGCACTACACAGGCCCTAGTCCACCTGCTTCCTGCACTACACAGGCCCTAGACCACCTGCTTCCTGCACTACACAGGCCCTAGTCCACCTGCTTCCTACACTACACAGGCCCTAGACCACCTGCTTCCTGCACTACACAGGGAATACATAAGACCACCTGCTTCCTGCACTACACAGGGAATACATAAGACCACCTGCTTCCTGCACTACACAGGGAATACATAATACCACCTGCTTCCTGCACTACACAGGCCCTAGTCCACCTGCTTCCTACACTACACAGGCCCTAGACCACCTGCTTCCTGCACTACACAGGCCCTAGACCACCTGCTTCCTGCACTACACAGGGAATACATAAGACCACCTGCTTCCTGCACTACACAGGGAATACATAAGACCACCTGCTTCCTGCACTACACAGGGAATACATAAGACCACCTGCTTCCTGCACTACACAGGCCCTAGACCACCTGCTTCCTGCACTACACAGGCCCTAGACCACCTGCTTCCTGCACTACACAGGGAATACATAAGACCACCTGCTTCCTGCACTACACAGGGAATACATAAGACCACCTGCTTCCTGCACTACACAGGCCCTAGTCCACCTGCTTCCTACACTACACAGGCCCTAGACCACCTGCTTCCTGCACTACACAGGCCCTAGACCACCTGCTTCCTGCACTACACAGGCCCTAGACCACCTGCTTCCTGCACTACACAGGCCCTAGACCACCTGCTTCCTGCACTACACAGGCCCTAGACCACCTGCTTCCTGCACTACACAGGCCCTAAATTAGTCATATACTATTGGCAAGCCGACTGCATCAGAGGTGGGGGACCCAATACAGTAACATATCAATGTAGTCTGATTTATATGTGAATGACTGAGTTGGTTCACAATAATAGTGATGGCCTGTCTTAGGGCCCCTGAAAGTATTCTGTTATGTTATGATTTTATTATTTTTTTATGTTTTAGGAACTACGAGAAAGAAATAGACAACTATATCGCAGCATTGCTGTATTTCCATGCCGACTTAGAATTTTACCCAATTGTATTTTTAACAGTCGAGATCCTATCGTAGTTGGAGTGGTTGTAGAAGCTGGTGTAGTGAAGCCAGGTACTCCACTCACAGTTCCCAGTCAAGGAGTAAGTTTAATGTGCATGTGCTATATATTGTATCTCGTGTATCAGTGTTACAAATTTTGTGGGGTTATTTCATGGGGAGTGGGAAGTTCTTTATTTAAAAAGCTTAGTTTGCATGCATGAATTAACCATTTGTGATTTGCTATTTAGGTAGTGGCATTTGTATCTCGACTCTAGCCTGTTGTGCTCAGTCTGTTTGGCTACCATCCAAGCATTACTTGCACCAATAGTTTTGAAAGTCACATCATTTTACATGAACTTCATTCCAGATTAAATTGTGTAACCTACTGGATCTATAATTGTCACTAGAGCTCCCAAGTTGCATAAAATGCCAGGCAGTACAACCTTCATGTTTGGCTGAATGTAGGGGTCATGTTTATAATTCTACGCTATTCTGTATGCGAAATCTATGGCCTCTTTTACCACATTCTGAGCTCCTTCCATAAGTCCGGGTTTACAAAGAAAAATCCCAGCATGCCCTTTGACCTCTAGCTCCTATTCAAAATTCAAATAGTAACCTCGCTGACCTGAGTACTTTACTGGCCACTGAAATCACCTGTTCAAGTTAAGGCGACCATTTTTTTAGGGAATGCCCTAACGTAGTAGTAACTTCTATTGACTTTGGAACCTCTTCTCAGTGACTGACTTTGAATAAGGAGTAGAACACAGTGTGGATTATTACGGTTGGCCATTGGATATTTGCTGGTCAAGAAGGCTGGATATCCTCCGACTAAAATGTTAAGAGTTGGGCCATTTAGCCGGCCAGTATAATAGTAGCTAGCTTTTAATTAAACTGTTAGCCATTTACGCCGATGCAAAAAAATAAAAGTGGGAATAGTTTGCGCGTGTGCACTAACTAGTTTGCAGCTGTCAAGTCACTAGCTAGCTAAGCTATGGCTGACAAAAGAACTGCAGTCGGGGACTCTCCTGGACCTTCTAATAAGAAAAGCAAACGGCAGGTTTCTCACGGTACATTTCTTGGCTGGCACAGAGAGAAGAATATCAAACTCAGTCTTGGATACGTTGCGACTGAGATTCCTGTAAAAAATGTGTGATGAAGTTGTGGTACGTTACTTGCCGACAATTCAAGGACAAAATTAAAGGAGTAAGGAACTTTCCCCTACTTGTAACCAAAAGGTTGGCAACTTGGTCAATCATGCTAAGTGATCAACATAAGCTCTCAGTAAAGTGACTGCACACACAACAGGCTAAGGCCATGAACAAGCTTCTTACAATTATGCACCCATTGCTAAGAGTCTTTTGGTTATGGACAAGCTTTAGAAGAAAATATGGGGGGAAAGTTTGATATTTGTTATACACTTGCTAAAGAAAATCTAGCCTTTTAAATATTCTGCTATACATGAGTTGGAAAGTCGTTATGGTATAGAGTTAGGACAATCATATGCAACAAAAGATTCTGCCAGAACATTTACGCTTTTCATAGCAGAAATCCAAAGAAAATCTTTCTTTTCTTTTTTTTTTTTTTTTTTTTTTTTTTCTTTTCCAATCTTTGTCTCTATCGCCTTTCTACAGTGTCCTTATGGATGGCAGTACAGTTGCAGGGAGGGTTGAGGATGAGTTGATAAATGTATTGCTGTAAGGATGGTGTCTCACGAGAAATAAAGTCTAAAGCTGATTTCGTACGCACTGATGTTCCTGAAAGAGCTGATGCTAATGGCTTCATCGCATGCGCTCAAATATTGCTTGAAGGCCTTAATGCTGCCAGCATCTTAAACAAGGATAGTGTACTATGTGTCAAACCAGTTCTCAGGATTTAGTACAGATGGTGCCTCAGTCAGTAAATATTGCTGAGCAGAATGACATGAAGGGCAAATTGCAGAAAGCATTACCATGGCTCTTTTGGAGTTGGTGTTACACCCTCAGATTAGAACTGGCTTGCAAAGATTCTTTCACTACGGATTTGTTTACCAAAATCACTGATATCTTCAGCTTTTCTACCTTTATTCCAAGTCACTTAACAAACTAATCTAATCTTGGAAGTGTGTTTGAGTTTTCTATGGGAGGTGATGTCCTGATTCGATCATATGGAGTTGCTGGATATCACAAGCGCCAAGCTTTACGAAGAGTGGTTGATGGATGAGGTGCAAGCATCACACACCTCTTAGCACTACAATTAGGCTCGTCTGGAATGATACCTGGAAAGTGGCAAGAGGCTAAAATCTTGATTGGAAGTGCCATGTATATTGATAGTCTGAAGGCTCCATCATTACTCGGTAAAGCACTACAAGGAGACAAAGCAGATATTGTGGAGTGCCAAAAAAATGTTCTACATTCAAAGAGTGTTGACACACCTCTTCCACACAGATGCTCTGCAATGGCCAACGGTCAAACTTGTTCTGGACCACGTTTCCAATGACAAGAAAAATCAGGCAGGGGGCTACATTGCATCACTTTAGTGAGTCTGTGATGGAAGCATGCCAACAACAGGCCATAGCTGACTGTCACTTTAGTGAGTCTGTGATGGAAGCATGCCAACAACAGGCCATAGCTGACTGTCTCGGTTAGAAATATGGATGAAAGAGAGACTTGAGTGGTCAGATGTCAATCTTCTGAGAGCAATACTATTGTTTCTTGACACACAGTCATGGATGAGTCCAGCTTCCGCCTCAGAAGATGGATCATCACAAAAGGGCAGTGAATTATCACTTCACACTGTGCCTCACCTACCATTGCACACGTACGTTTGGGGCGGGGTGGGGTGGAGTCAACTTAAAATAAAAATTCCTGGCGCACAAAAGTAACAGATCCCGAATCTACTCTTGTGTACTGCTTAGGAATGGACAACGACTATGGTTCAAACTTTGCCAAGGCTAATGGCCACAAGGGGTGGCTCCTATAATGAAGAGATATTTTTAATATACGGAATTTTATAGAAATAATCAACAATAGTTTACGTGGTAAGGTGAGTAAATAGAAAACTAAAATAGAATTTAAAAAAAAACAACTCATCATTATGGCGTACATGCAAAGGTAACAAAATGGTATACAAAAAATCGGCTTCTGAACTTCAGCAGTAGCTGTGCAGTACTGCGGTGAAGTTTAAAATGGTGACAGGGCTATTTCTTGAGATGCGACAGACTTCCAGTCTTTATTCTTGGTAGGTGCTTTCTCCTAGTAGTACTTTCTGGCCTGCAGAAATATAATAACTCGAGGGGAGGAAGCAGAAGTAAGTTTAATACACCTAGCAACCATGGCCTATTCTGCAGGTTTTCACAAAATAATTTTTCTAAAGCCGAGGTTAAAGTTGATGTGTGGTCTAGGGTCTAGTTGGCAGCATATGAACGTAGGAAATGTTGATGACTATTCTTGACAGTGTTCCTATGTAGTTAGCTAAGAGACTGTAACTGTAGAGGTATTTTGATGACTATTCTTGACAGTGTTCCTATGTAGTTAGCTAAGAGACTGTAACTGTAGAGGTATTTTGATGACTATTCTTGACAGTGTTCCTATGTAGTTAGCTAAGAGACTGTAACTGTAGAGGTATTTTGATGACTATTCTTGACAGTGTTCCTATGTAGTTAGCTAAGAGACTGTAACTGTAGAGGTATTTTTTAAGTATTTATTCTTGATTGAAAATTATTATTTGAACTAAAGTTTACTTGCAAATATGACCACATAAATTCATGATGTTGGCGACCTTGACAGCATGAAACAGCAAGAGTTGCAAAGGTCTAATAACCCCTAATTTAACACTCTTTTACAAACAGAGCTTGTTAATTGATGCTCTTTTGTTCCATTATGTTCTGTGTGCATTGAACTGTACTTCCTGTCTGTCCGATTCATTATATTTAACCCTCAGCACGCATGCGCTAGAGGGTCATAGTAGTCATCCTGTCTGTCTGTCACACTCTGATTTTGGAGATTACTGAAAATTAACAGTTGATTTAGGTATGAACTTACTCAGGACGAAGATTTAAGACCTTTTATTGTGCTACTTTTAATTTCGGGCTAATCGTTGAAAAAATGCGAAGCTTCCAACTTCGCGTAGGTACCAGCTTTTGTGGGCAACGCCCCCTAGCGTTACGTCATAATCACTTGAGCAAATAATTTCTTGCAGCCAGCGGTGTAGTTCGCTTTATGCTCAGGGAAGTTAACAGAGTTGAAAGAAGTGAAGTTTTGCGTTAGCAATGTATACCAGTGAGTGTTTCTGGTTTAGCTTCTTCTCTTATGAAGACAGCATTTCCATGTAGCATTTTCATTGGTTGAACTATTTTAATACCTCATTAAAAATAGCTAACATGATTGCTTGTTCTTTTGGAAGGAGATTATACTGTAGTAGCTAGGTAGTGTTTAATAGCGCTGAGGGTTCGCACCTTTGGTGCTTCTTCATGTTTTCAGTTTTTCTCTTTTCTGTTCAGTTAGTCATTTTCTGTCTATCAATCACTTGGTACTATATTGAACAATATATAAACCAAGAAAGGGTAGGTACTGGTATCCACTACGGAAGGTTAAATTCTTAGACGGCACTTGCAGCAACTAGCACTTTAGAAAGAGGCCTGGGATTTATGACCCCCGACCTACGACTTCTAGAAGCCGAATTCAATGGCTCATGTAAGACGCTTACTTTCCTATCTAGTGCATTTGAACAATTATCTCCTATGTGTTTTCTCTCTCTTTCACAGGCTTTTTTTAAACAATACAGAATTAAAAAGATTTGGTTGACACCGGGAATCGAACCCAGGACCACTTGCTTAATGCACAAGCACTCTGCGACTGAGCTACGACAACCAGCCAGTGAACAAACACTCCAATTCTGTATTTATACTGTTAAGGGGTACTAGTCTCACTCTCAACAAACCAATGAAAATTTTCTTTTTTCAAAGATTCTTATTATTCGTTGACTTTTTTTTTTTTTTTTTTTTTTGCCGGCTGGTTGTCGTAGCTCAGTGGCAGAGCGCTTGTGCGTTAAGCAAGTGGTCTTGGGTTCGATTCCTGGTGTTGACCAAATATTTTTAATTCTGTATTGTTTAAAAAGCCATTGAAAGAGAGAATACATCTAATGAGTAAAAGAAGGCTGAGAAAGAAATTGTGAAGGAAACTTGTTCATTCTCGTCTGTGTTGCCTCACTTGAGCGCTGTAGCCTCAAAAAGTTAGCTATTTTGCTAGTAAATGATATTTGAACGGCTTGTAGTGGTATCTCTAAGGATACAGCGCAAATATTGAGGCAGTTTTTGAAGCCCGAGTTTTGCTTACTTAAAAATGGCAACCGGGTGGTCGATTGTTGAGGTAGTATACCTGAATTAACAGCAACTATGGCATTTTAGATAGTGAAGCTCTAAACCAGAAGATGTTAAGCCTACAGAAGCCATTAAACCACAAAGAGAGAGCTGCTCTGTAAAGAAGTCCAGGCATTAGACTACAGCTTTGGAAGACAAAGCAGTTGTGAAGATTTGCTTGAGGATGATGTAGTTACTATGATAAATTATTCCTGTTTTGAGATTAATTCTTCATATATATAATTTAAATAATTAGATATTTTGAAAAGGCATTTGAAATGATTAGTGTGTATGTGTGTTGTGTGTGCAGTTTACTGATATTGGGGTTGTCACTAGTCTAGAAGTCAATCATAAAACAGTGGAGAGTGTTCGCAAGGGAACAGAAGTATGTGTAAAGATAGAGCCAGTAGGTGGTGATGCACCAAGGTTATATGGGCGGCATTTTGACCACACTGACATGCTTGTTAGTAAGGTAAGATTTGCTTCTGGTGTAAATCTTGAGCCAGTTAGTTACTGATCACTTCACACGTTCATCAGATATTACTGTGCTAGGCAAATAGAGGCCAATACTTGACAATAGTAAAGAATTGCACTTTTTATATGTGAGTAGAAGTATGACTATGGATTTAACTATGAAATAAAGAGAAAGCTGTATCATTGAAACTAGAGAGGCTGCAGTGCTTAGCAAGTGTGGATGTTCTCAGCTAGCTATATTCAGTTGCACTTTGTTGAAAGAGAGAATAGTTAATTAGCGAGTAGATTTTTCATACATTGTATATACTCTTAGCTCAAATCCGTAACTACGATTAGAGTAGTGAAACCTTCACATTTGGATTAACCTTGTGAGTATGTTTAATGTATTATTTTTTAGAATGTTTCTATTCTTGATAAATTAGGTTAGCCGTGAATCCATAGATGCTGTTAAAAACTATTTCCGTGAAGACTTGAGCAAATCAGACTGGCAGCTCATTATAGATTTGAAGAAATTATTTCAAATTATGTAAACTGCATTTTAAATCATTATATTTTTTGTTGTTGTTGTTGGTCATGTAACTAGTCTTTTATATTAAACTTATGTAATATAATCGTTAATGCCAATGCTATGCAACTCACCTAGCTTTACCAGTGGATGCCACTCACCTAGCTTTACCAGTGGATGCAACTCACCTAGCTACTAAGCCTTGATAATAATTATTCTGGAATGGGTTAAGCAGGAATTTTTTTTTCTTTTTCAAAGTATGAATTAATAATATCAATTCCACAAGCTCTGGCTGCTAAACTAGTTTTAGAAAAGAATAATGGAAGTTTTCAAAAGAACAATGGGTCATCTAAAAAGAATAATAGAGGTAAAAAAATTTTAAGAATACAAGACTAGAATAATGGGCAGAAAATTTATCAAGGCCATCTAGCTACATTTGTAGATGCCACTCACCTAGTTACAGGGTGGATACAACTTGCCTAGCTACACTGGTGGATGCCACTCACCTAGTTACAGGGTGGACGCCACTCGACTAGCTGCACTGGTGGATGCCACTCGCCTAATTATAGGGTGGATGCCACTCGCCTAGCTGCACCAGTGGATGTAATTACAGGGTGGATGCCACTCACCTAGTTACAGAGTGGATGCCACTCCATGCCACTTGCCTAGCTGCACTGGTGGATGCCACTTGCCTAGCTGCACTACACTAGGCAAGATATCGAACACCTTTCTTGTTTACTGGAAGACATGGTGTTGTTTATCTTGCCCTGTGGACTAGGTGTTGTTTATCTTGCCCTGTGGACTAGGTGTTGGACATCTTGCCCTGTGGACTAGGTGTTGTTTATCTTGCCCTGTGGACTAGGTGTTGTTTATCTTGCCCTGTGGACTAGGTGTTGGACATCTTGCCCTGTGGACTAGGTGTTGTTTATCTTGCCCTGTGGACTAGGTGTTGGACATCTTGCCCTGTGGACTAGGTGTTGGACATCTTGCCCTGTGGACTAGGTGTTGGACATCTTGCCCTGTGGACTAGGTGTTGTTTATCTTGCCCTGTGGACTAGGTGTTGGACATCTTGCCCTGTGGACTAGGTGTTGTTTATCTTGCCCTGTGGACTAGGTGTTGGACATCTTGCCCTGTGGACTAGGTGTTGGACATCTTGCCCTGTGGACTAGGTGTTGGACATCTTGCCCTGTGGACTAGGTGTTGTTTATCTTGCCCTGTGGACTAGGTGTTGGACATCTTGCCCTGTGGACTAGGTGTTGGACATCTTGCCCTGTGGACTAGGTGTTGTTTATCTTGCCCTGTGGACTAGGTGTTGTTTATCTTGCCCTGTGGACTAGGTGTTGTTTATCTTGCCCTGTGGACTAGGTGTTGGACATCTTGCCCTGTGGACTAGGTGTTGGACATCTTGCCCTGTGGACTAGGTGTTGACATCTTGCCCTGTGGACTAGGTGTTGGACATCTTGCCCTGTGGACTAGGTGTTGTTTATCTTGCCCTGTGGACTAGGTGTTGTTTATCTTGCCCTGTGGACTAGGTGTTGGACATCTTGCCCTGTGGACTAGGTGTTGGACATCTTGCCCTGTGGACTAGGTGTTGGACATCTTGCCCTGTGGACTAGGTGTTGGACATCTTGCCCTGTGGACTAGGTGTTGGACATCTTGCCCGGTGGACTTGGTGTTGTATAATCTTGGCCTTTGTAGACTACAAGTGGAAGTATATTTAAACACTTTGAAATGCACTAACCTTACCCAGTAAGTTATTAGTTAGTATGATGCTAATCTGGCCCAGTAAGTTAGTATGATGCTAATCTGGCCCAGTAAGTTAGTATGATGATTCTTTTATTTAGTTGTCGTATTACTGAATTGTATTTCCTAGAAGTCATAAAGCCTCACCATAAACTATCTCATAACGATCTGACTGTACAAACTAAATTGGAAACCCAGCTGATCAGTTGTTTCATAAACAATGGTCAACAAAATAATCATCATCCATATGTACCTGATAAGATGATATGAGTAATAATACCACACTATGTGACTTTTATTATGAAATAGAAAGCCAAACTTGCAAGAAGGAGAATAATGAAAATAAGTATTAGCCAATATTTATTAAATCTGGAATGTTCAGATTTTTCTTTATCTTCGGCCTTGATTTTTCGTTTTCTCTTACGAGGTCGCAGTTGGTGCTCCAGTTCTTCCTGTATGGCATTCTCTTCTTTTTCTTTTCTCATTCTTGCATTTTCAACAGCTTTAGCAGATTCCTAGAGTCAAATGAATAATTATGGCTATAGTTATTTGTAATTTAGTGAACTTATGAAAGTATAGAAACTCTCTTTTATTTAAAATGGCACAAAGTAAATTTTTACAATTTATCTTTACAATCATGCATATTGACAAACACTGTTCAAATTACCTTCTCCTTTTTTAGTTTAAAGAGATCACACTCTTTGTCACATGTTACCTGAAGCCTGTCATTACATTTCATATCCTACATGGAAAGTTAAAAGTGTACATGAAATAATCTGTAGCACATGTCTGGCACTTGCTACTGGATTTATAGCTAGTGATCTGTAGCACATGTCCGGCACTTGCTACTGGATTTATAGCTAGTTATCTGTAGCACATGTCCGGCACTTGCTACTGGATTTATAGCTAGTGATCTGTAGCACATGTCCGGCACTTGCTACTGGATTTATAGCTAGTGATCTGTAGCACATGTCCGGCACTTGCTACTGGATTTATAGCTAGTGATCTGTAGCACATGTCCGGCACTTGCTACTGGATTTATAGCTAGTGGAACATACAAAATATATTTAATGATACCTTCTTTATCCTTCCACAAGAACAGCGAACAGTCATCTTCCTGGTACAAACGGAGGTACAAGGTCCAGCATGGCAGTTCTTAGTGCAAGTGTGTCCACATGTCAACTAAACAAACACATTTAATATTAAAAGGTTTGTGTACATATCATAATCTACTCCAAGTATTTCTAAAATAATGAAGAGTTGAAAATTAGACCAAATTTTAAACAAACAAACTGCTTGACACTACAGAAACCATTGATAGCTGCAGGATATTACAGAAACCATTGATAGCTGCAGGATATTACAGAAACCACTGATAGCTGCAGGATATTACAGAAACCACTGATAGCTGCAGGATATTACAGAAACCACTGATAGCTGCAGGACATTACAGAAACCACTGATAGCTTCAGGACATTACAGAAACCACTGATAGCTGCAGGACATTACAGAAACCACTGATAGCTGCAAGACATTACAGAAACCACTGATAGCTGCAGGATATTACAGAAACCACTGATAGCTGCAGGATATTACAGAAACCACTGATAGCTGCAGGATATTACAGAAACCATTGATAGCTGCAGGATATTACAGAAACCATTGATAGTTGCAGGATGGTACAGAAATAATAGGATAATGGATTTTGTTTCTAATTCACTAAAGTTAGTATACCAAGCGCCACTATGTGGCAGGGTACTTGCTAGTTTTACAATAATGCATGCCAAGAGAGAGAGAGAGAGACTCCGGGAGTGTGCACTGTGTGTGTAAAGATGAAGTTCCTAAAAGATAATCCTCTTTACCCCAGCTAGATAGTTGGTTATGCAAGTATAGGTAGCCTAGGTGGTTACACAACTCTTACTTATTCACATTTAATGGGATGATGTTGCTGTGCTGCCGAACAGTTCAGCAATGGCTGAACCTTCTCGTCACCTCTCTTACAAGCATCCTGATGCTATTTCACTCTTTCTTAAAGTTCTAAAAGTGAAAGTCTCTCTGCCCTAAGTCTTGTCCAACTAGCATCCAGTATGTTAACTAGTGTTACTCTATGGAGGTAAGTGGAAGAAACATTAACTGCAAAACCCGGCAGGAGTACAGGGACTTACAACCCCTAGTGTCTACTGACAGTCCCTGTGTTTCCCTGTACTCCTGCCATCAGTAGACACTAGGGGTTGTAAGTCCCTGTACTCCTGCCATCAGTAGACACTAGGGGTTGTAAGTCCCTGTACTCCTGCCATCAGTAGACACTAGGGGTTGTAAGTCCTGTACTCCTGCCATCAGCAGACACTAGGGGTTGTAAGTCCCTGTACTCCTGCCATCAGTAGACACTAGGGGTTGTAAGTCCCTGTACTCCTGCCAGCAGTAGACACTAGGGGTTGTAAGTCCCTATACTCCTGCCATCAGTAGACACTAGGGGTAGTAAGGGCCATCCCTCCATAAACTGGTACTTCCAACCAGATAGATGCTGCTAAAAGTATACTTTTCATAGACCTTTCGGGAGTTGACATAAATCTTCATTAGTCAGAAGTAACCAGCTGCATAGCAGCTACTCAGCAAACTCAATTCTCATCAGCGACTTGATGGAGAAGCTATAGAGCAGTGTTGGGTCAAGCCCAGTTGAGCTTAAACCCAGGTTTGTCAAGGGATTGAAGAGGCTTGAAGCCCATTTCATGAAAATGGTCTAGAGCTTGAGCTTGGACTTAAGCTCTATCACAAAATATTGGGCTTGAGCTTAAGCTCAATTGTTGTTTTCTGAATGGAAGCCAAGAATCAATATTAGTAGACAATAACACTTTCCCATTTTACCTAATAGGCGATTAGCCACAGCCAGGTAAGTGCAAAATATTTTTATTAGCACAGCTATTTAGTAGTAAGTGCATTGATAAGCAAAGTGCAAACAACTTTTGAGGGAATTGTAACATCGTATGATGGAATAACTTGTGAAGTTCAGCTAAAGGAGTTTAATTAAAACTTCAAGATGGCCTTTGCAGCAAAAAAGAAGCTACCAGCTATTTTTTCAGGAATACATCTTGCCTTCTGACTGTCCTCAGCAAGGTATTTTCAAGGTTCTTTCACGAATAAAATGAGTAATAAAGAATTTCAACTTCTGAATAGAGCTTGAGCTTGGACTTAAGCCTTAAAATAAAGACTTGAGCTTGGACTTAGTCCGATTTGAAATTGATGGGCTTGGGCTTAAGCTCTAAAAATGGCTTAACCCAACACTGCTATAGAGCCCAAGAGACAGAAACTGTCATTGATCTTGATTGCTTAGCTTCATATAAGAAATCTTGTTGGTTGAAGAACTCGGTGACAGTGGTTGTTTAGAGCTTGCAAAAAGACTTATTTGTGACAGTCTAGCAGCAATTTGAGAGTTCCTTCAACTTTGGAAAAGCTGTCTTTATTGATGATAGTGTGTTGAACAATGTCACTGGTGGTCTCTTTGCCTTTTAGGCAACCCTTCAGGAAGGAAAGCCAGTAAAGAAGTCTTACATAACTTCAACAACAACAACAACAACAGCAAAAAAGGTGCCAGAAGACCTCCATTCAGTAAGATCACTAGGTGGGTGGAGGCAGTTGCTTGAGTTTCCTTCTGGACTCACCCATCACAGATCGGCTTGAAAAGAGAGACATAAAGACGGGCACTGTGCAAGGCCGGTTAATGGGTTAGCCGACGTTAATCATGGGCAGGGTGGCGATGGCGCTCAGCCCCGCCTCTCCAGCACGGGTATTTACCATGGAGGGTGGGGCTGACACGGGCATGCGTATCGAGCAACACGTGGGGCAAGCATTAGTTGGAGTGCCTTCACCGAGCAAAAGTGACCAAAGATAGTCTTAGCAAGCGAGAGCTGATCTATCTGTCAATCATGACGGAACCGGAGCCGAAAAAGAGGAGAGTGGTTGGCGAGAAGGCGGCGGTTCGTCCTGGGTCCTGTGGCGGCGATGCCGGAAGAGACGTCGAAGACGGCATGAAGGCTTACCTCGACGAGGCGGTGAAGGGCCTGGAGTCTAGGCTGTCGACTCAGCTCTCGTCTGTCCTGGAGGGACTAAAGGCCAGTTTACCGGGTGTCAACCCTTCTGGGGGGGGAAGTCCGGCAGCGGCAGCTCCGAGGAGGAGGGCACGAGCTCTGGTGAGTGATCCTTATAAGCTAGCGTGTGGGCTGTAGCTATGGGTGGCCGCCACTCTTAAAGTTTGGTGGCAGTTGGTGGTACCTGGGGCATATGCTCTAGGGCGACCTAGTCGGGTTGCGGGTGGCAACCTATGGTGTGGGTGATGTTGAGATGAGCTCTTCATGTGTGGTGATCTTCGGGTTCGTGTCCCAGGGGGTATGGGCGGGATCCTGGTGCCAGGGTAGTGTGGGGTTGTGCCCCAGACTTTGATGAGATCGGGCCCCCATTATTGGAGGCTGGTTGTTGAGCTTCTGGCGAAAGCTCGGGTGAAGGGCTCACTACTGTGTGTGTGACTCGTGAGCGGCTATTTGGTGTGTGCGTGTGTGCATTTGTGTATGACTTGTGAGTGTCATTCCCCGCATGTGGCAGGGACCGGGGAGTGTTGTAAGTTATTCCCTCGTGCAGGGGAGGAGTTACAGTGTCCCCTGGCTTGTGAAGGGGAGAGGATTGCGCCTCTGGGCTGTGTGTTGTCGGGTCTGGTGGTGCTGCACCCACCATGTGTTAGCGGCGTGGAGAGGACTAGGGTCCCCTTCCAATTTTGTTGTGGCTCTCAACCTGGAGAGTGAGGGGGGGAGCCAGTGTTGACTTGCTCTCTCCTGTGTGTCGGCCTGTAGGGCTGAGTGTTGTGGACAGCCGTAAATTGAAGTCAGCTGTCATCCCTGAGAATGGTGAGGGCCGGGAAGTTGGCCCTTAGTGAAAAAGATGGTGCTCCACCCGGAGGGAAGGAGAAGGAGAAGACCGTGGAGAAGGACCCACCTCATTTCACGCATGGAACCCCCATGCCGATAGTGCCGGCCAAGATGGTGAAGAGAATCTTGTCGGGATAATTCATCCCAATGGGGGAGCTGACGGAGGAGGCCCTCCAGTCAGGCTCTGAAGGGCCGGATGGTGGCGACGAGCCGAGGTCGAAATCGAAGAAGCGCTTGGTCATCGCGGACCAAAACGCTTGGATTGAGGCCTTCCTAGAGTACGCTGGCGTGGTGTGCCGCCGCTACCCCGAGAAGGCACCTGCGTTGCTGTCTCACATGCGGGTGGTGCTGTCATGCAAGGACAGGTCGACAAGTGGGGTGGTGGAAGATCTACAATGAATCTGTGCGGCATGCCTTTTCTTCTTTGGAGACTGCCTCGTTCGGTGCGAACGAGGTTATGTATGTTAAGGCCGTAACCACAGGCTCCCAGCGTCGTAGCAACACCCAGTCGCCTGCCGTGGCGGAACCTGTGGGGGCAAAGAAGAAGAGGCGACTAGCCTGCTACGCATGGAACGACGGCAGACCTTGTGTTTCGCTGCCGTGTCGATTCTCCCATGTATGCAGTAGGTGTGGTGGTGACCACACCAGGAGGTCTTGCCACGCGGCGGAGGCCTCAGCTCCGGGGTGGAGTGATGGCAGCTGCGGACCTAACTGACTGGAACTGTGTCACATTTTATTGTACCCAGCTGTCATTGAGTTCATCTAATCATGCGCCAATCATTGCCAGATTTGACTTTTGTCCTTCGGTTACCTATATTAAAAAAAAAAGAAAAAAAGAAAAAAAAAAGGGTATATATGTATGTATGTATACATATATATATATATGTGTGTGTGTGTGTATAGGTGTGCGTATGATTATGAAGGGTGTGTATGTACATATAAGAGAATTAAAGTATTTGCTTTAGGTGTGGGCACAACAATTTTTGTAATAGAATCAAGACATAGTGTTTGGGCACTTGATTGATTGCTATTAGGGTATATGTGGCGGTACGGGTAAAGTATCACCACATGGTAGGGGTAAAATACAGCTGTGGAGGGCGCCCCCCCCCCCCCCCCCACGTTTGCATGTGATCTGTGTTGGGCAGGGATGTGGCCTGAGTGGAGGTCCAGGTTGACGCCCGTCTTTACCTAATGCAGGGGTGAAGAGTGGTGTGTACGGGTACATGGAGGACCTGGTGACTCTCTCTGAGAAGAAGCCTATGGGCTTGCCGGTGCGTCCAGCCATTTCGGGGTGGGACCAGATCGTTACGCCCATGTCGGTCCAGGAGTGGGACAGGCAGCTGACATCACACCCGGACGAGAGGTTCAAGGCATTCCTCCTGGAGGGTATGCGAAGTGGTTTCCGGATTGGGTTTGACTATGGTTTGGCCAAGTGCACGAGTGCAGTGTCCAACATGGCCTCAGCTAGTGAAAGGCCGAGTGTGATAGAGGAGTTCTTGGCCTCGGAGACAGAGGCTGGTCGGGAACTTGGACCAGTAGAACCAGATCGGACCAGCGGCATACACATCAACCATTTTGGTCTGGTCCCTAAGGGGCACGTCCCTGGTAAGTGGCGTCTGATCGTGGACTTATCCTTCCCGGAGGGCAGCAGTGTGAATGATGGCATTGAGTCTGAGTTGTGCAGTTTGCGGTACACATCTGTGGATGCTGCCTGCCGGCGGGTGCTGGATTGGGGACCTGCGACGCAGATGGCCAAGTTTGATGTGGCTGGGTCCGGACGGTGCCTGTCCACCCAGACGATCGATGGTTGTTGGGAATGAGGTGGAGAGATCGCACTTATGTTGACAAAGTGCTCCCATTTGGCCTCAGATCGGCGCCCAAGGTCTATAACGCCGTGGCCGACGGGTTGTTGTGGATCCTTTCGGAGAGGGACCTGGTGACGGGCATTCATTACCTGGACGATTTTCTTTTGTTTGGCGAGTCAGGCTCATCCCGGTGCGGGGAATCTCTTGAGAGAGCCATGGCTCGATGTTGTTCTCTCGGGGTCCCGGTGGCGCCGGCTAAGACTGAGGGCCCGGCCACTCGTTTGGTGTTCCTCGGCATCGAGTTGGATTCTGTGTCAATGACCATAAGCTTGCCGAGGGATAAGCTCATGAGGCTGCGTAGCCTGATCGGGGAGTGGACAGTAAAGAAGTCATGCACCAAGAGGGAGTTGCTGTCCCTCATTGGTTTTTTACAGCATGCGTGCCGGGTAATTCGCCCTGGCCGGGCTTTCCTGAGGCGCATGATCGACCTGTCTATGTGTGCTCGGGCATTGCATCATAGGGTGCGCCTGAATGCTGGCTTCAGGTCGGACCTGAAGTGGTGGGACTGTTTCCTACCGATCTGGAATGGGACGTGTCCGATGTCCAGTGTTGTGAAGGGGGAGTCGAGGGTGGTGCTCACGTCAGACGCCACAGGGTCATGGGGCTGTGGTGCATACACATCCACAGGCCGGTGGTTCCAGCTGCGACTGCCCAGCAGCTGGTCCGACATTCACATTACTGCAAAGGAGCTGCTACCGATTGTGTTGGCAACCGCACTATGGGGTTGCTATTAGCAGGGAAGTTTTGTGACATGTAGATGCGATAACATGGCGGTGGTGGCCATAGTCAACTCTGGCAGGAGTAAGTTGGAACGGGCGATGCACCTCATGAGGTGCTTGTCCTTTTTTTGCGGTGAGGTGGAATGTGACTCTGGTATGCGAGCACATACCAGGCGTGGAAAATACTGCTGCCGATGCCTTATCACGTGATTCTCTCTCTGTGTTCCAGCAGTTGGTGCCAGGGGCGGCACAGGAGGTAACCCCTATCCCAGCAACGCTGATGGATTGTCTAGTCTCTGCGATGCCGGACTGGACAAAAGTGGACTGGGTCTCCGCATTCGGCGCTACTTTGTGATGGGGTTGGCGGAGTCGACCCACAAGATGTATAGAACAGGGGTGAAGAGGTTCGTAACGGCGTGCTTGAGTCTGGGCCTCACTCCTCTGCCTGCGGATGAATCCACATTGTGTGCATTCGCGTCGGTGTTAGCGGATGAGGGACTGCAGCATAGAACAATCAAGTCATACCTGGCTGGGGTCCGCCACCTCCATATTTCTGAGGGCACCAATGACCATTTCAAGTCAGGCTTGCCCAGACTCCACTACATCTTGAGAGGTATCAGGAAGGCAGAGGCCTCGAAGGCAGGCCCTGTGAGGGAGAGAAGGCCCATCACGCCGGACCTCCTCCGCAAGAATAGAGGGGTGTGGAACCCCCTGACAGGGGAGCACAACATCTTGATGTTGTGGGCAGCTTGTTGCCTGGCTTATTTCGGTTTCCTGAGGGTTGGGGAGTTCACGGTCCCGACTGACGAGGCATTTGACGCTTCTGTCCACCTGTCATGGGGTGACGTTAGAGTGAATAGCGTTTCCAACCCCTCACGCGTTGAGGTGCGAATCAAGGCATCGAAGACGGATCCTTTTCGACAGGGTATCTCAGTGTTCCTCGGTAAGGTGGCATCAGACATCTGCCCTGTGGGGACCTTGCTCGCCTATATAGTGAGGAGGGGTGCCACTCCGGGTCCCTTCTTCAGGTTGGAGGACGGGAGGCCGCTCACCAGGCAGCGCTTGGTAGCGGCGGTGAAGGACGCATTGGAAGAAGCAGATGTACCACCAGGAAAATACAAAGGTCACAGTTTCAGGATTGGGGCAGCCATGATGGCGGCAGCTAGAGGAGTGGAGGACTCCATGATTAAGACATTGGGGCGGTGGAAGAGCCTCGCATATTGGAATACGTCAAGATACCAAGGTCGCAACTGGCCTCGTATACTACACGCTTGTGTTGATGTGAACATCTATGTGCAACTGTTTTCTTCACCTTGTGGGTCATGTCATTATTTGCTGAATTGCTATATTATTCTGGTGTTTAGGTTATTGGGGGAGCCTCTCTCCCCTTCTGTGGCTTGGTCTTGGCTGGGGCGGGGTCGTGTCTCCATTGGCGGAATTAAAGGGCTCTGTCCCACCCCTTAATTAGGCCCCAGTCAGCCCAAGCTGATTGGGGGCGGGGTTTCCGGCCCCTGCCTATGCCAACACACTCAGCTAATAGGGCTGCGGATCTAGGTTAAGTGGGTAGGATAGTCATGCACTCATGAAACTTGCATTAATGTTGCGGTTCGAGACATAAGCCCGAGGATTAAACTATGTACAACACTACGTAAACTCGTGGTGCACTTTAATTGAATTTGCTGTCCGCAGGCCGAATAGGTAAGGCCCGGATATGCGAGGGTCTACTCAACTGTAGTTATTGGCCACTTGGCAAAGATCATCATAAACGAAAGCTAAGTGAACATTGCCATTGCAATCAATGTGGAAGGGATTATTTTGGCTGTCTATAATCGAGGATTATTATTATTATTATTATTATTATTGTTGTTGTTATCAATACTACTACTACTACTACTATTACTACTACTATTATAACTACTGCTACTATTACTACTACTACTACTATTATTACTACTTCCACTGCTACTGCTAGACTGATAGCAACCACCTCAGACAGCAATGCTGGTGCTTAAATTCTGAAGTGCAGCACGCTCAGCAAAATGAAGACAGACAGACAGACACACATATAGTCTGGCATCGCCGACCCTTTTCCTTCCCTATATTGGTGGGCAGGGAGGAAGGAAAGGGTCTGGTAGCTCTGGTATCAACGACTGGTGCAAATGACATCACAGGTTTATTATGTCATCATTAACGCGTAGGCTAAAATAAATCGCGAGTCAAACATTTCGTTGCAAGTAAACATTTTGTTGGAATGTCTCGTTGCGACTGTGGTGTTTCAATAATGCAGAACAACAACAACAATAATGGCTGGTTCACACTTGGGTAGGAGTTGGTCACATACATGTGGCAAACTCTGGAAACGAGCACTTCCCGTACCCTGTAGGGAGAGCTACAAAAACATCTCTTTTTACCTTTCATCTGCTCTGACTTTACAGAGGGAGACTGTAACTTCTAAACACGCTCTTCATCACTTGATCTTCCATAGCTAACAATGCGGAATAAACTGGGGTGCATTGAATATGTGGTTGAGGAATGTGCATAATTAACGATTCTGCAATCTGATTGGAGCGCCACTATTTTGGTGCCGACACAAGTTGTTGATACTAGAGCTACCAGACCCTTTCCTTCCTCCCCGCCCACCAATATGGGGAAGGTAAGGGTCGGCGATGCCAGACTATATATTATATAGTTCACTTGAATGATTAAAAAAACACAAACTCCACTAAACTCACTGCCTTATAGCACAAAGATGTGCAGCATCTTAATTCATCTCTTCTATCTGGGTCAGCTTCACACCAATCTCTAATTCACACACATAAATATAACGTAGTATAACATAAAAGGCAAGTAAGCAGACTGAGTGAAACACTATAGGGTGTTTTATGGAGAATCAGCTAAATCTTACAATACTGTATATATAAGAGTGTGGTAGCACCCTCAGTTTTCAGCAGTTTTGGTTAATGTTCAACAATTACATACTCTTACCCAGACAATACTTACAGTTACACCTCTAGCACAACACCAGACAATACTTACAGTTACACCTCTAGCACAACACCAGACAATACTTACAGTTACACCTCTAGCACAACACAAGACAAAAACAACAACAACAAAAAACAAAAAAACAAACAAAAAAAAACAGCACTCACTGGAACTCTAGAACGCACGTAACAAGCCTGAACTGGGCACGGTAAAATGTGTACGCTCATGTGAACATACATGACTCTAAGTGGCTGGTAACGAATGAATGGGTGTGGCCATATAGTAGCACTTATCGTAGTGTCTGCCTTTTCTCTCATTTTCTCAAAAAACGAGCCAAAATTAAAAAAAGTGGCAACTTAAAGGGACTCAAATTGTAATCTAGTCTGAGTTCCTCTTTTCTGAAGGCATAAAAGCCTGCCATCTTTGAGATCCACTGTAGACAGAGTGACAGAACAAATGAATGACAAAGAGACTATTGTAGCCCTCACGTGCATGCACGCTGAGGGTTAAAATCAAATGACTACAGTGAACATCCCACTGTATTATGCAAGAGAGTACCTGCAGTTAATGTAGAGTGATACACTGGAGCAGTGGCAGGAAAACTTGAGTTTTAGTTCACACGATGGACAATTCCCTAATGTAAAGATAAACATGTACTGTGGTGATCATTTCATTTAGGAATTAGTTACTAGTAGTAACAGTATTAGTGGTAGTATGACCACATAAAGACCACCTCTAATGTTAAGGTGCTCACATACCTGGATGACATGGTAAAGGACAGCTATGCTTGCAGTCTTCATGACGAGGTTTAGTGCAGGGTTCTTCACAGTCTAAACAATTCCCTCCAGCCTAATTCCATAAAGATATCATAAACTCATACGTGCTAAAACAAGATTCCCTCATATATAAACCTTATTGTATTGATACTGAGCATGCCCAAGTCTTGCCTTGAGCTGGAGCCATGCAGCACTGGTGCGTCTTGCATTGTAACACAACACAAAGAGTAATACAGTCAGACTGCAAATAATGGACATAGCCAGGAACAACAAGGCAAGTATTGAATTATGAACTTAAATATCTTGGTTAAAGCTAAATTACTGTCTCAGTATTCTCTGGGTACATGTCAATTACTGTCTCAGTATTCTCTGGGTACATGTCAATTACTGTCTCAGTATTCTCTGGGTACATGTCAATTACTGTCTCAGTATTCTCTGGGTACATGTCAATTACTGTCTCAGTATTCTCTGGGTACATGTCAATTACTGTCTCAGTATTCTCTGGGTACATGTCAATTACTAACCAAGCATTCAGTTTTAAAAGTAAAGCATAAATACATATAGTAAAAAATATTGATTATTATCTGGGTGTTGCTAAACCATATGCATATGGTTAAGTCAGTATTCTCATATTGCTTATAACATGCCAATTACTACTCTCAGCAGCAGATTACTACACTCAGCAGCATATTACTACACTCAGCAGCAGATTACTACTCTCAGCAGCAGATTACTATTCTATTCCAAGCAGCAGATTACTACTCTCAGCAGATTACTACTCCAAGCAGATTAACATTCTTCAAACACTCACTAGATCTTTATTTTAACACTCACTCGATCTTTATTTTAACACTCACTTGACCTTTATTTTAACACTCACTTGATCTTTATTCTAACACTCACTTGACCTTTATTTTAACACTCACTTGATCTTTATTTTAACACTCACTTGATCTTTATTTTAACACTCACTTGATTTTTATTTTAACACTCACTTGATCATATTCTAACTCACTTGATCTTTATTTTAACTCACTTGATCTTTATTTTAACTCACTTGATCTTTATTTTAACACTCACTTGACCTTTATTTTAACTCACTTGATCTATATTTTAACACTCACTTGACCTTTATTTTAACTCACTTGATCTATATTTTAACACTCACTCGATCTCTATTTTAACACTCACTCGATCTTTATTTTAACACTCACTCGATCTTTATTTTAACACTCACTCGATCTTTATTTTAACACTCACTTGATCTTTATTTTAACACTCACTCGATCTTTATTTTAACACTCACTTGACCTTTATTTTAACACTCACTTGACCTTTATTTTAACACTCACTTGATCTTTATTTTAACACTCACTTGATCTTTATTTTAACACTCACTTGATCTTTATTTTAACACTCACTTGATCTTTATTTTAACACTCACTTGATCTTTATTTTAACACTCACTCGATCTTTATTTTAACACTCACTCGATCTTTATTTTAACACTCACTTGATCTTTATTTTAACACTCACTCGATCTTTATTTTAACACTCACTTGACCTTTATTTTAACACTCACTTGACCTTTATTTTAACACTCACTCGATCTTTATTTTAACACTCACTTGACCTTTATTTTAACACTCACTTGACCTTTATTTTAACACTCACTCGATCTCTATTTTAACACTCACTCGATCTTTATTTTAACACTCACTCGATCTTTATTTTAACACTCACTCGATCTTTATTTTAACACTCACTCGATCTTTATTTTAACACTCACTCGATCTTTATTTTAACACTCACTTGACCTTTATTTTAACACTCACTTGATCTTTATTTTAACACTCACTTGATCTTTATTTTAACACTCACTTGATTTTTATTTTAACACTCACTTGATCTTATTCTAACTCACTTGATCTTTATTTTAACTCACTTGATCTTTATTTTAACTCACTTGATCTTTATTTTAACACTCACTTGACCTTTATTTTAACTCACTTGATCTATATTTTAACACTCACTCGATCTCTATTTTAACACTCACTCGATCTTTATTTTAACACTCACTCGATCTTTATTTTAACACTCACTCGATCTTTATTTTAACACTCACTCGATCTTTATTCTAACACTCACTTGACCTTTATTTTAACACTCACTTGATCTTTATTTTAACACTCACTTGATCTTTATTTTAACACTCACTTGATTTTTATTTTAACACTCACTTGATCTTATTCTAACTCACTTGATCTTTATTTTAACTCACTTGATCTTTATTTTAACTCACTTGATCTTTATTTTAACACTCACTTGATCTTTATTTTAACACTCACTTGATCTTTATTTTAACACTCACTCGATCTCTATTTTAACACTCACTCGATCTTTATTTTAACACTCACTCGATCTTTATTTTAACACTCACTCGATCTTTATTTTAACACTCACTTGACCTTTATTTTAACACTCACTTGACCTTTATTTTAACACTCACTTGACCTTTATTT
>WLWD01003794.1_pt1 | contig 33927 bp, 17 predicted proteins | sample 6712731 | NCBI WGS metagenome assembly WLWD01 (sample SAMN12718690, study PRJNA576275) | sponge metagenome | isolation source: marine sponge | host: Mycale hentscheli | place: New Zealand: South Island, Marlborough, Capsize Point | collected 2014-11-01
ATCGTGGTGAGCAAGGGAAGCTAACAATACACATTCAGGATTAACACGATCGTGGTGAGCAAGGGGAGCAAACACTACACATTCAGGATTAACACGATCGTGGTGAGCAAGGGAAGCAAACAATACACATTCAGGATTAACACGATCGTGGTGAGCAAGGGAAGCAAACAATACACATTCAGGATTAACACGATCGTGGTGAGCAAGGGGAGCAAACAATACACATTCATGATTAACACGATCGTGGTGAGCAAGGGAAGCAAACAATACACATTCAGGATTAACACGATCGTGGTGAGCAAGGGAAGCAAACAATACACATTCAGGATTAACACGATCGTGGTGAGCAAGGGAAGCAAACAATACACATTCAGCATTAACACGATCGTGGTGAGCAAGGGAAGCAAACAATACACATTCAGCATTAACACGATCGTGGTGAGCAAGGGAAGCAAACAATACACATTCAGGATTAACACGATCGTGGTGAGCAAGGGAAGCAAACAATACACATTCAGGATTAACACGATCGTGGTGAGCAAGGGAAGCAAACAATACACATTCAGGATTAACACGATCGTGGTGATCAAGTGAAGCAAACCCTACACTTCAGGTTATACACGATCGTGGTGAGTCAATGGAAGCAACAATACACATTCAGGATTAACACGATCGTGGTGAGCAAGGGAAGCAAACAATACACATTCAGGATTAACACGATCGTGGTGAGCAAGGGAAGCAAACAATACACATTCAGGATTAACACGATCGTGATGAGCAAGGGAAGCAAACAATACACATTCAGGATTAACACGATCGTGGTGAGCAAGGGAAGCAAACAATACACATTCAGAATTAACACGATCGTGGTGAGCAAGGGGAGCAAACAATACACATTCAGGATTAACACGATCATGGTGAGCAAGGTAAGCAAACAATACACATTCAGGATTAACACGATCGTGGTGAGCAAGGGAAGCAAACAATACACATTCAGGATTAACACGATCGTGATGAGCAAGGGGAGCAAACAATACACATTCAGGATTAACACGATCGTGGTGAGCAAGGGAAGCAAACAATACACAGTCATCAGTTAACACGATCGTGGTGATCAGGGAATCAAACAATACACATTCATGATTAACACGATCGTGGTGAGCAAGGAAAGCAAACAATACACATTCAGGATTAACACGATCGTGGTGAGCAAGGGAAGCAAACAATACACATTCAGTATTAACACGATCGTGGTGAGCAAGGGGAGCAAACAATACACATTTAGTATTAACACGATCGTGGTGAGCAAGGGAAGCAAACAATACACATTCAGGATTAACACGATCGTGGTGAGCAAGGGAAGCAAACAATACACATTCAGGATTAACACGATCGTGGTGAGCAAGGAAAGCAAACAATACACATTCAGGATTAACACGATCGTGGTGAGCAAGGAAAGCAAACAATACACATTCAGGATTAACACGATCGTGGTGAGCAAGGGAAGCAAACAATACACATTCAGCATTAACACGATCGTGGTGAGCAAGGGAAGCAAACAATACACATTCAGGATTAACACGATCGTGGTGAGCAAGGGAAGCAAACAATACACATTCAGGATTAACACGATCGTGGTGAGCAAGGGAAGCAAACAATACATCACATTCAGGATTAACACGATGGAAAATTGGGTATGTTTGGACATAAATGTGTCTTTTTGTACTCTGACCCCCCATGCTTTTGTGTCCGCTTGGTAATTGACTGTGTTTTTATTTAATATATATATTACTATTGTTGAGCTATGTTGAACATATGTGACCGTCTATAGGAAAACCAGGCACAACGCGGCACCCTTCGAATTTTTTGTTGTTGCACTTACGGAGTTGTCGACGTCCAGATATTGAGCTCTCCAAGTTTTATCGTCGTAGCTTAAGTTGTTCCCGCTATAATAGACCTAACCGTTCCCTTCCGTCCGCTTGTAACAATACATTTTTAAGAAATCGATCGATCTTTTCTCGATATTACGCACGCCGCGTTGTGCCCCGGTTTTCCCGTAGACGGTCACATATAGTGAGGTCTTTTAGGGCAAAAAAATAGCAATATGTTTACGGGCTGGACAAAAGCACCAAACTTAGTCAGGTGATAGATATGATCATACTAAACAAGAAAATGACTGGCTCCAAAAAAACTAGCTTGTAGAAGTGGAGATATGGATAATAAAGGCGAAATTAGGCGAAAATTAGATGCCTATACTACCTGGCAGCACTTGCAAGTAAGTACCTGCACATTGACAAGCAGCTGCAAGTTATTTCCTGCACATTGACAAGCAGCTGCAACATAGGTGCCAACTTTTTCAAACTAGCTTCAAGGACATAAGCCACACACATGGCCACACCTACAAACCACACCCACATTATGTAATTAATTATGATGTTATTGCAAAAAAATTAGCTATCATCTGGCTGTTGAGTCATTGCAAAAAATAAGTTAACTAGCTATCATCTGGCTGTTGATTGTGTTCCTATTGTCCTGGACCTTTAACGGCTAAGTATGTTGCTTTTTTACACTGAGCAAGCAGCTCTTCAGTGAAAATAGAGTTATAATAGTTTCATCCAGTTGTTAGCCACAAGCCATCTGAGCTAGCACAGCTAACTGCAGTGCTAACTCAGCTGGCTTGTCAGTTGTGATTAACTGGATGCAGCATTTGTTAGCAGAGTTGCATAAAACCTGGACCAGCATCATCATCGAGGACAAACAATAGGAAAGTGATAGGTCATCAAGGACTCAAGGACAAAGCTCTGAAATCGAGGACTGTCCTCGACATTCGAGGACAGTTGGCACCTATGCTGCAAGTAAGGACCTGCACATTTAGATTAGTTCTGACTGTTCTCTGTGGTGAATCCATCACCACATTATTACAGATGAACTATTTCTATTTTTAGAATAACTGTATTTATTCATGCCTCTTCCTCATCAACACCTTTCTTTGACAGCTTGAGGCTTTGGTAAGCATTGTAGAATATTTCTTTGCTTTTGATCATTATAACTATGCCAGGTGGGTTTCTGTCCACATAAGTGACATGTCCTCACTGTCTGCTTCCTTTAGATAAGAATTCCAAAACAACTGGGTTGTTTCAAAGACTCAGCACAGATTTTCAAGCATTCCAATCTATCAAGCTCATGAACAGCATAATGCCGTGGTGAAAGGAAAAGGAGGGATTATTGGCTTGACTGTGAACCCAGCTGCATTGCAGCGCTGGCTAATATGTGGTCCTGAGCTTGCTCGATGTATGTCAGAGTTTGAGAGTGAAATTGAGCATGCTTCATACAGCTCAAGTTGATTCAGATCATGAAGAAGTGGACACCCGAATTGTACTTCACATGAATGATTCTTTACAAGGTGGAGCAAGCACAATACTTGTTCGTACAGTCGATACGATGTAATGGTTATCTTGATTGGCCAATTCCATGCTGTAATCAGTCGGCATCCAAATGCAGCTTTGTGGGTAGCATTTGGCACTGGGAAGCATTTTTGTTACTACAGTAGTATTAATACCATCTGTGCTCACTTATGAGAAGTAAAATCACGCTGTCTCCCTCCATTTCATGCATTCACTGGATGTGATACCACATCCACATTTTTTGGAAAGACCAAGAGATCAGCATGGAATACTTGGAATGCATTTCACATGTGAATGCAGCTTTTCTCCATATGGCGGAGAATGCATTTGGCGATGTCAGTGCTTCTTGTGAATTTTTTCACTCCTGGAACGATTCACCGTTCTTTTATATGACAAGAGTAGGGTCCTGAAATCAGTCAATGAAGCAAGGCTGGAGTTGTTTTGCAAGAAAAATAGAAGTATGGAGGAAAACTTACCCCAACCCAGGTAATGTATGAATCTCTATGCTTAATGTAACATGATATTATAACAAAATCATTTTTTAGGATGCCTTGCTTCAACATGCCAAGCGAGCTTATTACCAGAGCAGTATATGGATTTCCAGTCTTCACTCAATACAGAGTGTACCCTCACCAGACAAGTGGGGATGGGTTGATGATACCCACAGTGGTTGGATACCTCTCTGGATGACAATCAGAAGCTGCCAGAGCTTGCAGTGAACTAATCAAGTGTGGGTGCAAATCCAGCCGAGGCTGTACAAGTTGTAAATGCAAGAAAGCTGGACTACATTGCACTAACTTATGTACTTGCAGATGTGAAATATGATGAATTTTAAACTTCCAAAAGCCTAATATTAAATTTCGCCTTATTTTTTTAAATTTTTGTGTTTGTTTACTAGTTGCGCGTCCATATACGCCAAAATATTTGCCGAAAAATTTGGAGCCAGTGAATTTCATAATGTACACAATAAAACCTACCCCTGTGCAAAATTTGGTACTTTTGTCCGCTCCGTAAACATTTTTTCTCTAACAGCCCTGACTAATAGCATTGCAATGTAGATTTTTAATATCAGGACGTTTCAGACCGAGGTCCGTCATCTGCTGTGCAGAAGTGCACTTTTATTCTTTTCCCGACTTTACTATTGGACTATTGATTTTCAAGGGGCAAGCAATCAAATTTACGAGGATGATACAGTAAAGATTGATAAATCAAAGGATTCTGCTTATAAGCTAGCCGCCTTTCCATAGTACTCTCCATTGAAAATGCTCTATTGTTCCAGAGCTTTAATAGATAAACCATCGTATGTATTTATTAACCAATCATATCACACATTCATTCTATTTTCCCTGCTGCTTGGGAAGCTCAATGTGCTCCTGTTGTCTAGCATTCTTATCCTCTCTAGCTTACTAGTTATTTCTATTTAGCTGATCATTTCTGTTGCGTTCAACCAATACTCTATGCCAGCTTGCACGTCATTAGTGCTAGCACAGCACTAGTATATGTATGTATGTATGTATGTATGTACATATCTGAGTTTATTGCACAATTAACGATCTATTTACAATAATATGCATGTTCACTAAACACAAGTCAAGTTGCTAATCTTTTGCTGTTGGTCATGTATTATTATAATAGTATTTAATCGACAAATAGCAATTCTAGATATATATTTAGACAAATACTGTTGTTTTATTTGAGGTTTAAGAATTATTGTGAATATTCCTTATTTATTAAGTTAAGTGAAGATGTACCTTGCACTTCAAATACTGGTGATGCCACTGGAGTTGGTGTATTAGCATTACTAACAGTGTATGTGTAACTTCCAGGTAGACGTCCTGTTACTAGTAGAGCAACTCTATACATGTGACTCTCACATGGTCCAGTACCTACAATAGTCTCTCCTCCTCCATCATAAAATGAACCACCACCAGCTAGTCTTGTATTTTTATCAACCATAACATTATTCCTTCTCCAAGTCACTGATGTAGCTTGACCTCCTGTAGTAAATCCTTCTATAATTAACTGTAGGTTATCTCGATCAGCTAATTGTAGTGATGAATCAGGATCCAGCTGTATAGTAGCATTAGTAATGGCACCTACAATCACCACACAAGTTTAAGTTTTCAAGTAACAGAAAAGTTGCTGCAACAAATTTGTGCATATGTGTACTATTAGGTTTATTTAATATTCTGAACACCCAACATAAATCCTACATTTAGACTTTTTGCCAGAGTCCTCCTCAGGGGTCAATAAGGTTTAACCTTTATGGTGATTAATAAACAAAATGTAGACAGGTCCGTATTTTCAAAATTCATAACATGGAGGCACTTGTGGGAAAAGTTGTCAGGCAGTAATTTTTAGACCTATTTGACCTGCTCAATCCAAATATGCTGTCTGCCAAACTTGTAACTTATTAGTAAATATGATAATAAGATGTTTATAATGGAGCAGTTATATTTCTGCCATTTATAAATGCAATGATGTTTTGTGTGAAATGATATATGTAACAGTACTTGGGGAAAGGGACCGATTGCATTAAAAATTGAAAAATGAGTTATTTATACCTGTAGAGCACTTCATATGGAGTACTTTGGTACCAAGTTTATAGGCAGGAGCTGCTTGGTTCACTAAATATACGAGCGGCAATCTAACCAACTTGAGCACAGTTATTTCGAGAAAACTGCAATTAAAACTTCTTATTCAATTTCTGGCGGAGTTAACGTTGAAATCCGTAATCTAACAGGAAGTCCGTGTTACGGATTACGTAAGACTTTTATTTGTGCTTGGAAGATGGCGGTTTTCAGCTGAACGGCAGTAAGTTATAGTTGGGGCCACTTACTTCGTTTATGGGGGAGGCCCTACTCAGTTCAAATCCTACGTTGTGTAAGGGTACTAGACAGGTATGGCTTTAAGTAGCACTAGATGAGTATAGACATAGTTTTGCAGGCCATTTTGTGCTTCTTTCTTTTTCTTTTTCTTTTTGGTTTTCAACAGTTTGATAATTACAGTAAGTCATGGTAACTGTAATATAGTCACTCTTTTAAAAATGATCAACTAGCTTGGTTTGTTATTTCACTGGCTGGCTAAGTTTAGGAATATATTTGTCTTAAGTATGTCAGCCAATTTGTTGCCTGTTTTGGAACAAATGAACAATGAATAATAGTAGGAATCTCTTTAAATCAATGAACAAAAATGATGGACTTTCACAATGTGTTGCCTTCTCTTGTTGCAGTGTGACAGAAGTCCTTATCATCACTGAAACCTTTGTCTAGTCATAGACTTGCTGATTCTTCCAGTATCTACACAATAATAGTCCCAGGAGAGTCTCCTGATCTAATTAACAACGGTTTCAGCCACTTAAAGTTGGTGTCAGTGTAGATAAAGGGTAGGAGATACCAGTGGGCCAATAAAAAGAAAACCAAAAAAAAATTTTGGCCGGTGTTTGGGCTATACTGTACTTTTTTGATTTTACGTAATTGGTCCCTTTTCCCAAGTACTGTCACATTTTTGTTATTCCCCATATGCAGTTTCACTTATTTGCACTATTCACCGATGATGACAACAGTGTAGGTGCAAGTGATGAAGTTAAAAAAACTATCATGGTTAATGTATTACAACTGGATGAACAATTGCATTATGGATAACTTAGAACTTTTTAAACAAAATCAATAACCTTGATTTGTAAGGTCACCAATGTGAATATCTACTTTGAAGAACAAAATACAAGCAAATCAACACCTCAAAATATCAATTCAAGATCAACACCTCAAAATATCAATTCAAGATCAACACCTCAAAATATCAATTCAAGATCAACACCTCAAAATATCAATTCAAGATCAACACCAAAAAATAGCAATTCAAGATCAACACCTCAAAATATCAATTCAAGATCAAACCTCAAAATAGCAATTCAAGATCAACACCTCAAAATAGCAATTCAAGATCAACACCTCAAAATATCAATTCAAGATCAGCACCAAAAAATAGCAATTCAAGATCAGCACCTCAAAATATCAACTCAAGATCAAACCTCAAAATAGCAATTCAAGATCAACACCTCAAAATATCAATTCAAGATCAGCAACTCAAAATATCAACTCAAGATCAAACCTCAAAATAGCAATTCAAGATCAACACCTCAAAATAGCAATTCAAGATCAACACCTCAAAATAGCAATTCAAGATCAACACCTCAAAATATCAATTCAAGATCAGCACCTCAAAATATCAACTCAAGATCAAACCTCAAAATAGCAATTCAAGATCAACACCTCAAAATATCAACTCAAGATCAAACCTCAAAATAGCAATTCAAGATCAACACCTCAAAATAGCAATTCAAGATCAACACCTCAAAATATCAATTCAAGATCAACACCAAAAAATAGCAATTCAAGATCAACACCTCAAAATATCAATTCAAGATCAGCACCTCAAAATATCAACTCAAGATCAAACCTCAAAATAGCAATTCAAGATCAACACCTCAAAATATCAACTCAAGATCAAACCTCAAAATAGCAATTCAAGATCAACACCTCAAAATAGCAATTCAAGATCAACACCTCAAAATATCAATTCAAGATCAACACCAAAAAATAGCAATTCAAGATCAACACCTCAAAATATCAATTCAAGATCAGCACCAAAAAATAGCAATTCAAGATCAACACCTCAAAATATCAATTCAAGATCAACACCTCAAAATATCAACTCAAGATCAAACCTCAAAATAGCAATTCAAGATCAACACCTAAAAATAGCAATTCAAGATCAACACCTCAAAATATCAATTCAAGATCAACACCAAAAAATAGCAATTCAAGATCAACACCACAAAATCAACACCTCAAAATAGCAATTCAAGATCAACACCTCAAAATAGCAAGTCAAGATCAACACCTCAAAATATCAATTCAAGGTAACAGATAACTTTTTTTATAATTATTATGGAAAGTCCTTAAAAATATTTCCACTGATAAAAAGGATTTTATTTTCTATCTCAACAAAGCTGTAAATATTAACTTATATTCTATAGCTCGAGGAATGCTTTCAAGAATGCTACGCTTAAACTGTAAGTATTTTTTAAACGATGAAGTTTGTCGTGTATAATTACGCATGTTGGTGGTAACAGGCAGGAAGGTTATGAGTAGAAAATAATTCAGAAATTGTGTGAATACAATTGGAACAGCACACAAAAAATTGGTCCTATTATTGAAAGACAAAGCTGTATTATGACTATTATGTCATTAACCCTCAGCGTGCATGCGTGAGAGGGGTATAGTAGTCATTGTGTCTGTCAGTTTGTCTGTCTGTCTGTCACACTCTGATTTTGGAGATTACTGACAATTAACCGTTGATTTGGTATGAACTTACTCAGGACGAAGATTTAAGTAGGACTTTTTTATTGTGCTTCTATTTTAATCTCGGGCTATTTGTTGAGCAAACGCGAACCTTTCAGCTCCGCATAGGTAACAGCTGTTATGGGCAACGCCCACTAGCATCATGTCATAATGACGTGAGCAAACAATTTCTTGCACTGAGCGGTGTAGTTTGCTTTATACTCAGGGAAGTGAACGGAGTTGAAAGAATTGAAGTTTCGCGTTGAAAATGTATACCGTTAAGTGTTTCTGGCTAGTTTAGCTTCTTCTCTTATGAAGACAGCGTTTCCATGTACTATTTTCACTGCTTGAGCTACATTAATGGCTCATTCAAATAGCTAACAGATTGCTTGTTCTTTTGGAATGAGATTATATTTGTTTTAATAGCGCTGAGGGTTCACACCTTTGGTGCTTCATTACTATAATTATTACATCAAGATTTTCAGTATATAACTGGGAAAAATACAGTAAAAAAGTACATACATTCAGATACATCATCTGTTTCTTGAACTATTTGATATCTTTTTTATGCTTTTTATTTTTTTTTTCATTCCGTTAATTTTATGTCGGCCATAAAGTAATGAGCTAGACTAGGAATGATTTTATCATTGCACAAGAAGTTAGACATTTTTATTCTCATGAATAGAATGAATGCATTGCCAAACAGCCCATCTTGTTTAGCCTTAAACTCACATTGTCCTTGAACTTGCATAAATAATGTAGTAATAGTAGTAGTAGCAGCCAATAAGTACAGGATCATATCTGTTGGAAAGAAAGAATGTTGATGACAGATTCAGTTATCATTATTTCTGAAGCATCCTCTTCTCAAGTTATTGATTTTAAAGTTGTTGTTGATTCAACACAGCATATGTTGTTTTCACAAGTCAGTGATATTTTTTTAATGCCCCATAGAACAGGACTGTCATTTCCTTTGTAGCTATGTGGCAGTAATGAGTTAGCCAATTATTGGCATTATGAAGAAGAAAAACAACTTAAAGGCTATGGGATACTTTCAAGTAGTGATAACTGTTTAGATTATGGAATACATTGTAAGAGATCTTTTGTTTAATGGACAGTTTGTAATCTACATAAAGTGGTTGTGTGTGTGTGTGTGTGTGTGTGTGTGTGTGTGTGTGTGTGGAGATTAACTTTTAAATACTGTTTAGCTCTGCTTAAGAGCACAACATCTACAATATTCTTTCTGTCAGATTGCACTCCTGGTACTTTATGTATTTATTAGTTACATAAAAATGGCAATTATTAATAGTCATAAATCTATTAAATACAAGCATTTCAGCCATTGTAAAGGCTATCATTAGCTATAGTCTTTATGTTATACATAGTTTTTGTCATAGCACCTGCAAGTTTCCCTAGGATGTCATCACTAAAATAATGACATTCACATACATAATAAAATGGTTAAAATATTTTTGTATTTAATTAAATTCAAAAAAATATTTTAGTGGAAATTACAATCACAAGCTTACAACTGATGTCCATTAGCTATGCCTAGTCACAAGCTTACAACTGATGTCCATTAGCTATGTCTAGTCACAAGCTTACAACTGATGTCCATTAGCTATGCCTAATCATAAGCTTACAACTGATGTCCATTAGCTATGTCTAGTCACAAGCTTACAACTGATGTCCATTAGATGCCTAGTCACAAGCTTATAACTGATGTCCATTAGATATGCCTAGTCACAAGCTTACAACTGATGTCCATTAGCTATGCCTAGTCACAAGCTTACAACTGTTGTCCATTAGCTATGCCTAGTCACAAGCTTTGATGTCCATTAGCTATGCCTAGTCACAAAGGTATATTTATGCTACTGCTATAGTAGTGGCAACTGAACTTGAAATGCTAAACATTGAGCAAATATATGATCCAATGTTAACATTCATGTGACAGCTAGTTTGATTTTACATTGCTGGCCAGAGCCTTGGAAAGCATTAGCTAATGAGGTAATAGTTTGTGAGTCTAAAACATATTCATTGTTTTGTTCTGCGGTTGCATGGACTTAGCACACATAAACTTAGTACACTTCACCACAATGCTTTTAGATTACTCTGTAATTCCATCAAAAAGTTCTGTTCGTATCGCATAAATTGATTCAAACTACCCTTAATTATATAATGTTATGATTCAGTCAGTATTCAAAAGGTTCGTAGCTATTAGCTATATATCTCAAAAGGAGCATTACACATTAATTTACACGTTAAATTTCACAGCATACTAACACAGTTAGCTACGCATCTATCTATTATTGCATAAATGCACTAATCTAATATAAGCACAAGTGCTATATTCTATCATAAAACGAATTGTGAAGTAGTCATAGATTTTAACTGAGTAGGTTCATGCTATCCTCTGTGAATTGTTCTTCATCTAATGTGAGGTACGTCATGACCAATTGTCTTATTATTAGGTTACTTTTACCAAAACATTTCAAAACATAATTTGAACAGAGCAATGCCAGGAATCAATCAGCTGACTTATTTGAGTTCTATTAGTCCTCATTAAGTATACTAATATGGTGAGAGAGAATCGCATAGCTATATTAGCTACACAGAGATACCCAACTCCTAAGAGTTGAAGCAAGCTAGCTAGTAAGCAACTATTCCTCCCTTATAATGTACATATCTAGGTGTGTTATAGAAGGTCTTATATTTGCGTAATGCAGTAATAACCATAATTACATTTCAGTTACCTCTATAGACCATACAGTTGGGCCCGCAATCTGCACAATTATCTTCAGGTTGACTAGCTTTTTCTCGGCTCGACTTCAAAGCGCATACCGCACCTCAGAAGTCACGCGACCTTTATTAAAGTTTCCAAACGCGGAAATGTTTATAGCTGTGCTGTCAATTTCATCCTTCATTTAGAACCCAGTCTACGCGGGTAAAGGGTCTGGCTACACGAGACTACTGTTAGCTATGTGTCCAATTGGGTAAAATATAACAGTTCAAAGACACAGTGTAACACAATTAGGTTGAATTGTCCAATGATAGTAAAATAAGGTGCTGACAGATGGAAAATGATGCTGTTCTCATTTCATGTTGAGTCCTTATTTTATATACTTGGAATAATCATTGTGTAAAGAAACTGAGACTCCGTTATAATGATATTTTGATTCTGATTCTTGGAAATAGGACACAGATAGATAATGTATATGTCATCTTTTATCGTTTACAATAATATATTGTTTCAAAAGTACAGAAAATTTCAAGGTTGAGTGATAAATGAGAACTTGCAACTACCATAAATAACTGAGACTTCAACAAGATGCAGGTTTACATCAAATAGAGATACAAACACCATCACAGATACAGAACTACTTGTGAAATTCATGAAGCTTAGTAGGGATGGAAGTGACTGGGCCACAGTATTGTGTTCGTAAACGTGGTGGAGTTTTTGTATGTGGGATGAGGTAACCGCTGGCGTGAGCTTGCAGTCTTGCTCAGTAGCTGTAAAGAGCGCACTCTCTAACGTTGGTACTTGCTAGAGGTCTCAGAGGTGAACAACAAATTATCAAAAGTACATGCGGTATATAACGAAATAACTAAGTGAAGGTGAGTGTGGGTTTACATATCATGAATATCATTAAGTCCGACGACTTGTGTACTATAGTATGAGGAAAGGGTGAAGTGTTTAACTAGGTGTTGATGAGGTGTTGACAATCATGAGATTGGGTTCTTAAAATGTTCTATCTTCTATGTCTGATCCCAGACAGAGGTATTTCTAGTCGTCATGACATTAGAGTGAGTCTGTGCCATGACCTGCAGTAACAAGCTTAGTTAGTTCGACATCAGTGGTTACCAAGAGCCTAGATGATCATCAGTTTCATCATTGCCAAGTAGTATTAGTTTACCATCAGAATCAGAGCCTGTCTATCTTCAAGTTCAGTACATTTTTCCAGCTGGACAGTGTCAAGGGAGCCTGTATGTGGGTTGGGTATAATATTGCACTACTAATGATGTGGGAAGCAATTAGTGGTTTGCATAATCTCAAAGCCAGCCACACCCATCCATTCACAGTCGCTGAAGAGCAACAGTGGTATAGGCAGTCAGAAAGACTATCATTCAGTAGATTGATTTATAGCATGATATACGGAGTAGTACCCAGGGTGTGGTCAGTATTGTACACAGCCGGAGGGGGGAATCCATTGGCGGCCATGACAGAGTCCGCATGTCTCACTTGACCCCATTGCCAGTATCAGAGTTGAAATTGTCAAATTCTTACTCTTGGACTCTGGAAATTTCGTCGCATGAAATAGTAAGGTCATACATAACCTCAGTTGGACTCCTTTATATACCTAACACATGACCCTTCACAATACCGCGTAACTAAGCTCTTTCTGGCATGCATGATTCTGGGGCTGGTAAGTGCCTAAAGCTAAGACTCTCCTCATTAGTTAGATAAGCATCAAGTTAAGCTCATGTAAAGGCCAATTATCATTGTGGGCAGCTGCTGTGATGCTTTTCTGCAAGTCAGTAAATTACACAGAGCACTGGGTATGCGACACTATTAGTCCCGAGAGTCTCAGTCGACTCGCAGGAAGTCCAGGCAAGTGAGGTTAGAAGCATGTAAGATGGATTAGGTTGAGGCAAGTTTCATGTGGCATAGGGTAGTGTGTCCAGTTGCTGCTACTGGCATGGGGCATGAATTTCTCTGCAGATTAGACGATGGTACACTTTTTGATGGAAGAGGTCTCGGAAGAGATCTTAAACATGCTCTTGAGACTATTGGGATTAATACTGGAAGCTGTAGTCCTCACAACTTTGGCATTGGAACCACAACAGAGGAGGCACAAATGGGAATTAGGTGTCATTGAGAGGTATTGGCAATCTTTGGTATTATTTATACTGTGCAAAAACAAATGCTACAAATTTCTTACACACTACATCCAAACTGTCAAGGTGTGTATGTTATTGAGATTTTGGTCTTCATGTATGGGTGGAATGGTAATTGATATAATGATAATAGAATCGGTAAGGAGTATGTGGAAATTGTGTGATGTACTATTAACTTATTACACAACTATGGAGTGATAGATTAGAGGTCAGGGATAAGTAGGGTGTATGCTGGCAGGGGCTAGCGAGGATGTGCTAGCAGGGATAAGTATGGTGTATTGGCATGAGCAATAATGTATTGAGTAGACCCTGTACTTATAAAATTGTTGTTTATCGTGCCAGCTTTCTCGTACAAGACTGACATCCACTACTACTCACACTTGTGTCTGTGTTTACTGTGGGTTGGTGGGCTCGAAGGGATCACACACTCCCGAGACCAACCGCCGGCACAGAGGGAAAGCACAAGGCACGAAGCCAGGGAAGCTCACGAAGAGCAGAAGGTAGACCACAGGGCTCAAAGGACTCACACAAACGCAGACGCCTGAACTCTGTGGCTCGCTGCCACCAGAGTTCTTCACAGTCGATTAGTACGCAAACGCTCTGGCTATTAACCCAGTGTTGCATAAACTAAGACAAGAAGGAACTAACGATACGCAGGCGCGTCCAAGCTTAAATAGCAACAGACACGCATGCGTAGGTGAAGGTGTTCACGGATAGACATCCGGACAATAACTTAAAGCATGCATACACACAGCAGATGATACAATAAAGATAATAATACAACGATAAAATGACATGCCAACAAAACAATATAAGTTCTTGTGATAATGTTCCTTTCCTCCGCCCACATTTACCATTTAGTGAGTAAACATAAATAAAATTGATATAACAAACAGTAGGCATACCCTCCAGAAATCTTGCTGTTTGTCATACCACTTCCTTTACTGAAAGAAAACATAAGAAAAAATAACTTATAACATCAGGTCATGTTTATGTTATTTTACCCAAAAGGCAAACAGAATGAATTGTAAACACCAAAGTAATGAGCAAGAAAACCATTTAGTGATGTGGTACTGTGACAACAAGAAATAATGACTGGACTGTGGTTTCCATCACTTCAGTTTCTTGTAAGAGGTTTTCTTTACTCATATTGGCAGTGTTTCTGTCGTTCTTCAAAAAAGTTTCAGTTTCACCTACATAATTACCAAACTAGTTCTTTTTCTGTTTGTATGGTGTTCAAATATTATATTGAAGATGGCTAGTAAGCATAATATTATTTATCTGGAGATAAACACTTCTCAATTTGAGTAATTACACTTTATTCACTCTCTTCAAACCCTGTACCCTGTTATATTTCAGTAAATGAACCATCTCAGAAGACACAGTGAACACAGTTATAGCATTGTGTAGTCATGATGTATTATGCTGATGGAGAGACAACCATTCTGTGTCACTTCATATTATATTGAGTTCCCAAATTATATTCTTGTGGATAATACAATAAGTATAATTCAAATGTGGCATGACAACATTGTTGAAGTTGTAATATTGAAACTGAAACTTATTACGATGACTTTATGACACTGAGTTTAAGACATACACATAGTCCTCACCTTTACTGTTTCCATTTTAATCATCTTATAATATTTTAAAACTATTGATGATTTCAAGATGTGCTTCTTATGTAATGGCAAAGGATAGAGAGTGCAGCAAGATGCTGGCTACATCAAACAGGTTACATTATCAGGTACTGAACTACTCTAGTATAATTCAGTAATGAAGCTTAATGTTTATTTATTGTTGTTTTAGTTAAATAAAAGTGAAACAATAACCCCTTAGTTTCGGTGGTTTGCTTAAGGTAAGGAAAACAAACTAAGCATAGAGAATGTGAAAAAACTAAATACTGTATTTTAGAAGAAGACAGCAAATTTGATTAGATGACAAACTAAAACTAAGCAATATATTGTAACCTGCTCACCTTGAATCATGCAATTATTCAGGGAAATATAAATTGCCTTAGCCAAATTTTATGTTACTCAAAAACTTTTATCAATTTAGCAATTCCTGAAACCAGATAGCTATGAAAGTATGATTACTTAACAAGCCTCAAACATTGTTTCAATGAATAATGTGTCACAATTAGGAATGTGTGATGGCAAGAAACTACAATGCAATGTTTACTAGCTATAGTAGCTATTATTCCAGACAAGATTTTGATCAATTATAATTCTTTAATAAAAGAGCAGAAGAGAGAACATACTATTATATGGAGTTCATGCCACCTAAAAGAAGCATGTGGAAACAAGTTAAGTTTTTCAAACTGAATGTTTAGTCTAGCCGGTGTCACAGGAAAATTGATCCGGGCAAATTGCGGTCCGATCGGACCAAATCCGCTAGCGTTATTGGTCAGGGCGGATAAAATCTGCTAGCGAATACAGTCCCCCCCGGACCAATAACGCTAGCGGATTTGGCCCGTCATTTACTGATTTGGTCTGTCATGCAAAAAATGGTCCGCGTCAAAATTGGTCCGGCGGACCATTGACAGTCAAAATTGTTCCGGCGGACCATATTTGACAGTCAAAATTTGTCCAGCGGACCATATTTGACCGACGAAAATGGTCCGAGGGGGACCATTTAAATGGTCCGCCTTAACAAAAATGGCCCCCTTTAAATACTTGCTTGAAGAGAAGTTTTATTGTCCGCTGAGGACTATCCACATTATATTGCAAGGAGTAATTTTGTTTTAAGTAAGCATTATGAGAAAATGAAATGAATGATGGAGATGATGAGATCTGAAATGAAAAAATAGTTAACTCTTTAGAAATATTTGTAATTAATAATTCTTTTCTGTTTTATTTCTGAAGTCATACTAATCCTTATGTCAGGAACATTACTCTATAAACACATATACAAGAATTGAATATTCATCATAGCAATCCATCTCAAAATGCACTAAATTATATACTTCAGTTTTATCACTACAAAAAAAGTGGCATTTCCTGACATGGACCTACATGGACGAACAGACTGAAATTTGAAGGAAAGTTAAAGGAAATTTGGAATTTCATGTATACATGGTGGTATAGGACATGGCAATGCTCTATCATAATATACCACCATTTTAACTTTCCTTAAAATTTCTGTCTGTTCGTCCATGTGGGTCAATGTCAGGAAATGCCACTTTTTCTTGTAGTGTATAATTACATCATACCTGATCAAAGCTTGAAACTGGTAAGCCAAAGCCTTCAAGCCTGGCATACTATGGAATTATAAAATGATATGAAGTCATAAATATCAATTATTGTATATTTTTTTTATGTTACCATGCATGTGAAGACACCACAATCATAACTGTTAGTCTGCTTTGGAATATTCTATTAAGGAAAATATACTGTAATGAAAAATATATTAATACATAATTTTACATCTAAATTTACCTTTACACAAATTAGTTTCCATTGTGAAAAGTTTTGATTACTGTAGGCATGCTGTAGAAGTTGTTTATTTTTTCAAAAGATACCACAAATAATATAGATTAGCAGTAGCTAATACAATATTACTTACAATATTTTGTTCAAACTTTTACCAGTATCTTTCACCAATGAGTCATAATATCGTAATTCCTGTGACTGAAAGTCAGCCACAGCTAAGCTCCAGTGAGAACCAGTATTTGAAGAGGATTTTCTTGTAGGATTGCTTTGACTAAATGTAACATCAACATTACAAGGTAGACTATATATTTTAAGTACATAAAAAGATCACCTTCATCCATTTAGCTACATCACTTATAGATGTGGACAGTGTTATGTAGTATTTAAAAACTATTGATAATTTCAAGATGTGTTTCTTATTATTTTAGAAGACAGCAAATTTGATTAGATGACAAACTAAAACTAAGCAATATATTGTAACCTGCTCACCTTGAATCATGCAATTATTCAGGAAATATAAATTGCCTTAGCCAAATTTTATGTTACTCAAGAAACTTTTATCAATTTAGCAATTCCTGAAACCTGAGAGCTTGTTCAAGAGTTACTGGTGATTGAGATTATCAGAATGGTTGATGTTTGATACTACAAAAGTTACCATTAATAAGGTAAGAGAGTGATTTTGTATTTGTTTGCAGAAATCAAATGTCATAACTGCTATTATAGTGTTTGCATGAAGTAAGCTAAATCATAGTAACATTTTATGTTACCTAACTATCAGGCTCGCTCGCCATTTGTGCTCAAGTACACCACTAGTTGGCGAGCGAGCGTAGCGAGCGAGACACTTACAGGGCTAACACAATTGAAAATCGGGGATGTTTGTTGGCGAGCGAGCGAAGCGAGCGAGACAGTATTAGGGGTGGATAATGCAAAATCGGGTACATGTTATATGTAATAGTTATGCCATGGCCAACGAGGGGTTATGGAATATAACCGTCCCGATCCCGAGGGCGAAGCCAGAGGGATAAGGGCGGTGATATTCCATAACCCCGATGTTGCCATGGCATAACTGTTTTATACCATAGTTGCTGCTACTACTACTCTCTCATATCCACCTATATGGGACCAGCCCTACCACATATAACTCTCCTGCCGCTCTCATACCACAGGAATTTACCACAGCTAGCTGCTTTACTGCTTACTGCTGAGCAGCCCAGGTAGAGTTAGATCTGGAGATAACAGCTGGCAGCTACAATGCTAAAGTAAACTTGCTAAAGTAAACTTTCTGGCGTGCTTCAATTGAATTTTAATTGAATTTTAATTTTGGGCCGGAAACACGGAACAATTCGCTTGACATTGCACCAGGAAAATATCATAGCCCCAGGAAAAATCACAGGGAAAATATCACTTTTAATCCATGGGTGTTACCGCAGCAACCATGGTATAAGTATATATGTATGTGGGATGGTACGTATGCCCTTTAAACGCGCGCGCGGGGAACTCTTTTCTCCTAAAAACACGGCTTTTTAGGCTTGACCCCAGTTTATTCTGAAACTACAGCATTAAGCAAGCCTTACTTTATACTTAAGCTCCAAAGTGTGAGAAAATTCCTGCGAAAATACTTGCTTTTCAAGAAACAAAAAGTTGATTCGACCGGTTACTATGGCATTGAAGACCCTTTTCCAGACTCAATTTCAAAACTTCGCCGTTTTATGGGGGGATACGGAGTGCCGGTTGATGGTTGTCAAGAGCCGTTGGTAGTCAGAATGCCGTAGTATTAATGCTAAGGAAGCTACTACTTCTCGAGGGAAGCTGAGGTAAGTACGTAATTCCATATTTGTTAGCTAAATATGCAAAATTAACTCTGGCCTTTCTTTTTTGTAGCTAAGAGCTAGTCAACAGTGACTGGTAAATTCAAATAGTCAGATTGGCTCAAATTTGGTACTACAAAAGTTACCACTGCTCAAGAAAATGAGGTAAGAAAGTAAGTTTGTATTTGTGTGCTAAAATTGATTGTTTTTTGTTTTTGTAGGTGAGAGCTTGTTGTCAAGAATTCAAGGTAATTCAGATGGTCAAAGTAACTTCAATTTGATACTACAGAAGTTATCAATACTCATGAATGATGTAAGTAGTAATTCCATATTTGTTGGCTAAAATTACAAATAATAACACTGGTTTATTTTTTATCGTAGCTGAGAGCTTGTTCAAGAGTTACTGGTGATTGAGATTATCAGAATGGTTGATGTTTGATACTACAAAAGTTACCATAATCAGGTAAGAGAGTGATTTTGTATTTGTTTTTGCTGAAATCAAATGTCATAACTGCTGTTTGCATGAAGTAAGCTAAAAATAGTAACATTTTATGTTACCTAACTATCAGGCTCGCTCGCCATTTGTGCTCAAGCACACCACTAGTATATATATATGTATGTATGTATGGATGGTACGTATGCTCTTTAAACGCGCGCGCGGGGAACTTTTTTCTCCTAAAAACACGGCTATTTAGGCTTGACTCCAGTTTATTCTGAAACTACAGCATTAAGCAAACCTAACTTTATACTTAAGCTCCAAAGTATGAGAAAATTCCTGCTAAAACGCTTGTTTTCAAGACACAAAAAGTTGATTCGACAGGTTACTATGGCATTGAAGACCCTTTTCCAGACTTAATTTCAAAACTTCGCCGTTTTATGGGGGGGATACGGAGTGCCGGTTGTTGGTTGTCAAGAGCCGTTGGTAGTCAGAATGCCGTAGTATTAATGCTATGGAAGCTACTACTTCTCGAGGGAAGCTGAGATAAGTACGCAATTCCATATTTTGTTAGCTAAATATGCAAAATTAACTCTGGCCTTTCTTTTTTGTAGCAAAGAGCTAGTCAACAGTGACTGGTAAATTCAAATAGTCAGATTGGCTCAAATTTGGTACTACAAAAGTTACCACTGCTCAAGAAAGAAAGTAATTGTGTATTTGTGTGCTAAAATTGATTGTCTTTTGTTTTTGTAGGTGAGAGCTTGTTGTCAAGAATTCAAGATAATTCCGATGGTCAAAGTAACTTCAATTTGATACTACAGAAGTTATCAATACTCAAGAATGATGTAAGTAGTAATTCCATATTTGTTGGCTAAAATTACAAATAATAACACTGGTTTATTTTTTATCGTAGCTGAGAGCTTGTTCAAGAGTTACTGGTGATTGAGATTATCAGAATGTTTGATACTACAAAAGTTGGTAAGAGAGTGATTTGTATTTGTTTGCTGAAATCAAATGTCATAACTGCTATTATAGTGTTTGCATGAAGTAAGCTAAAACATAGTAACATTTTATGTTACCTAACCATCAGGCTCGCTCGCCATTTGTGCTCAAGCACACCACTAGTTTATTTGTATATATGTTTGGACGTACGTATGTCATTTTGTACTTTGACCCTCGCGTTTTTGTGTTAGTTACGTGGTCGACCCCATCCCAAATTGCACTAAACAGAATCCTCTGGTTTATCGATCAGTACCCGTATCACCCTAGAAATTGAATTGTTTACCGTTTTGAATTCTTTTGCGGGTGTAGTTAAAACTTGAAAACTAACTTCCATTTCTATTCCAGTTAGTGGCGGTGGTAAGTCAATGCGCTCTTTGTCATGGTTATAGGCCGTGCGCAACAGTATTTACTTGAAAATACATTGTCCACTAGACTACCACGAAGGTAAGTCTGTAGGTGCATGTCCAGTTGTGTCAAAGCATTGTGTGTTACAACCATAACTTAGCTAAAGAATATCACAAAGAAAACGTTTAAATAACGTGTATTGTTTTGTTGTTGTTTTTTTTCCTTCAATTCAAGCAGTTGCAGAGAGTTGTTACTATGGCACTGAAATCCCTTTACCGTGTATGCGAAATTTTAAAACTGGACCTTATTTTCAGTAGCTTCAGTGTTAGAAGCAAAATCATTCATATAAAACTAGTGTAGTCTTTAGGCTCGCTCGCCATTTGTGCTCAAGCACACCACTAGTTTATTTGTATATATGTTTGGACGTACGTATGTCATTTTGTACTTTGACCCTCGCGTTTTTGTGTTAGTTATGTGGTCGACCCCGTCCCAAATTGCACTAAACAGAATCCTCTGGTTTATCAATCAGTACCCGTATCACCCTAGAAATTGAATTGTTTACCGTTTTGAATTCTTTTGTGGTGCAGTTAAACTTGAAAACTTAAGGGACTTCTATTTCTATTCGAGTTAGTGGCGGTGGTAAGTCAATGCGCTCTTTGTCATGGTTATAAGCCGTGCGCCAACAGTAATTTACTTGAAAATACATTGTCCACTGGACTACTGCTAAGGTAAGTCTGTGTAGGTGCATGTCTAGTTGTGTCAAAGCATTGTGTGTTACAACCACTACTTAGCTAAAGATATCACAAAGAAAGCTTTTAAATAACGTGTATTGTTTTGTTGTTGTTTTTTTCCTTCAATTCAAGCAGTTGCAGAGAGTTGTTACTATGGCACTGAAATCCCTTTACCGTGTATGCGAAATTAAAAAAACTGGACCTTATTTTCAGTAGCTTCAGTGTTAGAAGTCAAAATCATTCATATAAAATAGTATAGTCTTTAGGCTCGCTCGCCATTTGTGCTCAAGCACATCACTAGTTATTAATGAAAACTAGCTACGGGATCGAGTCCGCCAGTGGGCGATCAACCGCAGTAGTATGGGTTTAGTCGACACGCGAAGTTTAGTCCATTTGCTAAGTTTAACTTCCGACTTTTGGCCTTAAATAGACAACATTTTTAAGTCAGAAATTCTGCGCTGGAATGGCATCAGTTTTGTAATGCTTTTTACTTTCATATGTAATCATGGCGATCTTACTCCTCTGGATCATTATAGTCCTGTACATAGTAACATACATAGATGGGCAATGTAAGTTAGCTACACTATTATGTCATTCAAGAGAGGTAGCTTGTGCTTAAAAACAGTGTATAATTATATATATTATGCATTGTTATTATAACCATCTGAACCATCCAATTTCTGACTACTAGAATCAAGTGACTTACCATATAATTTTGTTAATTATCAATTAGTGACAGAAGTATATAAATTCTAGTGGCATCACTAACAGTTTATAATGCAAGTCTTTTTTGATGTACTCATAACTTAATAAATTGCCTTTTTCTTGCTATTATGCTAGACTCAAAAAATTGAAACAATAATTGAATAGTACACTGTTAAAAATGGGGAGTTTGAATAACTTAATTTTGGTGTTAAATAGGAGTCACTTCCTGGACACACCAGTTTAAACCCTCACATTGTCTCTTTAGTTAGTCATTACTAAAAAAAATTTTAAATGAAGAAACTAAAGGATATAAGCTATCAATTATATGCTCATTAGGGATAAAATGTTTTGGTGTGTAAGTTAACACACCTCCTGGTAAACACCTCACGAGGTGTTATTTAAACACCCCATTTAACAGAGTATAAAGTTAGTGAAATGCATCAATAATAATGGCTACAAACACTGGCAACAAAAGAGTACACAAACTATTCAAGCTTAATCTTTTTTTTTTGACGAGTGATCTTTAAATTTAATTACATATATGCAAACTAAATTCAAAGGTTCATTTTGATTGCAGTATTTTGCACATTAAAAACATACAATCTAAAATACTGCCTAAATTTATCAAGGGAAAAGACTAGAGAGTGTTAATAGCTAACATGTGTATACTATAACAGCTTTCAATATTTCTATACAACATTGTTTATAGAGGGTATATTTTTTAACCAAACTTGAGAGGAGTCACAAATTAACAGTATTTTTCATCTTCCTACTCTGCTGTCCAGTAAAATGCAGAAAACTTCAAATTCACTTTACAGCCAGTTAACTATTATTTTATTATTATTATTATTATGGAGAAACACATACATTTTGTGTTTTACTTCAATCTAAATTATTATTTGGACATGCACGAGGCCAAGGTAAATAATTTACAACAAGGAATTACCCAACCAAACAGAAATAGACTTTGCGGTGTTCAAAACGAGGCAAAGCCAATGCAATATACTGAGGATTGTTCATCTGGGAAACTAAGCTTTATAGCCCTGTAATGAAGGCAATTATAGTAGTTTATTTTGACTCACAGCTAGTGATGAGTTATTCTAACATATTCTACATACTCATTTCAAATTACATGTTGCATATTTATGAAAGAAATATTAACTCTGAGATAGTGTACTCTCATGCACATCTGCATATCATCCAGTGAAGCTGGAGACTAGTGATTTCTAATGAGCACAACTTTCAGGCAAGGAAAGTGAATTTAAAGTGATGAGTTTAAATTCATATCTATAGAAACATTGTGTCAACTATCATTACAGAAATGTTTATGGACAAAATTAATTAAAAACTGGCAGAAATATGGTGAAAATATATTATATTTTGAAGTATTTATTTTGAATAAGAATAGCTAAGTCAAATTTATTTTAGTCCATGAGCCAGAGAGTCAGGTTAGTAACTCTTGGTGACAATGCTATTAGTAAAGGTATGGATCTATAGAGTTAGGAATAGCATGAGTAGCTATTAGTTATTATTGCTATAAATTTGTGTACAGATGACCTTAGCCAAATGCCGATAACAATAAAATGCCGATATAATGAGTTACAGTATGGGTCTTTAGTACAGTTAGATATATATACCTATTTGACACTTAATAATTAACTTAAATAGCTGGACTCACTTTGTGTCAAGAAGACAAGGTTGGAAGTACTAACCCTATACTACTTGTAGTAGTGGTGATAGCTTTGCATTAATGCCATACTAATATGTTGAAAGTGAAAGTATATTATCACATTTTTATCAACACTTGAAAACAATAACAAGAATTTCATATTATATTGACATCTAAAAACACAGAGCAGAATGTAGCTTGTGTTTGATTGTTCCTATTCCACACTGTAGATATTTACTTCCTTGCTGAATTTAAAACTTATTATTTCTTGCACTACCTCAAGCTTCAGGTGCCAGTCCATGGGCCAAGTATAAATCTAACCATATGGGACATGCTACAAGTGGGAAGATGAGATGTCTACACACTGTAAAAAACGAGGTGTTACATTACACCTCTTTTGGTGTTCCAACTACACTGTCTGTACTACACCCCATGGGGTGTATTGATACACCCCCAAATTAGTGTCCCGTTACACCCTTCAAACACCCTCCTAGTATACCAAATAGGGTGTACCATTACACCCCTATCACACTCATAGGAGTGTTACACTACACTCCTACAGTGTATATGAACACCAAAACACACCCTATAGGGTGTAATTCTTCGCCAATATAAAGTGTACTGTAACGCCATGTGATTATATTCAGGTATAATACAGTAAATATTATTTCACATACAATACGGGTATGAGATAACACAAAAATTGTATGTTTGTATGTTTAGGTCCAATGATGACAGTTCACTCCCTCAGTGATGTAGAGTTCTTCAATCATCCATCACAGACACACCTTAGACAATCTCTATTCACTCAGCTTCATCTAAACATAAAGAACATTGAACACATTAACTTCCATATTTGATAAATTATTACAAAATATTACTACAGGCAACATGTCTACGTCAACTAACTGTGCAGCCCACAAAAAAATTAAAAAAATAAAGCCCCTTATATATATTGTATTATATTAACTTCTATTTTCACTATCACTCTATATGGCAGTACCTAAATGGGAATATAACGTCCACTACCACCTCAGTTTCAAACGCCACATGGCGCCGTGGTTCGCTTGACAATTACGATTATTCACTAGAATGGCGACACAGTTGTTGTTGTTTTTAATACAGTTTCTCTGACATGAAGTAGTACTTCATAAAAAAAAAAGGCGTAAGCACCAAATATTTTCCTAAAATTTTTTTCAAACAGCAGTCTGGAGCTATTGCAGGCATTTTCTAAATAGCTCAGTTTGCTTCGGAATTGTTTGTATTGGTATAAATCTTTACTGGAAAAAAGTTTTTTAAAATATGTGTCCATTCTTTACCGAATTGGTGGTCAGTCACCTGCCAGTAAAAGGGTTGAAGAACACACGATTTTGCCTCAGAACACTTAAAACATAAGCCCCCCTTAGTAAACTTAAGGATTGGACGTGGTAAACCAATCCTGAGTTACAGTGTGAAGCAAGGGAACCCTTTACCTCATTACAGATAGTACTTTTTGATATTGCAAATTTAATTCACTCCTATCTATCCCACCTATAGATACATGTCTGTCCCACTGTCTTTCCCATCCCAGACACACATGTATGTATAGGTGAAATAGATGGACATCCCATGGAACCCCAAGGTCCCGGGGACGATGGGATGGGTCGGACAATTTCTGGCATTTCCAGACATTTATGGAGTGAATTTACATTCCCTATTACACTTATATAAAACTTACTTAGCAAGTCCTTTGAAGCTGTGTATAGATTACGCCTTGATACAAAACCTTTTACCTGCATACACACATGAAAATGGTTACTAAATTATTATCATTGTCCAATAAAAATGAAAGGTTATGTATACTATGGGAACAGAAACACTTTGACATCAAATTTCGGTCTAATTCTTAAATACCTGATCAAATTCAAATTGGAAGATCATGTCAGATAAAATTTTGGCACTATTGTGGTATGTACTTTCATAAGTACATGTCAGGCTAAAATTATAAATGTCCTTTCAAATTCATGGTGAAAGGGTATAACATCAGATAGACTCTGTTCCGTTATTTACAGCATTAAAGGAACCCCTAGATTATGCATGTACAATGAGGACATCAATGGCATTAGGATAAATAGGTAAAGGGTTCATTCTAGAAAATGATTAGCAGTATACTCGAGCCTCTCTGTGTTCTGAGTAATGGACTCCATCAACCAGACACAAGCTTGTGGGATTTGTAGTAAGGGGACATCAATATAGTGAGTCTATTAAAATGACTTGTAGTTTGTTTATGGACCCCCCTCGGTTCCAGACTGACATGCACAAGTTACACATGACTTTAAAAAGGTTCATGATAATAAAATAACAGTTAAAATAGTACTACAGACTCAGTGGATTTGTAAACTTAAAGCACTCAAAACTCTCTCTCTTATAGTAAACACCAATAAGTTCAGCAAGAAAATAACTCAGAATCTTATCTCTGCCAACCCATTTCATTAACCCTTTACCAAATTACCAACATGAAATCCATTACACACCCTTTACCCTAAGCACAATAAACCTTTTACCGTTTCCATGGTAGGCCCCAAAAAAGCCAATTAAAGTTGCTTATATCCTATATCAAATTTTATAGGACTCATTATTATTCCTGTTGTAAGTACGAAACCCCTTACCTAATCTTCATCACAAATAAGAATTTTCAATACTTCACTTCTTTAACATCACCCTACATACAAAATGTTATACATATGCTTAACCCTCTACTAAAAGAGGTATTTCTAGCTCAGCACAATAGGTGGAGAAATATTCTTCTAACGGAAACAATACTAAATAATACTATTTATTCAGTACAATAAAATTATTGGGGAGAAAGAGGGAGGGGCTAAAAAATAAGGGATGCCACATCACTTCTTGCAGGGAAATACCAATTTCAGCAAAGTCACATTACCTCCACTGCTCATATAAATACCCTACAAATTTTAAAACACACAACAACTCCCAATGGTATACCAATATTTCTTAATCAATATTATTTCATTAGAGAAAAAAGTACTGAATAACCTCACAACTGCAAATCAAAAAAGAATAACTTGCAAATCTTTTACAATTACTGGTCAAAATTGCTGCTACTTACAACTGCTTCATAGAATATAGAATTTTACAATTCCAAATTGAGTTAGTCTAATATCGAGACCATTCACCTTTTTTTGTGAGACCGGCACAGTGCTGCAAATGATATTATTTTAGTTTCTAATTTGTGCTATGTAGTGCAGATTGCTTGGAACTCTGATACTGTGTTAGTTCACCTAGTCTGGTGTTGCCTACCCTTTACCTACTTTTAATATGGTGCGGGGGAGGAGGAAAGGGTCTGGGGACTCTAGTACCAATGACCAGTTTGAAATAATTTTTTGCGCATGCGCTAATTAAGCCCAACTGTGGACACTCTGGTAGTCTTGCGGTCTATTATTCAAGAAAGGTCCCTAACGCTTGCAACATGTACTTGATATCAGAAGGCGCTTGTATTGCATGGTAAGAATTTACCCTTGTACACACGGTCTAGTTGAATTAACTTAGTCTCTATGAAACAAAAAAAAAGATACACTGTTTATCAATGAATCTGTCAAGGGACCCGTTCTGGGGGTGAGTTCAGTTTGGCATACAGCAAAATACTAACACATACATATAATGTATAGCCAATTGGATTATCAGGGTCTGTGGACAACTTCCACATACGTACCAGCTCTAGAAATGGCTATACCCCAAACCTTTAGCAATTGACTGTCACTACCGTTGTACAGCTTCAGGTTACTTTTATCAAACTATCTGGCTGGTAAGTTATGGTGAAATCTCTTCAACCGTTATTGAGACGAAGTATACAACCACTGTGGTGAATGTTTTAAATTGGTGGTTAGCACCAGAATCTGATCATTGGTACTTGAATCCCCAGACCCTTTCCTCCACCCAGGCACAATATTTAAAAAGGTAAGGGTCGGCAACACCAGACTATAGTTCACCTTGGGTCTCAAAAAGTTAGGTAAAGGGTCTATAAATAACTCCTACACAATGGGTTTCATAATATCAACATTAAAATTCTTGTCTGCTATCACAGCTGCTAGCTGCTGGCAGAAATACTGTATTTCTTATACCTAGCCCTACCCCCACCCCTTCCCTATAAATTAATATTTATGCCGTCCAATGCCTGCCACTAGATTAGCTACACCTATAAAACAATGACTTCTCCTTTCCCCACCTCACTTACTTGCAGCATTTCGTGGTAACGGTACAAATTGGCACATTTTGAATGAATATAGTAGACCTTTTAGATCAAATGAACCGCCAAATTCCTTACGTATATGTACACAGTATAGCAAGTGCGCTTTCCCACGTGATAACGTCAGAAACCCTTTACCCTATTTAGAGATATGTAATTCAATCTACCCTTTACCGATTTTATGAAGATCAGTCTTGAAAATGTAGACGTGTATATAGTAGTGCTCAAATAAACTTGTGGGGATAGACCTCGGGATAGACGAATGTGTGAATCACTTTTCTGCCTACCGTTGTATTCATACAAACATTATTGAAAGTTACAACCCTAATAAGCTAGCGCCTGCGGGCGGGGTTCATTATCCATTATTCCAATTTTGGAACGGACACTATGAATCTGCCATGGTAGGAGAGTTTTCTTGGAGGATTTGCAGTACACTGCAGGGTTTCATCCAGAAATTTTTGGCTTGGGGGGGGGGTGGAGGTCGAATTCAAGTGGAGTAAGTATATTTTAATTATTAGGTACTGAAACAGGCCTGATAACTGTTGCCACATAGAAAATGCATAAAGTAACAGCATGTGGTTAGGGCATATTTTTCCATATCACCTGGGTTTCATAGTATTACAGTTTGGTATTACGTCCCCCCTAGTCAAATGTCTTGTTCCAAGGTATTCGCGCATTAGCAGTACCTAATAAATTTTATTAGCCCGTGATACCCGAGAATATCACTCGTCTGATTGCGTTTACGCTCGTGCCTGCGGCACTCGCGTAATACTAATCGCAACAACTCGTGATTTCTCCTATATCAAATGATAATATAATATGTCCTGGTAATACTTTTTGCTATCCAAATCATAGCGACAGTAGAAATCAGAATCGTTTTCAAAATAGGCTTCAATTTTCTTCACTTATCAAAACTAATGGCTATAGCTATAGAAGGGCCAGCACTTGACCAAGGTAATTTTGATGCTGTGCTGTAAACAATTTAATTCTGAGTAGGTAAAATAAGTGGGGGGGGATACCCCCCTTTTCTCCCCCCCTCCTGGATGAAACCCTGCACTGTGTGTGGTTCAGCACATTCATGTCGCTCCCTCCAAACAAGTGCTACAAGCTAGCAAAAAAAGAGCTAGCAAAGTGCTAAAAACTAGCAAGAGGCAGCAAAACCACGCCCATGCCATTTTGGATTAGGTTATGTCGCATAAATAATGGCAATAATCACATTTTTCATGTGGTGACTTTCATACGAGTATGGTGCGTCGTTAAAAGGAGCACAGTCAGTAACTGTAAGGCCAGTGCATGTTTCAGATCAGGGTTTCCCCCTATATTTAGACCAGAAAGATTAACACTGGCGTAATTAAATGAAATATAATTTTACCTTTGTAACAACCACACTTGGGGGTTGGTTATGGTAACATGATTATTATGATTACAGTATGATTGTGAAATGTTGATTATGATTATATATAATTATGATTATTTGTCAGAAAAATAGGGATTGTTACAACAAAAAAAAAGTTTTTTCAAACAGTTCGTTTGATAGACGTCATCTTTCTGGTCTAAATATTTTCCCAGTATAGATACTGGAGAATGGAGGTAGTTGCAGGCTACGTACGTTAGTGGCCTTAAGTTCAGCTGCTATAACTCTGTTTATTCTAATTACAGCTAACATTTGCTGTGTTTTACTTTACTGCTATTATTACCAGTAATGGTTCTATGGGTTTGATTACGATGATTACACCCACAATTTGCCACATGATTTTGATTATGATTACGATTATGCAATAACTTATCGATTACGATTGTAATCATAATCAACCCCAACTCTGAAGCAACCATAAATTACAAATGTTATTCACCAATAGTTCTCTCCCAGGCAATGGATATATTTATCTGCTGTTCTTATTGTTTTGTTATAGTGCTATGAGGGAATATATTATATATTAATGCAGCGTGGCACTTCTAGAGTGGTAATAGCTTCATTGCAGAGGCCAATGCCAATGATGAAGTAGATGGTGCTGATTCACAGTTGAAAAGGAGGAATGACTGCTGAAGACAGTGAACTACATAATTCTTCCAAGGTACTACTGCTGGGCTATAACTAGAGTACAATAATCTATTACCATTAGCTAGTTCAATATAATTATTGGGTAACTGCAGAATATCACAAATTGTTTGGACCATATATTAGCACGAGTGCCAATATGATTATAAAATACGCAATAGAAAAGTGTGGGCTTATGCGCTGTGTTTTTTGGTTATAACCGGAAACGAGTGAGTTGCCTGACAGGCTTTTCTATTCCGTATCTATCTTGTACCACGTGCGTCGTCCTTAGAAATAATGTTTTTGCCCCGCAGTTCAAAAAGTGTGTTATGCCGCTACTTAACCAACACTTTTTGACCATTACAAGTGACGTGACATGTGAGTGCTAATGTGCCAAACAACACGTGATATTCTATGGTGTCCAATATTAAACTTTTTGTTGTGTGCCTTACGGAGACGCAATAACCGTAAAAATTTTGCTCAAGGGGGTGCAATAACCCACCACAAACTTGATCCCTGTGTACTGCGGAATATTACCACATGTTTTACCATTTCAAGAATTCAAACAGTTCCTATTGAACTACACGTATTTGTATTATTTAAAAAAGGGATTCATACAGGATTCGTTCAAAAAGATTTTTAGGGAGGGGAAATCTTGTGCTTTGGGGGTGGGAGGGGAGATCTTGGGCTTTGGAGGGGAGATCTTGGGCTTTGGAGGGGGACACTTTTACTAATTCTATTAGAGAGCACTTCAGTGTGGGGGGAGGGGGTAACGTTGGCTTGGGTGGGATCCCACCCCCCCCTCATAGTACATGAAATTGTTGAACCATGGTAACCTCCGGGGGTATTGTCTGATGACTGCCCCGTATTCCTCAAGTTTCGGTCCTCAACTATAATTATTTTATGTCATGGTTTGACTAATTCACATCATATTGATTGTCCGTATCTACCTGAAAATATCGGCTACCAGTATATCGGCTAAATTGACTAACATGACGACACTATCTCTCTGTATGAATACCTTAGCTTGGTTGTAAAGCATTAAAGATGCATTCTCCCTCAGTCTAATTTTTTCCATGAGGCCTAATATGCAGTATACATACATATGTAGTATAGATTTTTTTTTTAATGTAAATTTTGTCCATTCTTGAATTTTGTACATAAATTATTCAGGTAATGCCATGATCACTAACTTTTTTCATTGGTACTTTATTTGTGTACTAGGATTGCTGTGGTCCATCTGGCAGATGAGCAAGAACAGCACATTGAAGTAAGTTTATGGGCAACCATATTGGTCTCCTCATGTTGATCTTGCTCATTTATAGATTGGCATGAGGTGTACATCAAGAGCCAGTAGTTGCACTATATAATTGCTATCTATCCAGCAGTATTGCCAATAGTACATACATATGTTTAGTTGTGTCATGATATATTGCTAAATACCTTGCAACTCTTTCGTTCCGAACTTAATTTTTACCGTGAGGTCGTTTATGTAAAATAATTTATTATTTTCAAACGTTATCATTCATTTTTAATAGCCGATATATATGTACACAGTAAAGCTGTATACATCATTGGGTAAACAATAAAATAAAAAAATAAAAACAACAACAATACGAATGGTATTTATGATAATAAAATCAAATTGCTGCAGATATTAATTACAGTGTATGGAGTAATTCTAAGACTGATTAGAAGAATGCACAAAATGTACTTTTGTTATAAATGCTCACATAATAGGCTGGGCCTACCTACTACAGCTAACTTTCTGTTCATCTATTTTGAATAAAGCTCCAATTACCAAGCTTTCTAAATTGAATATCATCCAAACTAAGCAAGTATATTATAACTTGCAATTTTGCCAACAAAAACATTCAATCAATGTTTACAGTACGTTCTGGTCAGTAGTTTACTTGTAATATAAATTTGTAAGTACAATCCACAACTAATTACACATCGGATAAATGAAATTACATATCCTTTCGAATTCAGTGCTGCAAAGTACAAATCCTCATTACATCTGGCTTTATTATTGTTGTTGTGTTAGGTATATTGATGTTGCATATTGAAATGGCCCAAGTGGGATGAAAAAGAGGGAAAGGATAGTAGTCTGGTTATAATACACAAGACTAATAATTGGGATAAAGAGTTTGATGATGATACAATTGAATGCAATGGTATTTATAACGATAATTAACTCTGTCAATGGCTTGGGCTCCCTATGCTTTATTGTTAATAAAAATAATAATCATTATGTAATAAGTAGTCAAAACAGTTTGCTACAAGCTTGACAGACTACAGTAGTTCACAGGAGAGAGTGTCACAAATTGTGCAGTGAGTGATTATGTCTATTGTTAGCAATTCATGGCATGTGAGGTCTTCTTATTCATGACAATGTACAACAATTTTATGTATGTACTAGGCTTAAAAGATCCATCATCGTAAGATTAGAAAAATGCTGTTTGGTGCTGTTAGCCACTTTATCACTGTAATGTATGTGAATCAGTCGGATAGTTTAATGCATTACTATAAAAACAAACAAACAAAACAAAACGAATACCAAACACCTTATCGTACACCTTAATCAATGAGTTGGTCTCTCAATGGAAGATTTACCATTCAGAAGGCCAGTGCATCAAAATAGGGATTCATTTTTATTCTGTTTATAATATGCCGCAGAATTTTATGTGTACCAATATTAAACCATTCGATCGCATATCTAAATTGGGAGTGTATTAAAAATATAAAATAAATAATAATATGCAATTTTAAATAACATTTCTTATAATAAAATCAGTCTCTGTATAAAATTAAATAAGTCAACAGTATATAAGATAAATATAACAATATCAAAATTGTGTGGTAGTTAATTTAGAAGACAATTATCTTCTTCACTGATGCCTTTTCTCCATAGAGCACATCCTGCAAGTAGAACATAAACGGGAAAACAAATATTAAAAATTTTAAATTTAAATGACATCATCAGGGATCTTGTGCATGTATGTGAATGTGTGTTGGTGCATGTGTGTGCGAGGAAGCATTGGGTCAAATCAAAGTTTTAGTAGTTAGTTTAAAAAAAATCTCTCACCATTTCCTCAAAAATGTCATCATGGACCAGAGCTGTCTCATTTCAAAGACAGGTGTGACATCAGACCTGGGGTAACACCACCACAGCACAGCACAGCATACTGGCTCCCTATGTTTAAAGCAACGATACATCATAACTATCAATGTCTCTTTCAGGAGATAAAGGGTACCCAAAATAGTATTTGCATCCTACCCCTTCCTTTTCCAATGGCTTCATTATACGAGCAGCAAAATCCAAAATCAGTAATAATGTAAGGCCAAGAAACGTGATGCGTAAATTATTCTTCCCAGTGACCTATCTTTATCTTCTATTATTTTGATGCAAATATTGTTTTAACAACGAGAGTCAATTTCAGGGTGTTCCCCTAGTTTGATTCCTTAGGACTTGCAGTATGTTAATAAGCTCATTTTTTTTTAAAGAGAAAACTGCTGAGAAGTACTTTCTTGCTATTAGTTTTGGGTCCATCCTTAAAATGGCTGGACTATTCTAGTGATTATGGCAAAAAGAAGCCTTCTCCTCTGCAACCCCTCTCTCTTCCCCCCCCCCTCCCCCTTAAAAATTCACATCTCATTGTTAAAATTAGTTGTTGAGAGAGCAATTGAATGAATGACTGTGAGCTGGGCCAAAACTAGACTCCACGTTCTAATTTTGAGTCAGCAGTGTGTTAATGGTAACCCTTTTGTTCCATTTTGTCCACACCATAGTTCAATATAGGCAGGCAGGGAAGAAGGAAAAAAAAAAAGAGAAAAAAAGAAAAGAAAAGAAAAGAAGGTCAGAAAAAAGGAT